>Ga0206682_10000209_pt1 | contig 60769 bp, 93 predicted proteins | sample M240m12015metaG_FD_155444 | JGI IMG/M metagenome (GOLD analysis project Ga0206682, IMG submission 155444) | Ammonia-oxidizing marine archaeal communities from Monterey Bay, California, United States - M2 40m 12015 | ecosystem: Environmental > Aquatic > Marine > Intertidal zone | place: USA... | reverse complement strand
TGCGCGCGTAGATTTGGTGGCTACGAGTTACAAAGGGACTCAAGTCTACAAGGATATGGCATAACCTTTAACACCAACGAAAAATAGGCGCAAGCATATAAAAATAGGCGCAAACCTTTAACACCAAAGAGAGATGACAATCGAAGATATTGCAGGCTGCTTAATTGTTCTAGCTTGGAATGGTTACCTAATTTATAAATGGATAAAGGATGAGTAAGACTTTTGAAACAAAGAGAGATATTGATTTCCAACTCAACGCTATTCAGCTACTGATAAAAGACCGTGAAGGTATTGAGTTCCAAGACCAAGGTCCGCACGCAGCTGTTGATTATATTGTCCACAAAGAACACGTGGATATAGCAGCAGTTGAAATCAAAGGAGTACGTAAAGTGAAGTCGGTTCACGACAATCATTCGCCCGTAGTAGGATTAAGAAAACTAGTAGACCTACAAGCATTCGCGAGAAAGATGAGAATACCGAACGCTATTTTGGTATGGGCATATGAAGATGGAATCAAGTACACCACACTAAACAACCTCAAAGGAAAGATTTATTATGGAGGCAGACCGCCAAGGGATGGCTCTACTAATGACCAAGAGCTAATGTTTAGAGACACTAATACTAAATTCAAAATCAAGACCTATGAATAGAAAGAGAAAGCACGTTCGTGAAGTTCAGAAGTATCTTGAAATGTTAATGTTAGATACTGTGAACCTGTCAATACACGCTAGTAGATTTGGATGGACAGATGATATTCAAAATCAACTGACTAATTCAGCGCTACTCATTCGTAAGTATCAACGTAGGCTGCGATTAATTAAGATGTAATGAGGGAGTGCAGGATATGTGGAGACAATAAACCCCTGAGCGAGTACCACAGAAATGGTACAGGGCACAGGACTGAATGTAAATCCTGTAAATCCACTTACTTTAAAAAGAGAAAGAGGATTAGAGATGGACATTATACATTGTATTATATACCTGAACATCACTATGTAGGGATGACCAACTGCCTTAAAGATAGGATGCAAGAACACAGAAGCAAAGGTAAAAAGATAACTGATGGCTTCGAGGTAATTGCCACATTTGATAGAGCTGTGGATTGTCACTTAATGGAAACCAAATTGCACGCTATGGGCTACGAAGGTTTTAACTATAAAAATCATAAGAAGAATGGATGATGAAGGACAAATGATTTACTTCGTGAAAATCAAGATTGCCTACAAGATTAAAAGAGGGAACGGGTATGTGAATCATTACCGGACGATGGAGTTACCTACAAGAATGAAAAGCATTGAGGATATGAACTCAAGCCCCGAGATGATTTTAAATCTAATGGCCTCGCTTAAACTCACAGGCAAGAAAGTATTTGACTTCCACGTATCTGATGAATTGAGTAGGCAGCCATTAAGTAAGAGCTTTGCTCACAAAGAAACTGATTATAAAAAATAAAAAAACTAAGGACAGATGCAAAAATTAATTTATACGGCTAACGAACTGAGAGACTCGTTAACCACACTCCGTAACAACGGAATCAAGAAAGGTGCTTGGACAGGATTCAGTTCCCTGTTCGATAAGTATTCAGTTAAGCGTGGGTCCACCACGTACATCTACGCAGGAGCTCACCAAGGTAAGTCTCAGTTCGGATTCGAGTTGATGATGAACCTAGCTGAATATGACGGTTGGAAGTGGGCTATATACTCTCCGGAGACGGGCTCTCCTACCGAGGTGTTTGCGGAATTGCTTTGGGTGTATTTACGCAAGCCGTTCCTAGTGAACGACAAGATTACGGCTACCGATGAAGAGACTGAATCGGCCATTGAGTTTATCAATAAGCACTTCTATATTATTGACTCAGGTCTGCAGGACCTAAGTATCGAAGCGTTCTATACCTCAGTTGAGAAGATTGAGAATGATAACTTCATTAAGATTGACGGATGTTTAGTTGACCCCTTTACCGAAATCAAGACGGATGTATCCGCAGGAGTTCGTGATGATATTGCTATTGGTCAGGTCCTTACAAAAGTTCGTAAGCATTCTGCTGATAGAGATTACCACACGATTGTAACTGTACACACTAGACATCAACAAGCTAAGTACAAGAACGGAGTGCCGTATGTCGACAAGCCTACGATGAACGATATCGCAGGAGGTATGCAGTGGAGCCGTAAAGGTATGATGGTTGTCAACGTATGGCGTTGCCCCTTTGGTCTTGAAGATGGGAACGGTATTCCTTACGAGGCTAACCAAGTTGAGATTACTGTGGTTAAAGCCAAGCCGAAGATTGTCGGTAAGCTAGGAACCGTTACTTTATATTTTGATAAATTGTCTAACAGATATTACGAACTAGATGAACAAGGAAGAAAAAGATTCGCCTACTCACAGCCTAATTCTTGAGCGTAAGGTAGCCTTTGCCAATTTGGTAAGGGCTTACCTCAAGTTCAATATACCAAGTGCTAAGAGTATTGAAGTTGAAGATGATGGGGACATAGTAATCAACGACAACAGATTTAAATTTGATGTTTCCGATTATACAGGAGCAGTTGACAAGTACATATTCTTTAATCCCAACAACGGGAGAATCGTTATTCAGAATGGTGATGTTAAAAAAGTGTATCGTGTTGATGTTCAACTATATGACGAATAGATTACATTTGGGATATGGACACAAAAGATTTAATACTTGAGGAATCGGAAGCAGTTACAAAACTATTGCTCCTAAAGAATGAAGCCTATGGTGATTCAGCTCTGAATCCTGCGGGAATATTTGCAGGAGGTAATGCTGTCGACAACTTGTGTTGCCGTATAGACGACAAACTTATGAGAATTAAGATGCGTGGCATCACTGATGAGACTGAAGATACTGTGCAGGATTTAATAGGATACTTAATACTGCTAAAGGTTGCACTAAGACAGCGCAATGGAAAATAATATAATACTCTTACTTCCTAAGCCGCCTAGCTTAAATATGATTTATGCAGGAAAGCATTGGACGTACAGAAAAAAGAAAAAAGATGAATATAAAGCAATATGCATCGAAGCTCTTGAGCCTTACGATGATTTTACCTGCGAAAGTTTTCGCCTTGATATTACTTATAACAGCAGGTTTGATATCGATAACGGGATTCTTGTTTCGAAATTTCTCGCTGATACGCTCGTTGAGTTGGGCGTGGTTGAGGATGACAATCCGAAATTCTATGACCAAGTTAAAATCGCATTTGATGGCGGGCTACCAAAGAATACGTACCGCGTTGTCATCAAGTGCAAAGGATATAAAATAAAAGAAGATGATACTAGACAACCGTAACTATAAGACCTGTAAATTAATTAAGAACCGAGTAGATTTATATCTATTTGAAATGGCAAAGCTGTTTGCTAATCTAGGTTCTGATTCAACTGCAGAGGAATACGCTTTAGCGTACAAAAGAGAGAATGAAATGATAGATAAAATAGCTGAACTCGACCCTGATAAAGCACGTTCAATTAGACCTTATGGCTCTTAATCTGACATACGAAGAGATAACTTCTTCTGAAGCTGACTTCATAATATCCATATACTATGCTATATCTAAACTTGTCAAAGAAGACAGACCCGTTACACTATTGGGTTTGGGTCACGAACTCAACGTTAGCACCTCAGAGCTTTCTGACTACCTGCATTTTATCGTAGCAATACTAGACAAAGTTGAAGAAGAACAAGTATGATAAAGGCTTCATTGAGCTAGAGGCTATAAAGTCTTCTAATCAAGGATACCTGACTGACGAGCTCGGAGCTTTCATTTTAGAGCGCTGTGCTGAGATATCCAACTTTTCGTTTATCACAAACGGCAATGAAGAATTGCGTCAGTCTCTTATAGACGAGGCTGTAATGAGAGTGTGTTTAAAATTCCTAGATTATTACACCGAGGGAAAGTCAGCAGCAAACCTTATCATATCTATGATATATTCCACTATGACCAATAAGATTGTCTCTCTTAAATGGAGAGACGTTTATGGTGAGAGGCGCAAAGGGAATGTGTTTGTAATAGAGAATGGAGAGCGCAAATCAAAACTAATGAGATACACTAGAGACGAATACATAAGTCAGAAATTATGATTGAGATATATGAAAGCATATTCATCACCGTAGGTGTTGGATTTCTATTTGCTTGTTTATTTATATTCGAACCTTGGGGTTGGGTCATAGATAAACTATTGCCGTATAAGCCATTTAACTGCGTCCTGTGCCTTTGTTTTTGGTGCAGCCTAGGGTTGTATATGTTCTTAGATTTAAGTCCCTTACACGCGGTATATTCAGCAGTGATTGCTGAGATGACATATAGAAAACTAATAATGTAAATTAAATAGGTATCATGAAATTAAGAAATTCAGCAAGAAACATTAACCGGATAATCATACACTCAACCGCAACGCCTGAGGGCAGGGAGGTTAGTGTTGATGACATAACTAGATGGCACAAGAATCGTGGGTTCTCCACTATTGGTTATCATTATGTTATTGGGCTTGATGGAGAGATAGAAGTAGGAAGGAGTGTTCAAGATTCAGGAGCTCACGCTAAAGGATACAACCGTAGAAGTATCGGTGTCGTTTATGTGGGAGGTATGAACAAAACAATGTCGAAAGCAAAGGATACTAGAACCGAGCTTCAGGATGTTGCGCTAACAAATCTTATAAAGTCTCTGTTGAAGTTATACCCGACAGCAACTGTGCACGGCCACAATGAATTTTCAGACAAAGCCTGTCCTAGCTTTAATGTTCAGGAAGAGTATGGATTTATATGGGAGCCAAAGGAAACCAAAGATTTATTAATTAAAGAAGAAGAAGAGAATGATGAAGAATGACTTTGATTTAGCAGATGGATTTGCTGATTTCGTAGACGAGTTAACAACAAGCGATAAAAACTCGAATGCTTGTTCTATTGACAACCCTGACTGCGAGGGTTGTGGGAGTTAGATATGAGCAAGTTATTGAAAATATTAGGAGGAAAAGCTGTTCAGGAAACTGCGGAAGCAGTTGCCAATGTGGTAGACAGATTTGTAAAAACTCCGGAGGAAAAGGAAGCTGTTCGTGCAGCTGTAGAAGAAGAGATATCTAAGAGATGGGACAGCGATATGAGCTCCGACTCTTGGCTATCTAAGAACGTAAGACCTTTGACCCTAGCCACCGTAATTATATTTTTAGTATTGATGACTTTTTTTGAGGGACTTGGTATTAGTAATGTAAGCGAAAGATGGATTGGGCTATGGGAAATGGTAAGCGTAACGGTGATAGGGGGTTACTTCGCAGTAAGAAGCGTGGACAAGAGACGCAAGGTAAAATAAGATATTGCGAAGAAGAACCTGTTGAGTGTCACTGCACAAATGGATGCAAAAAAAGAGGAGGACGTTAGTCCTCCTTTTTCATTTCTCCTGCAATTATTATTAATGCTATTGTAGCAGGGGCTATACACATTGCGAATTGCCAAGCCTCCATTACTTATCTTTTAATCGGTCGTTTTCTCTTCTCAAGAACTTAACCTCCGTTCTCAGCTCGTGTACTTCAGCTGTAAGCACAATCACTTTCTCATTACTCTCTTCGAGTAAAAGCTCTAATCTTGCTACACGGGCCTTTAAGTCATCTCGGAATTGCACAGTATCGTTGTTGTTTAGGTCGGTTTGTTTTTCTTGAACTTTGGCCTTTAATCTAGCCTCCATATACTTCCAAATCGAAGCACTTCCTAATACACCTACAATAGTTATTATTACCTGTACATACCCTTCCATTACAATCCTCTTTGTATTTTCTCTTTAAAGACTCTTACCGTATTCCATACAGCAAATAAACCGATTATAGCCCAACCTATTCTACTGCCGTTCATAAGTCCCTCTGCTATTAAATTCTCTACTGTAGATATCGCTATGAGTGTAGCAATCTGTACAGCTATCAATCTCATTCTAAGTGTTCCGTTCCATATAACAGCCCACAGTTGAAACGTGCCCGCAAATATTCCGGCACTTATAAGAAGAAACGAAGGGTTTTCGAAATCAACACACAGCGCTGCAGGTAAAGCGAAGATATGGCAGAAAGCAATGAGTACCTCGTTAGGCTCGCTATCACTATACCAAAATAATTCCTTTAACCTGCGAACACCTCTACTCATCACAATCCTCGTTCTCCGTGTTTACTGAATACGGATAGTACACTGAACCCTGATAGATATCATCTTCGTTAAACAGGTCGTTATCGCAATCTGAGGCAGTTGCTATTGTCTTTAGTGCGGTTGTTGATTTTATGTAATCTACGATACGAGCATTAATGTACTTAGCCTTACTATCTATCTGAGATGTTAGTGCATCGATTACATATTGGTCTTGTACGGACTCTTCGTGCTTTGTATTAGCTGCGCCTGAGCGCAACATAGCTACAGTTGCCTTAGCAGCATACATAGCTAAAGTATATTTTACTAGCTTGAACAACGCAGTCTCTTCTGTAGTGAGAGCTTGGTCAAACACTTGCTGCTCTAGGTGTTCATATAGACACGTCCCAAGCAAATCCTGAAGTGAAGTGAATTGCTCTAATTGAATTATAGACAACAACGCAGCTCGGTCCAATCTTTTCGGTAAAGGAAAGTTTTGGTACAGGTAGTTGTCGTCTATGAAAATTACTTTAACCATCTTTATACATCGGTTGTGTTAGCCCCCTTGATACTTTCAAGGTTTATATCTTCTTCAACGACAGATAATTCCATCTTGTCAAATCCTACAGTCGATAGGATTCTGTTGATACCCCCTAGAATAACCTCTCTATTAGGTAGCGTTTCTGTTGCCCTAAATATCTGATAAGCCGTGACAAGTTCGTTCCCTGTTCCTCCGAGCTTACCGCTAACCATAACCCCAAAGAGGGTAGGACTAGTAATATTATGAGCAGTAAGTATTTTAGCGTCATTTAATCTTGATAATACGTCTATGGTTTTGTCTAAATTTGCGATGTCTAAAGGCGTGAATTTTGGTGCGTCTTCTTCTTTTTTGACCCAACTGACGATGAAGTTATCCGCTTCAGGGCCTGTGAAAGACTCTTTGAATTTACTGTATTCAGATGCTTTTTGCTCATTAGACATATTCCGGCCAATGAAAGTAGCGAGTACCTTTGGCGTGAATCCATTAGCTGAGGAATTTTTAATATGCTTACCAAACTCGAAATCACTCGCGATATAATGGAAAGCAGAAATATAGTTGGGGACTCCGTAATAAGGATTTCCTGAGTATGGGTTAGCAACATATAGTACAGCCTCTTTCGCAGACTTGTCGTACTTGCTAAAGGCTTTGATTCTCTTAGGGTCGTTGTGCTGTACTGAGTTTGCTCCGTATCCAAAACTTCTTCTTACAATGTAGTGTGTAATTTCACCTTGCTCATTAGGCTCTGCAGCTCTAACTCCTTTGGGGTCTAGTGATTTAAATTCTACAATCTTTGTTCTTCCTCTGTTCCAACGAACATAAAAAGCAGCAGCACCCTTGTGCTCATATTGGAATGCAGCGTGAGAAATCACGTCATACATACCTTTGTTATTACCCGCGCAATTATTAAGAAAAACCTTTAGTTCTTGCTTTGCTTTTTTTGTAGATAAGAAATCATCTTTATAATCTATATCATTGCCGGCTATCATCTTAGCCTTCTTTGTTAAGATTCCTGAATGAACAGGAGACTGACGAAGCATCTTTTCTAGGATTACAGGGAAGTCATCATTGACTCCAAACTTAATGTAATCACCTAGGTTAGTATGACCTAATTTATAACGACCGTTAAGGTCGACAATAGCGTTCTCTAGTTCGTTCGCAGACACACTTGATTCAGTAGCCTGAACAAATGTTTTTGATGCGAAAAAATCTACAATATTATTTACTAGTCCCATTAATATAATTTACAAGTTAAATCTCAAGTAAAAAGTGAGGAGAATCTACAGAGTCGTTGTCTACATTAAACCAATAACTGCCGTATTTAACCCAAACTTTATTGTGAACCAATGTTTTACTTGAATTTATTCTAGATACATAAGCATAAACATCAAAGGAATCCCCCTGCATAGCAGGGAAGATACCTGCGTTAGATAGCTGAGACTTGGTTATTATTGTTTCCTCAGTAGTGCCATCAGAATACTCCTGTTGTACTGCGATATTGTTTACGTGGTTTGTATTCATTACATAAGTTCCATTACCCATATAAAGAGCTAACCTGCTATTCGTGTAAGACGTTAGTGAGTTATATAGTATAGGGCTAAATCCTTCAAGGGTAAACGTAGTTCCCGATATAGTCAAGGTTTCTTTAGAATAAGGCCTTTGATTTATGCCATTAGTCTCTTCACCGTAAGAGGAGGTGTTGTATACACCTGCTATGTTATTTATTAAAGGTGTAACGTATCCGCCTGACCAAGTAAAGTAGCAGTAATACTTTATGTTTCTCTCAGTCGCTTCAGATGTCCAAGCAGGTACTACGTCAGAGGAGACTAACTCCATAGAGTTGGCAGTTGGCGATATGCTGAATGCCTCACTACCGAATATACTACCTACACCTGAGTTATTAAATACCTTATCGCTTACTGAGGTTCTGTTGTGAGCTGTTATCTGAGCATTTGTGTTTGACTCTAAGTAAGCATAAAGATTGTATGTGGCGCTAGAACCATTGAGAACCTCTATAGCAGATGAGCCATTGCTTCTCATATCGTTAGCGTCTGATAAAGACTCAGCTAAGTAAAGGCTGATTTTAGGAGGTATAATGAGTTTCTGTGTACTAGATGTATAAACCACTTCGTCAGAAGAATTTAACCCTTCTATTACCCAATCTGCTACATCACCGAAGTTTATTGTCTCATCCTCTATGTCAAAAGATACTGACATAAAACTATTGTCGGTTACTGATACAACCTTACTTATTTCCTGAGAACTACTATCCGTTATCTTAAATTTAATCTGAGTTATAGAAGAACCTATGGTTTCGATATTCGCCTGAGCTACCCAAGAGTCTGTTCTTACGTAGTATGGAGAAGTCATATCTCCGTATGTGTTATCCCTAAGGGTTACAGACATTGATTCGCTAGCGCTTCCCGAAGGTGCCGGAGATGTTCCGTCAGTATTCTCAACAGTGAACTTTCAGTAATTTCACTAGAAAGAACAACGCTATCAGAGTATATGGAATCAGCAGCTAGAGTGTTATATTGATGAGCCTGAACTTCACATAGGTATGTGCTTACATTACCCTCATTAGAAATAGATAGGTAATATTCACCACCGTCTAGTGTGTGTGTTAGCAAGTCAATGTTTAATACAATAAAATCAGAACAGCTACTCAGTTCTAATTGGTCTTGAAGGCCGGTCAAAGACAGTGCAGTAGGGCCTACTACCTTCTCAAAAGTTACATCAAATGAGTTTATAGTATAGCCTATATTTCTAATAAAAGAAATAGAGTTTACCGCACCTACTTTTAATCGTTTCATTTATTCATCTTTAATTTCCTCGTACTCTCCTGTACTTAAATTTACATTTATATGACCGTACTTCTCTTCTAGAGCAGCTCTTCGTTCCGTGAGAGAGTTCTCTACAGCATCAAAATTAGACGCCACTTGCATTTTCTTAATCTCTAGCTCACCTAAGGTTTTTATAATCTCCGTCCTAGTTGCTACTAGTTGCTGAAGTGCCTCAAGTTCTGCTTTATTGATTTTCTTCTTCTTCCCCATTTATTATAATAGTTATATTTGTTATAGACAAATATAACTTATAATACTAGTATTTAACTATTCTGTTAAAAACTTTATACACACCATCGTCTAGTGTTTCGATGTGAGCTAACGCGTCATTATACGTGTTAAATTTCTTCTCTTCGTTATCGGTAAACCAATCCCAAGAGCCATCGTCCTGCAATACAAAACCGTCAATTAAATCCTCTATGTAATATTTAGTCTCAACCATTATACTATTCTCATTACTGTTATCGCCCCACCATCTCCGTTCGTGCTAGTCACCTTGTGATTTACTGACCCTGCGTGAAGGAAAGTAAAAAACTCTAAATACTGATTTGCTGTTACAGTTATCGCAAAAGATGTATTCGTGGTACTTTTATGACCGTATGTATTGTATCTAAAATACTGCAAGTTAGTTCCTCCTGAAATCGTTACCCCGTTCAATTTAGCCGTAGCACCAAAAGTGCTTCGGTTAGCATATAGAGATTGCCAATTTATGTTCCAAGAAATCAAGTATGTTCCTGCGGAGCCAAATGTTATTCTGTTACTTGCTAAACTTGTGTTTGTGCTTCCGTTAATCTCTTGAGCGTTTATTGATATCTTAGCATTTGAGCTAGTGTACGTTGCTGATGTTTGGAATAAATACTTGTCAGGACCGTACATAGACCCATTTGAACCATTGGTTCCGTTAGTACCATTACTTCCGGCAGGTCCTTGCGGCCCTGTTGCTCCTGTTGCCCCTGCGTCTCCCTGAGGTCCCTGAGGTCCTGTGGCTCCTGTCGCACCCGCATCTCCTTGTGGCCCCTCGGGACCGGCTGCTCCTGTACTACCTGTACTACCTGCGGGACCTTGCGGGCCCGTTGCTCCTGTACTTCCTGCAGGTCCCTGCGGACCGGCATCCCCCTGTGGTCCTTCAGCACCCGTGGCACCTGCTGCTCCCGCTGCTCCTGCGGGGCCTGCGGGTCCTTGTGGGCCTGTAGCTCCTGCGTCACCTTGTGGCCCCTCGTCCCCTGCGGGGCCTTGTGGACCTGTAGCACCTTGTGGGCCCGTAGCCCCTGCTGAACCGTTACTACCTGCCGCACCTGTTGCACCTCGAACATTACCTACATTAACCTCTCCGACATTTTCAATCTCTAAGACTAACTCATAGTTTTGCAAAGAAGCATTAGTCACAGAGTTCCCATCAGAACCGCTGCTTCCGGCAGGACCTTGTGGACCTGTAGCTCCTGCAGAACCTGCAGGACCTGCGGGGCCCTGAGGCCCTGTTCCACCTTCGTCACCTCTAGCACCTTCAGGTCCAATATCTCCTTGGGGACCCTGTGCTCCTTGTGCACCTGTATCTCCTTGCGGCCCATCAGGGCCTGCGGGTCCTTGTGGTCCTGTGGAACCTGTGGCTCCGGTAGCACCTTGAGGGCCTTGAGGACCCGTGCTTCCTGTATCGCCTTGAGGACCTTCGGGGCCTATACCTCCTGTAGCACCTTGAGGGCCTGTAGCTCCTTGAGGTCCTTGTGGACCCGTAGCTCCTGTGGCTCCGGGATTTCCCTGTTCTCCAACCTCGCCTATCTCACCTTGAGGGCCTGTAGCACCTGTAGCGCCTGTATCTCCCTGTGGACCTTCCGGCCCAACAGCACCTGTAGCTCCCGTATCTCCCTGAGGACCTTGAGGTCCAACACCACCTGTAGCTCCTGTAGCTCCCTGAGGACCTTGAGGACCAATACCACCTGTAGCCCCTGCAGCTCCTGTAGCTCCGGTGCTTCCCTGTGGACCTTGCGGTCCTGTTCCGCCTTCATCACCCCTAGGTCCTTGTGGTCCTTCGGGTCCTTCGGGTCCGTCCGGTCCTTGAGGTCCTTGAGGCCCTGTTCCGCCTTGAGGCCCTGTCGCTCCCTGAGGCCCTGTAGCTCCTGTAGCTCCTGTATCTCCTGTAGGACCCTGAGGCCCTTCTTCACCCTGAGGTCCTGTGCTTGTAGGTAATGTAACAGAGCCCCCGTTCTGAAGAGAAAGAGTTGTACCGCTTATAGATAATGTTTGACTATCTGTTTCTGTGGTAAGGTACCCTTGATTATTCACATACGATTCTGTAGCAACGTCTTGGCCACCAACTTGCAACGCACTTATATTCTTTTTTCTTTTACTTCCTGAAACTGTAGCCATTATTTTTTACCTCTTAGTGAAAATTTACTTATCTTGGTTCTTACATCAGAGTCTTTTTGTGCCTCATACATTGTGCCAAATAAAACCACATCATTAGCAGTAGACATTCGGTAAGCGTTTTTGGAAACGTCTCCCGAACCTGTGATTTTTATTCTTAATTGACTCCCTGTAGAAGAAAAAATGTGTTCTGTATCTTCATCACCGGTGTACGCCTCCCAAGTTTCACCTGCATTATTGCTGACAAAAGCTCCTAAAGAGCAACCGCTAGGAATAAAGTAGTCTGATTTTGACCAATAAACAAAATCAACATTTGCGTTATTATCTAAATTGTATGTGCCATACTCGACAGACCAATTTTCGAACATATGATTCTTGTACTCACTGCCCCAAGTATGGATGCTGTGTCCGTTGTATCCGTATCCTAACTGCACCCAAAACTCACTCCCGTTTGCGGAGTACATTCTAAAACAAGGAGAGCCATAGTCCGACATATATGTCGCTCCTCTACCAAGACTTGTGGTGTCTTCTGTTTTTGTGTTATATCTGTAAACAGATACTAATCTTCCATTGTCCCAATCAATCCAACCGTGTCCCATTGCTCTACCCCTGTCAGGAGATATCGGGTTAAACTCAGGATATCCGGGCATTTTATCAGTAGGGCGACCTGTAGTCGCATCTTGATACTTTGTACCTAGTCTAAAAAGGTTAGCAAAAGATTGTCCTTTTTTATTATTGTCTGTTTCGTATATTGTAGATATTATCGTTGGCCTCGTTCCTGTTTGACAAGGTGAAATATCAATCTTAACGTGGCGACCCGAGGCGCCTACGGTCATAATGTTTGGATAATTAACAGGGTCTTCTATGTGCAACCCCTGCTCGTAAGCATCATCACCTGCACCTGCATCTCCTAGGTCACACCATACTAACTTAGGGTCAGACGTAGAAGCATCTTCTATCATCATAAAGTTAGCATTGTAATACGAACAATAAAAAACCCTATCGTTTACTTCGTCATAAAACAATGTGTGCCTGTAACCGTTTCTGTCGTCATTAGCGGTACCCGTCTTTCCATTCTCTTCCCAAGTAAGAATCTCTTCTGAGCCTGTGTTTATGTTTCTACGCGGATACTTTTGATAGTGTCTTGCGTCATACTCTCCTAGATAAATCCAAGGACCTGCAGCTACTAAGCCGCTAGTATAGTAAAGACCTGCTGAAGAAAGATTCATTCCTCCTTCGTTTATAAATCTTTGAGGGTTAGAGTGTGTAGGACGTTCGTTTTTTACAAACGTAGTACCTCCGTTCATTAAACCACTATAATCAAAAGTTGTGTATCCATCGACATTATATGTCATAGCCACACCTTTTTTGTTTATAGTATCAATCGCTACAGACTGCAGGTGGTTGTAACTAGATGTCGTGTCTCTATACAGGAAGTTATTCTCGTAAAACAATCTTGTCATTGTTCCATCATTATTCAACCTGCGTACTGCAAAGCCATCACCCCAACCTACCGTAAAAAGCAGGTCGCCATCTACCTCAAATCCGTTAGGGAATCCAATGACTCTATCTCCACCATCATACTCACCGCTTCCGCTGTTAACGATAGTGTTGCTTCGACCTCTTTTAGTTACAGGTACAATACAGCTTTGCCCACCGTAGTCGCTAACCATAGCTCCCACGATACTCACTATATCACCCCTTTCTAGCTCAGTAGTTTTGAACATTCTTCTATATTGTTTCTTAAAAGTTTAATCATATCATCATTGCGCTCTTCCATCTGAAGTTCAGATAGGAGTGCTTCTTGATATTCATCTAATTTTTCTTGCCAAAAACTCATTAAGATGTAATTACCTCAACCCAAAACTGATGATAATTATCATCGTCAACGGCTTTTATGAATACTGTACTTGCTCCTGAATATACTATGCTAGCAGAATTTCTACTCAAAGACGACTGAGTAGCGTGACTGTGATGATAAACTTCAAAGTGACTTACAAACCTAGAATCAGGGTAGTCCCACTTTACAGTGAATGCCTCTTCCATAGGAGTCACAACTAAATTTAAAGGCTCTAATGCAGAAACAGTATATGTTCTACTTGCTGTAACAGGTGAAGAGTAAACTCCTGCTCGAAGAGAATATACTCTGTAATTTCTTGTACCTCCTGTATCAAAAGATGTATCAACTACTGACATCGTAGACGCGAAATCTTCTTTAGGTACTTGTGCTATTAAGCTATATGAGCCCGAACCTTGCGCGGCCCACACCTGATATGCGTCAACAGATTCAGTTGACTGCGTAAAAGTGATTTCTATTGTCTCACCTACAATGGCGGTAGTAACTGTAGCAGGACCGCTAGGTGTACCCTGAACTTCTATACCTGTTAGAAACTTTATAGCCATATATGTATTGTTAAAAAAGGGGGAGGAATACCCTCCCCCTCTATGGTTAATCTACAAATTATGCGCCTACAGCTACAACTCTAAAGTCTACGTTTGCTGTCAATTGTGCAGTTGCACCTCCGGTACCATCTTGATTAATCTCAGTCATAATCAAGTTACCACTCTCGTCATAGATTTGAATGTTAGCATAACCACCAAATCCTAAACTCAAATCAGTAGCACCACTACTTGCGCCTGTAACTGTTTGGCTTACAAACGTAGGTATACTAGGCTTGTTAGTTAGGTTTGTGTAGTTTCTGTAGTAAGCAGAAGATTGTCCGTCTAACTTGTCAGCATCAAGACCTGAACCTGCACCATCAACTGTTTTGATTTTAGTCAATACATCAGCAGCGGTATACGCAGAAGAGTTCAGCTTGTTACTTAATGCAGTAGTCATTGTACCTGCAAAATCAGCATCATCATTTAAAGATGCAGCAAGTTCGTTTAGAGTATCTAATGCAGCCGGTGCAGCATCAAGCACAGCTGTAATTTCATCATCTACATAACTTACTGTAGCAAAGCTACCTATATCAGATACGCTAGGAACGTCAATAAGAGTTCTTACTTCAGCAGCACTTATACCGGTATTTAAACTAGGTACAGTACCATTAGATAAAATCGCAGGTGTACCCGTATCGCTTACTTTAGCGCTGTTATTGCTAATTGCAGTTGCCTGTGATGAGGTAATACCTACTTTTGCACTGTTAGCAGTAATTGCAGTTATCTCCGAACTACTGATAGTTCTAGTGTCTCCCGCCATAGCTGATTCACCCGTACTACCTATAACCATAGATACCTTCGCAGAGTTAGCCGTAATAGCAGAGGCCTGTCCCGATGAAATGGTAGTTGTATTCCCTGCTAATGCCGTTGAAGCCGTAGAGCCTAAGGCTAAAGAGCTAGTTCCTGCGCCAATTAAAGTGCGAACCTCGGCTCCTGTAACGCCTGTAGCTAATTCAGGATTCCCACCACCATATAGTATAGCTGCGGGCTCAGTGTTAGTTGCGCCTGTAGAAATACCATCAAGTTTGGTTTTTAGTGTTGAGGTAAAGTTTTTCTGAGTAAGACCCCCGTCACCAACAGTGTAGGTAGTATCCGTAAATACTGCACCTGTAGGTACGTTAGTCAATACTTGCGAGTCATCTACCTTGCCATCTAAAGATGATTGCAGACCGTCCACATTGCTAAGAGCAATAGTGCCTACCGAGAATACACCACTAGATTCAGTGATTGTACTTCCATCAGCACTTGCGCCAATGCGTACAAAGCCTGAGCCTGTATGTACTTTTACAGCATTGATTGCCGTGTCATAAAATATCTGACCTTCAACACCTGTTGGTGCTGTGGCCAAATTTTGCAAGACTACGTTTTGAATTTCGTTGCCTGCTAAGTCTAAGTCAACTAAGTGTTTAAGAGCCATTGTTTATTTATTTGATTTTAATTTAAGTGTGCCTTACCTTTAAAGGCGTTTTTAAAGCTCACTGTAAGTGAGTTTGCGTCTAAATATTCAACCTCCCCAAGCACATATGTGTTAGCAGAATCAACTACTGTTACGGAAGGTTTTTTATTCATATTATGATTTATAGTCCAAGATACTGCCGATGTAGTTTGGTTATGTGTGTAGCTAGTTAAAGATTCTCCATTAGCTGTGACTGACCCTGTAAGGGCTACAGAGCTAGAAGAAACAGTGACAGGGATAAGGTTCCCATTACCGTCTGAAAGTTGCTTAGAACCGCTTACAGGCCCGTTGTCAGAGGTCTTTATAAGTCCCTGATATGTATCCTTTGGTTTAGTCCCCGTTAGTGTGCTCATATTTCTTCCTCCCAAGTATCATTAATAGTTTCCCACTGCAATCCAATCAGGTTCCAAAATCTGTTATCAAACTCATACTTCTCCCCAATTACATTTGAAGCAGCAATACAGTTTATTTGTAAACCTAACCCTAATCTCATTATCCTATGTAAGCAAGAACTACTCCTTGGTAACAAGATACACTTGTAAACTTACCTACAAGCTGCATCCCCGTAGGAAGCACTTGTCCTGTTAAAGAATCTCCAACCATAGATGTGGCATTAATACTCGATTCTTGTAGACAAACAATCGTTCTATATGTTTCACCTGCAGGAGTAGATTCATTAGCAGCTAATCTACGGAAGCCAAAGTCACCCATAGAGGATTGAAAATAGTTTCTGTCTTTTGTAATATTATCCATTATTCCAATTATCATTTATAGTTTGCCATTCTAGAGTTATGAGTTCCCAATTGAAACCCCATCCTCTTTCTTGTTCTATTATTAAGTTTGATATGTAAGAGTCTAAAAGGTAGTCCTTAACACTGCTTGTGTCTTGTGTAACGCCTTTTTGATTCCCCCAATCATCAGTAGGTAAATACTTTATTGTGTTACTAGCAATGTTATTTACATCGGTATAGTAACCCATTCTACCTAAAATTATATAGTCCAATACACCTGTTATTGAACTTGTACTTATGTCATTGCCTATGTTATTAGTTACAACGTAATCTAAAACACCTGTTACTTGCTGCGTAGCACCGTAAGAGTATCCTTCTGTCGTTGTTATATACATTATGACAAATCAATAATGCTTTGGTTTGTAATAGCTAAAGAAGCAATCCAACTTTCAGTTGTAAGTGTAACGTCAACATAAGAAATCTCACCTCTTCTGACTCCGCTTGTAGCAGAGTAATTCATCGTTAGTCCATCCATCCAACCCGAAACAGTTACTGTTCCGTTATTGTGGTACAACAAACAAACGATATCGCTTCTACGAGACATATAATCAATCTTATTAATCTTTCTATCTAGCATAGGCAATCTTACTAAAATATCAGTAGTGATTACTCCTAAGCCATTAGATGTTGATTTAGCCTCGTTAAAAGACGTTGTGCCATCTTTACTGTTATGAGCGAAAACCACAGAGTTCGGTAATGTTAAATCAGTTATTAATGTCTCATCAACACTATCAACTTGTAATTCCAAATCTCTTTGTAGCCCTAGAACAACCTTATTTATACCGCCTACATTCTTTGCGTTGCAGTTAATGTCAATGTCTTCTAAAAAAATACTACAGTTAAAGCTCATAATTTTTTAAATAAAAAAAGGGGCAGGGCTTAGACCCTACCCCCTTGTATTAATTTACAAGAATTGCTTACGCAACTACGTCATCCCATTCAGCACTTTCGATGCAGTAAGACAAACTGTCTTCTTCACCTGTAAGTGTGATTTGGTAACGGTTCTTCTCAGAACGTCCTGTACCTGAATTTCCGTCTACAGTTGCAGCGTACAATCCATACTCCCAACCTACCATATGGTAAGTTCCGGCAGCAGTCTCGATGAAAGCAACTAATTCTGCACCCGGTTTTGCGATGTTGTCCAAAGCATTACGGTGAAGAGTAGACATTTTAGGAATCTCGATAGAGATAGTTGGTACAGCAGAAACTACACCGTCAGCAGATACGGTTTTAACTTCACTGAATACAGAGAAACCGTCTTTTAAATTGAACTGAATTTCGATTACATCGCCATCAGTATCTAAACCTGTAGTCGCCGGTGTAACGGTTACTACTTCGTTTGCTACTGCAACAACTGAAACCAAGTCAGCCTTATTACCGATGAGAACACGCTTTAAACCACCTATTCCTAGGTCGTCACAAGAGAAGTTCACGTCAGCTAGAGTGGATATCACAAGCCATTTTTTTTAGTTTTTAGAGTTAATAAAAAGGGGAGGAAGAACCTCCCCTCTTTAGTTTATTTATGCGTGAGTGTAAACGATTTCGTCACCTTTGAGGTAAGAGAAACCTAACTTGAACTGACCCCAAATCTTGTCGCTTGACAATTCAGGTTCGTACTTCATATCGATTGCACGTACATCGTTGTAGTCGTCAGTCAACATAACCAAGTTTTGTGGAGCACACAATATAAATTGTCCTGCAGCTAAAGAAGCGAAGTGTACAACTTCCATACCGAAGTAAGGAGGGATGTTACCTTCTACAATACCCTGTGGAGTAGTAGTGAACTTCTCAGCGATAGCAATTTGGTAAGCCTGCATAGCAGCAGTTCCCAAGAAGAAAGCAGGTTTGAAATCACGGTCAGCGTCTCCGTAAACGGCAGACAACATATCCGCGCTCATAAGAGCGTAAGCAGCTTCCATATGGTCTAACACGTTAGCAGAAGTAATACCACCTGCAATCACGTTGTCGATTACGTCAGCATCACCTGTCATCTCAGTAGCTAATTCAGTAGCAGCAAGAGTTAATGCTTTTTGAGCAGACAATTTAGCGAAGTAATCAAATACCCAATCCTTGAACTCAGCGTCCATAGTCTCAGGGTTGTGTTGACCTTTCTTTAACAAAAGACCACGGTAAGAACCTTCTAGTGCAGTTTTACAGTTTAAGAAAGACCACTTGTAATCAGATACAGTCATCTCTTTCTCACCGATACTAGCAGTAGATTGAGGGTCCCAAGCACAGATGTCTGTGCCAAAAGTTAATGCAGCGTCAAAGATAGGTACGTTAACCTTTGCTTTAACACCATCGATAAGACGGAAACGGTTAAGAACCGCTGCCGATTTTACCATAGCATCGATGAACAAGTCACGACTACGGTCGCCATAAGGCAAATTAGAAATAGATACAGCCATTTTTATTTAGTTTTAAAAAAGTTCGTTTTAATTAATTTACAATTTATTTGAATCTGTTAAAGAAATCATTAACCATATTCACCTTCTCTACAGTAATTGCATTAAAGACTACGGTCTTGTCTTCTACAGTTTCAGCAACTTCTTCAGCTTTTTGTTCAGCAGCAAATTGCTCCTCAACTTGTTCTTCAGAAACTTCTTCCTCAGCAGAATACTTGTTTTCTTCTTCTTCTTCTTCTTTACTTTCAACAACAACCGCTTCTTCACCTGCAGGAGCAATGTACTTCTCAGGTTTTTCTTCAGTCATTTCTTCTTCTTCTTTCTCTTCTTCAGGCTTCTCTTCTTCTTCTTCGTGATTTTCAGCCATTGCAGAGATGTGCTTTTGAATCATTTCGACTGCAGACTTTAAGTCGTCTACACCTGCGAACTTCTCTTCAAAAGAGGTCAACACTTCTAGAAGAGTAGCATTCTCCTCTTCTAAAGCAGTAATCTGTGCCTCAAACTTAGAGATGTTAGCTTCGAAAGAAGCCTCCATCTTGCCTAACTCTTTAGCAAAATTAAATTCATTCATGTTATTATTATTTACGGGTTTAATATCAGCTTGAATTTCGATAGAGAAGCCATTAACCTCTCCCTCTTTAATCGCGCTAAACAATTCGTCAGACTCAATTTTAGCCTTGACAAATACAGTTCCGTTTGGAAGAGCGTAACCATAGTCAGTTGACTTATCGTTATCAGACTCCTTCATCCAAACTTCAAGCATCACCACATCTTGAGTATCGTACTCGTGGTGAATACCAAATTCGTTGAACAAACCTTTCTTAGAGTAGTTGTACATAATATCACGGATTGTATCTTCCGTGAACCTAACATAGTAATATCCGTTCTCAGGACTGTGGCGTAGGATTTCCTTATTAGGAATCATAATAGGTCCTACTACCTCTCTTCTTTCTTCGTTGGTAAACATCTCTACAACTTCAGTTTTGTTGAAGTATATGAAATTTTCCTCAATCGCAGGTTTGTCCACGAGAGAGATTTTGTACATTCCCTGCTCAAAATCCTCAAGTGTAATATCGTATAATGGTAAATCCTTATCCATTCTTTTTACTTCTTTTGTGCCAAGACGGTAGCAGGTCATTATCCTGTACATACTTAGCGTTTGACGGCTTTCCATTCTTGACTAAATACATAAACGCATTTAGTCTTGCTAGTCCCCATTGTGCAGCACTTGTAACTTTAGGAGAGTGGCCTGTATTATATGCACCCATACCTCTAAGAACTACACGCTTTGCAGCACCCATTCCAATCTTCTTGTCAGGGTACTTATTGTTATACTTGTCTATCTTGTTTTTAATAGACTTTATAATCTTTACGGATAACTTGCCCCCTTTTCCAACGCCCTTAGGAGACTTTTCAGGAGTCTTACTCCTAGGAGCTTTGGGAGATTTTTTAATCGAGCCATCCTTTCCTTGCGTTGCGAGTTCATCTTTGACTTTGCGATTACCCCACGGGTTGTCACTGATGTCAGCACTAGCCTTAACTGTTCCTTTTCGGATTGATTCAGCTTTTTTAATCGCCCAATTAACGCCTGAAGTTCCTCCCCACCCAAGCCAAGCAACATAGCCTCGGTCTTTCCAAGGAGTGCTCTTGTACTTAGGGTCAATAGCAGCATTTTTTCTATGACGATTAAAACCTGCCATTTTAGCAATAGTCGCATAACTTAATTTTGTTTTAGAGGCTAATTGATTTGCACGAGTCCAACCCACAGAGGTCATTCCCTTAACCTCTTTACCATACTTCTTCTTCCACTCAAGAACTTTCTTAGCGTTGTTAGATGCAGATGCGGGGTAGTCGTTGTAAGTAGCCATATGAATAATTTACAATATAATAGCTTCTACCTGTCCGTATATTCCTCCTTCATAGAGCTGACCTGAGATGGATTTAATTATCATTCCACTCGAAGATACCTGCCCAATAGTAATCATAGAGTAGTTATCTTTTACATCAAATACATAATCGCTTTCAAATAAGGCTTCAAATGTAATCTTATTTTTACCTAGATATAAAACATTATCGTTGCCTACAAAGAAGTCGTAAAGGTCTGTCTCTACTCCCTGCTCATTAAAGTGATACAAAGGTAGGTGAGTTGATTTATTTGTAACAAACCTAGGGAACGTGTGCGTAAACTCCGTGGAGTAGACAAGTCCCTTGTAATTTGTTTTATCTTCAAATCTAGCTCTTTTTATATTAGTTGTATATTGAGCTGAGTCTATGTATCCAAATACAACTCCTATGTCCTTATAAGATGTGAACTCATTGCTTACGAATCCTATTTCATACTCGCTAAACCCTTCCGGAACATCAAATGAGGTATCATCACCGCAAAGAGATTTGTTATACACTCTAGAGTCTAGTGAGAATTTAACGTCATCAGAACCTGAAAGACTTATATCTTTCTTTTTGTATCCGTAGTTATCGTAAAAGAGACTCTTGCTTGATGTGGTTATCTCTAGAGATTTCAGCCTTTTTGTGGAAATATCTATAGATATCTCATTAGCATCATCAACACTAGACGTTATGTTTTCGTTTGTGTTTCTAGAACGAAGGTCAGGTAGCCTGTCTAATAAAACACTTGATGTTTTTTGGTCGTAAACTACAGACAAGTTAAACCTAGATATAATGCTTTTTAAGATGTCAAATGGAGAAAGATTGCTTTCTCTAAAAATATCGTATACGTTAACAATATCTGTATCGTAGTAAGGATTTTTAAATCCTACAGAATAAAGACCTAAATACATATTACCTGTTGCGGTTGACGACTCATAATAGGCAGCTTTAATAACTTCACTAGAGTTAACAGTTCTGTTCACGTAAGCATTAGGAACTAATCCACTCTGATATGAGCTCCAAGAGTCTACATATCTTAAATCTATTTGTCCTGAAACCCACTCCCATTCCATTGTTACTGCGTAAGTTGAACCTGCGTCTATCTCAACTTCTTTTTGCTCCCAAATAAAATCGCCTATGTCGTCATTATTGAAATACATTACGTTATTAAATCCGTTTGAAGTAGAAGTTTGATTTATAGCTCCGGCTGTGCCGTTTAACACACCGAAATATCCCACGGTAGATGTCCTCATTGTATCAATAGTTGATTCAGATACATTGAACTGCTTGGCAGTTCCGTCCGTATTGGATAACTTGAACCTTTCATAAGGACTTCCATCTTTCCAAAGAACCGCATTCAATTGAAAAACTGCAGTAGATGTTGATTCGAATATATTCCAAACCATAGAGAACTCACCGTTGCCCGTTTTAATCATTGAAAGCTCATAACCTATTCTTCCGGACATACTCCTAGGAGTACTTGAAGGCCTTGCAGTATAACTCATATGAGGTCCGTGGTAAGCCCTGTCTACATTAGTTCCGTTGTTAGCAAGGTTTGATTTTCTCTCAAGGCCAAATCCTGTGTCAGCAGCGTTTGCAGAAGTGGTCGAGTTGTAATTCCAACCGTAAGTAGAGATGTGGTTTGTTCCCGATTCTTTTGCATTTGTAATGTTTGAGTCAGCATCAGCGGTATACTCGTTTACAAAATGCTCATACGGGCCTTCAGTTAATATGAACCCTGTAGTTGTACTTGGAGAAGTCAACAGCTTTTCCGGAATAAGGAGGTACATATCATCAGGGTTGATATCAGGCACAGCAGAGCCGTAGCTTCCCAACTTAAAAAACCTACTTACTACACTTGTATTAGCTTCTGAAAAAAATCTTTGTACAAAACTTTTTACGTTTAGTGCAGGAACAAAACCTGCTTTATCAGTGCTAAATCCGTGCTGTAAGAACTGCCTAGAAGCAAAATTAAATTTACTAATGTCGTTACAGAAATCAATGTAAGGAAACAATACAGGTTCCATAGAGACATTGGTCCCTATAGTCTCTGAGTTTGAGGATAAAAAGCTAGAAAAAGTTCTATCAGAGTCTAGGTCGTCATACATATCTGCAAACGTAGTAAGTTTAGAACCTGCTATTATGTCCTGTATAGAGTCAACTAGCCTAATATCTATAGTAGGGATTTGATTGTTAAAGGAGTAAGACTCTACATACATATTACCCTCTAACATCTTAACGTTATTTGAATACAATTCAAAATCGAAAGGAACGTCAGGTATTGAGCTGCTAGGAGAAGACTCGGGATTATAGCCTAGTATCGATGTATTTACAGAGTCCATCGGCAATGACACTGATATACTAACAGGAACCTTTATCTTTTCAATACTATCTACGTTGTAGAAATCTAAGTCAATATCGATAATTAAATCAGGAAATAGACTAGCTGTTGAAAAAGATGCAGTGCTTTTCTTTTTTAGTCTTAGCTTATAATCCATTACTTTATAAATACATTAAAGTTTAGTGCTGACTTAATTCTACCATTTACCGCTACAGCCGATAGCTCTGAAGGGACGACACTGTAGACATTATTATCACAGCTATCTAGTAGAATTTTTTGATTTAAATTGTATAGTGTTTTAAACCTAGTATTATATACTAGCTTTTGCTGAGGTGCTTGTATGTTGTAGGAAAGTGTAGAGTTATACGCTTTGAAATCTTTACCGTATGTAGCTACTGAAAGCGATGGAGATATGTTATAGCTTTTTAGACCTATAGAAACATCACTAGCCACTTGGGGGTAGCGTTCCCAAGACGAAAACGTAGCCCCTGTAAGAAGGTCCCCGTATACATTTCCATCAAATGACACAGTAACAGTAGAGCCTACTTGATTAGGAACTTGGTCTATCTGAACTCCGTATATATATCTAACGACACCGTTAATTGTTACCCCTAGCTTTATTATGTCGTCATCCCCTGAAGCGAAATTGTTCGAAGAAGACAATACAACTTGTGTTAGTGTGTTAGAGTCTATGCTTACACTAGGGTGGGTTTCTGAAGTCCAAGAAGATACTTCGTATACATTATAATCGCTCATTATATAGTCGTGTTATTGTCTTTAATTCTTCTTGCACTCTCGTCTTGTCGAAGGTCTTTTGAACTAACGAAAGCTCTAACAGGCCTGCTACTATTTATAGCGTTGGTTGTAGTAGCCTCAGCAATTGCCTTTAGATAATTTACACTTTCCGCAGAATCCGGTTGAACCAACCTAGTTTGAGTTGTAGATACTAATCCACCCTGCGCGAACTTCATCGGCTGTGAAGGTAGGTTAGGCTTTACAGAACCGTTTATTTTCTCTAATAAATCCCTATGTATAGACGCAGCTCTTTTGTTTATTATATACTCTCCACCTTCCATTTCAAAACCGCCTTGACCTTGAACAGTAAAAGGAACTCCGCCTTGACTATGGCTAGGACCCTCTACCATACCCCCTTCGGCAAACTTCTTAGGGAAGAATTTTCTTTGACCTATGGCGCTCATCTCTGCACCAAATGCTGCTGTAGCAAGTGAAGCTGATATAGCTGAAGATACAGCTAAGTCTGTAGGTATTACCTTACCTGCTTTTATTAATTCAGGAATGATTGAAGCTAAGGCTTCTAGATAATCTGTTTTAGCTTTATCTTTATCACCTTTCTGTTCTGCGTCAAAAATCTTTTTATCTATAGCGTTCTCTTCTGCTATCGCTTTTTTTCTTAGTGCCGCTTGACGTCTTCTGAACTGAGACTCATTTATAAGTCCGTTTTCAAACTGTTGTTTAGCTAGGAAATCCTCTGTTTCGTATCTTGCTTTTAGAGCGTCTTTCTCAGCTTCTAATCTATTCTTCGTATTCTCTAGTGTGGTCTTGCTAAAGCCCTCTAGGGACTTGGTTACAACATCTATTGCTTCATCTATACCCTCAGATAAAATGTTTCTCCAATCAATAGGGTTATCAACGTCTCCTGCAGATTTAAGCAGTGCATCGATAGCTGCTTTTAGTTCAGGATTTTTTTTAGCAATTTCTTTAAGTAACTTAGTGTAGTTATCTATTACCTCTTGTCTTTGTCTCTCAAATGCTCGAGTACCTATATCTCCTTTCTCGTATTCTTTTTCTAAAGCCTTTAGTTCTTTTTCTAGAGCCTTTGTAGAATCTTTTAGTGTGCCTGTACTATTGTCTAAAGCCTCATTTTTTTCTTCATACTTAGCAGTTATAGCATCTAAGGTCGCTATCTCTTTTTCGTATGTCTTTATATTTGATTCAGCCTGCTTTGTCAACACGCCTTTTGAATCAACACTCCGCTTCTCAATAGCAATCTTATCTTCTATAGACTTCTTTTCTGTAGCAGCCATTTGAATAACATCGTTATTAGTGCTAATCAAATCCTCATTACCCATTATTCTTTTCTCTATAGAATCGATATAGTTTCCGGAAGCCTCAGAAGCTAGAACTTGGACCTCAGCATTCTTATCCTGAGCGTCTTTTAAGTCCTCCATTATGTCTATCTCCTCTTTAAAGGTTCTAGCTTTCTTTCTGCTTATTTTTTCAGAAAGGTCTTCCGCTAAAACGAAGTTAGCAAAACGTCTTTCATAGTTAGCTAGTGCTTTTTCCTGAGATGTAAATAAAAGAATTAAATCTTTTTTCTGACGAATCTCTGTTTCCGTAAGGTTTTCATTTGTTTCGAGCTCATCTCTCAAATCCTTAGCACCTTTTATAAGTGCCTGACGGTCACCGTTTAACTGACCTGCTAGTTCATTGGCCTGCTTAGATACATCAACACCATCTCTTTCGGCCTGTATCATCTCATTTAATGTGGAAAGATACAAGTCATCAGCGTCTTGTCTTTGCTCTGCAATTAAGTTCTTTTCTCTTACTTTATCAATCTCCTCAGTTAACATAGACAAATACCCTTGAAACGTATCTGCTAAATCACCATCACCAAATGCATCAGAAAACATATCTCTAAGCTTGCCTTCCATCTGTCTCATAGGAGTAGATTGAAGTGCCTCTCTAAACATATCGTCACCGAAAGCCTTTTGAACTTCTTCTGCGGTAACTCCCGCATTTGCAGCTGTTCGCTCAAGTGCTATATCAAACGTGCTCATCCCCTGCTCTGCTTTACGCATATCTTCGGAAAGAGCTTCAGCCCCTTGATTCTTTAACAGTTCGAATGCTAAATATGTCTCGTTAGCGGAGTTACTAAGTGTACTCAATAACCCTTGGACTACACCTGTTGAAAGTATAAAGTCTCCGAATCCAATCTGAGCTTCATTAACAGCAGACCTAACTAAATCCATCTGACCACTAAAGGTAGTTGCTTGTTCAGCCGCTGCTGCTAGAGCTCTACCCTGTTGATAGTAGACATCCTCGGCCTCTTCTAATACTTCAACATTGTTAAGCAAAGTTATAAGCTGTGCTGCGTTTCTTTTACCAACCAAATCTACGGCTTCAGATAAAGATAGATTTTCATCTGCTAGGTCTTTCAACTTAGACTTGACATCAACCGTCTCAGAACCTAACTCAGTAAATATACCACGAAGACCCGTACCTATACGAGATGCAGTAAAACCATTATCAGCTAAGACTGCCATTGCAGCAGAAGTTTCCTGAAGGGTAACACCTAAGTCTCTAGATATAGGACCTACATATTGTATCGCTGTAGAGAAGGTATCTAAAGAAAGTGCCGACTCGTTAATTGTCGTCACTAAAGTATCAACGATAACATCAGAGTCTTGGGCCATCAACCCAAACTGATTAATCAGCTTACCTACAGAGGTAGCTGTTTCAGATAATCCTGTGCCTAATGCTTGAGCACCTAAGGCAATAGCCTTTGTAGAATTGACAACTTCATCTGCACTAAACCCTAACTTACTTAATTCGGTTTGCAGTCCTAGTATTTCATTTGCAGTAAACTTTGTGGCTCCCGCTGTGTCAAGTGCTGCTTCTTTTAGGTTGTCGAGTTCTGCTCCGCTTACACCGCCAACAGCAGATAAGTTTGCTAATCCCTTTTCAAATTGTACAGCCGCTTTAAAGCTATCTATGAACACAAATTTAAGGGCCTTCAGTACACCACCTAAAATAGCTCCCGCTGCCCCAAACTTTATTAAAGTCCCTAGTGCTCCTTTTAATCCTTTATTTGTAGACTTAGCACTTTTTCCTAGGTCCTTGTTATCCTTGCCTGATTTTTTAGCCTGCTTACCCTGTTTCTCTTGAGCATCGCCTAAAGTCTTGGTATCTTTAGTAGCTTTTTTTGCAGATTCAGAACCCTTTCTTATTTGTTTAGCAAGAGCTGCAGCTTCTCTTATGTTCTTTTTAGCAGTAGAGGCTAATTTATTCTCAGCAGCATCTAGGCTCTTTACCTCTGTATTAAGAGCTTTTATCCTAGTCTTTAGATTAGCTGTTGCCTTCTGAGAATCTTTAGTGTTCTTTGCGTATAAACGCATCATCTTCTCTAGCTTGGTACCCCTTTGTCTAAGAGTATCAAACTCAGCTCCTAGCTGACTGTATATTTGCTCGTTAGACGCACCGGCCTCTTTGAGTTTCTGCATTTCACGCACTAAATTCTGTACGTCTAACTGATAGCTAGTTATGCTTTTTGTGCTTTGACCTTGAATTGCTGCCATTACTTATCAAATATTTTAGAAAAACTTTTATCTATATAGTTAACTATAAGAGGACGGTAGAGTTGTGAAACCCTAAGCATTCCTCTATTAGCCCCTCTCGTTATTGTAGCCTCAACACCTGTTCCTTTGTAGAAAAATGGGTTGGCTAGGTTTGTCTTTTTAATTCCTTTTTTAGCTATAGACTTAGAGATAGCAAAAGCTATCTTTCTAGAATCTTGAGCGTCTCCAATTCTTTTTTTCTTTACCCAATTTTCTATGTTCCCTACATTTGGGAACCATCTTTTGGATTTACTAGATTGCTCCGTAAGAGCAAAATACTTTTCAGCTATCTCGTAGTTTGGTTTTATCCTAAATCGCACATACGAAGGGACCCCAAATGTTACAGGCCCCACAAAAACCTGAAGACTTTTTCTGTCAATAAACCACCTGTCATCTGAAGAAGGGGTTATAGAGCCTGAGCCTTTAGGATTTGTCAACGCACCTGTAACGACCATACCCTTACTCTTAGCTATTTTAATTATTTTAGCAATAATTTGAGATTTACGAAACTCTTTTGTTAGAGCCGCAATCATTATCACCCTTGCTGCTACAGCTATCTGCCCTTGGGACCTTACCTTAATCATTATAGATTAATAGTTCTGTTATAAGGTTTTCTAGACAACGTAAATGTAAAGTCTGCTATTGCAGTTGTTATGTTATAATCGTCTATAGATTCGTTTCCTAAATCTACTGAACCAAAGTCAACATCGTAATCACTTTGCTGAAGATGGTCTTGAAGCTGACCTATAATAAATATGTTTTCATCGACAGAGTTTATTGTAGCCTCATCATTATTTGTAGCAACTTTATCAAGCAGCACCAATCCGAAATCTATGTAATATGCCGGAGCATTTTGCTCACGAGATATATTAGCTTCTATAGGCATCAGAACCATAGTTCTATACTTGAACTCGCGTGACTCTAGTTCGTCTTCAGACTTAACAAGTATAACTTCGTTAACCATTTCATGTCTTTCACCGAAGTCCTTAACAGCCTCGTATATACCTCTGAGGTTATTCATAAACACTTTTTTATAATTTACAATCTATTAAGGGCTGCCTGCTGTCTTTGATTAGCGGCATCTATCTTGTTCTTCTGAGCCAAGTAACTCATCTCAGGTAGAACCACGCTCATTCTCGTCATATATATTTCATCATAACGTCTGATATCTTCTTGAGCTAACATCCGTACCATTGAATACCAATACCACTGTTGATTAAATAACTCGTCAGGTGTAGGTGTAGAAAACTCATCAGGGTTTTCATCGGTATCATCGCTAGTTGAATAGAAAACTCCTGAGAACTTCTTGAATAAAATAAGCTCCCTGTTTTTCAGAAACCTATTTATAGCCGAGTACAAGTCTTGAACAGGTGTATTTAAGATGTTTTCCCTGTGCTGTTGTTCTTTCTTGGGGTCACTATTGTCAAACTCTAACTCGCCCTTAGGTCTAAGGACGTATGTTAGTAGCTCTAAGTCTTGGTGCATCTCTGTGACAAACTTAAATTTACCCGTGAGTATTTGTTCTATCATTATGAACTGACCAAGAACTAAATCAAACACTTTTTCAGAGCACTCGAACTCACTAGAAATCTCTTCAGTAATTTCATCACTGTCCTGTAACGGGTATGTAGTGTTTATAGACCTGAGCGTTTTAACGCGTTCTAGTGGCTCCAAATCATCTAGATACACTTCTATGTCATTGAACTTAGAAAGTGCCTCAGAGAGCTCTATATGTTGCTTAAACGTCATCATAAGAACAATGTTACACCTCCGTCCTGCTCTTCGCGCGCACAGAAAGCGGCAATAGCTAGGCTCATTACCATATCATCGTGCTTGCCGTCTGTGTTACTAAACTGAAGGTTTCCTGTTATAGCATTCTTCTTTGACTTAAAATCATAAAGCTCTTTGACTAGATTATCATCTTTAGGTATGCGGATAGTCTTGTCTTCAAAAAGTTTTATTAGGTTCCTTATCATATCAGGCTTGTTTTTAGCTGTCGTGTGGATTGGTATAAGCTTGTACATCCTCTCGTCATCTGTAATTTCGTCAAACAACAAGTCATTGTTATTTAATTCGAAGTAGGCTGCAGCTAGTTTGTCATCGTGCTTTAGATAGAAAGCCTTTATACGCTCTCTAAACTCTAGGCTATCCATACCTTCTTCTTTGTAATTAAACCTGTCTATATCAAACACGTGATAATCCTCTGTCATCGCAGTGAGCACAGTATAATCTTGCGCCACCCCGATATCCATACCTATGTAAACACGTTCGTAAGGGGTGTTTAGTTCCGCTATCGCGTCTTCAACATTACTAAAAAGACTATTTGAACTAGTGGGTTTACACAAGAACTCTTGGTCGAACTGAGCCCTCGTCATACTCTTCTTAATTCCTAGTACCGTTCTAGATACATCGTCATCATTCAAGTCTAGGTATGTCCTTTTTATCGACATCACCTGTTCTTTGTTAGCTTCTAGCTGACCTTCTTTGTACCAATCAAAAAACCAATTAGGTCCATTGAACGTAGATGCTGCACATACCCTTCCGCCCGTTCTTGTAACCATTGGAAGTAACACCTCGTTAATAAACTCTAACTTCATATATGCCGCTTCATCTAGATATATATAATCTAAAGTTGCGCCGCGTAAATTATCACCACTGTCAGCACTACGAAACTTAATAAAGCTGCCATTGTAAAAATAAAGTTCGTTTGCCTTTCTGTCATATCGTTTTATTATTTTGTTCCACAGGTCTTGGTGGCTACTAAACATAGACTCTATGTCTTTCATAACCTTGTTTGCTTGGTCCTGAATAGGAGATACCCAAAACATCCTGTGCTTCGGGTTATTCAAGGCTCTCATTACACAGTCGTTCTGCATAAAGAAAGTCTTTCCTGTCTGACGCCCCGCAACTAAACACCCTATAAACGGCTTGTGCTCGTGTATGAGCCGGTGAAAGTCCTTTTGCGGCTCAGTAGGCTTGTATAATTTAATCTGCATCTATATCCAAATAGTCTTGTTCTTCTTCCGGAGCTGTAAGGTCTATGGTCGCAGTGATATCAATCTTAGTTTGCTCTACCTTGGTCGGAGCCTTATAACCCTGCATATCATTTATAATCTTAATCGAGTCCATAGCAGCCTTCATATCACCTTCGGCAAGAGCTAGGTCCCTTATCCTAATTAAAGCTGTAAGGTTAGTCCCCTTTGCTGCCTCAATAGACTTCATCTCCTGATTAGCTAGAGACATTAACTCTCTATGAAACGCAGTGCCGTGGTTTCTTCTATCACGATAGTAACTCGTGTAGTTTAAATCCTTAGCAATACTACTACTGTTCTCCATACCCTCATTAGCAATACGCTCAAGGAACTCGGATTGGAGTGTGGTTAGTTCGCTGCCGCGTCCCTTCACGACATCTCCTTTTTTATTTCTCATCATAATTGTATAAAGGCATACTATGAGCTACAAACCTACCCGTAAAAACAAAACCCTTGTAGTTGGGCGCACTCTCATCGTGATGATACCATTTCCAAATAGAGGTCTTCACTCTTTGGATGCAACTCCCACAAGAAGTGTTCGGGTTCTCCTTACGCACGAAGTGCTTACTCGTACCCACCTTAGAATTGTAGAAAGAGAACATCTCCTGCTTTAAATCACCCTTAGGTAACCCTGTGCCCATTAGGGACTTTAATAGTTGCTTAGTCGTCATCTAAATGCTTTTAAGTTAATGTACAAGTATTGAATTATTTAATTCATTACCACTCCCTAACCCCCACCGCCTTATTATAATAACAAGTTATAATACCTTTACTTCCATAGTAAAGGTATTATTATAATAGTATTAGAGTAAACTAATACTAATTATTATAATAGTATCTATTATTATACAAGTTTTCAAATGAAGTGGTTTTCTCGTGCATTAGTACCCCCTTTAAAAACCCAATCCCCCCTCCGAGTAGCCTGCTTTACCGACTATACAATTTTTTCCGGTCATATCCAAACTTTGGGGCAATTATTTTTCTAATTTGTAACGGGTCCAAATAGATGACGCGGTTAGCATTACTAAAAATATTAGCAAGGCGAGACTTATACAAAATAAAACCCATATATACAACATTATTACCTGTCTATTTGTCATGCCTTTTTAACGCATTTTAAGCCATTCTAAGAGCCTCGAAGTAGTTTTGGTACCTACATATGCCGGACCTCGATTGGTGAAATAGTAGTATTAAACACCCTCTTAAATGAGACAGATTTAGACCTAACTACCTAAGTATCAACGCTTTACACTTTTGCACCTGTTTTCCTTCTTAGTAGTACAATATACCTAGTCACTAGGTACTTATACCTATGACAAATGTAAGTGTCTGTGTGTCAATGAGTTACACTTTTTAGTATGTTTTAGGCTGTCCTAAACTTTTTGTTAGGTGGTCCTAATATCGTCAGATATGGACCCGAAAAATAAATATTGCTTTTTGTTTGGTGGTTACAAATATTTATTGTACACGTGTGCGGGTGGGTGCGTGGGTGTGTGCCCGTGCGCCTGTGGGCGTGGGTGGGTGTGCGGGCGTCCGTGCCTGTGCTCGTCCGTACGCGCGGGTATCCATTATGATTATATATAGCTAACTATCTGATAATCAATGAGTTAGATGTAACTACCTGATAATCAATGAGTTAGGTCCACTTGTATACGGGGGAGGATATATAGGTATAAATACCTATGAAAAAAAAATGAGATTGAGACAAAACACCTAATATTAGCCCTAACTACCTGAGTATCAACGAGTTAAGTGATTTGACCTATAATCGCTAACTGCTTGAATATCAATGAGTTAGGAGAAATACATATTTTGTAACTACCTGATAATCAGCTACTTAGCCTCTAGATTTGGTCATTAACTCACAGTGTCGTTTCTTTGACTTGTCAAACGGGGACAACGGGACCCGCCGCCAAGGAGACCTAACTTACTGAAAATCAGGCACTTAGCTTCTAAGTCACTGAAAATCAACGAGTTACGATGAGGGTTAGCATCAAGCATAGCACTAACCAACTTGAAAAGCCCCCGAAAGGGTTGAGAGGCGATTACATCAATTCAAGGCAGTGAACACTGCCCAAACAAGGAGAAAAGGCAAGGCCGCGAGGCGTTTAACGGGTACGGGTGAGAGAGAGACACCGCATAAACAGGCTACAGAGTATTAAACAGGACGCACAATGAACCGCGATAACTAGCAACCTAAGACCTCAACACTAAACCTTTTCAACCTGTTCAATATGATAAGTCATCAAGTAAATTACTAAAGCGGCGCCCTTGAGGGCTTACGATGGGAGCAATACCCTAGCCGTTTACTAACTTAATAAGTCCCTTAAAAGGGCATCTATAAAATGAATACTACCAACTTGAAAACAGCAACACAATTCAAAGCCCTTGCAATGGTTATCGAAAAAATGGAGCGTCAAGGCCACGTAATTGACAAGTATTGTGAAGCAGGGTACAATGAGAATAGCGGCTATATTTATATTTGGTCGGAAGATATCCCCGTAAGTTACGGAATCGCTGACTACGCCTACAATAGAGGTGAAGAAGTTGAGTGCATATTTTCGGAGTTCATTACAGGCGAAGAGTTTTTCGGTACTAGCCTCGAAGATATTGAGAACAAGTACAATGAGTGGTTCACTTGCAAGGTTGAAAACGGCGAATTGTTCGAAGAAGATAGAACGATTTTCTCATAAATAACAAAGGGGGCGGAGCAATACCGCCCCTATCTACTAACTAACACGGAATGAAAATGCAAAACGAATTTTACCAACTCGAAAAAATCGCGGACGCAATGGCTGACCTTTGCCCCTACGATGACCACAACGAATTAATCGCACTTAACGCGACCCGCTTAAAATTACAGCAGAAAATTAACCGCGCATTTAGCGCATAACCTAGAGAAATTATGAAGACACGTAAAAACAGTGACGGAACCGTAACGATTAGAATGAAATACCACGAACTTTGCGCCCTGACCATAGGGATACGCGAACAGATGGAAAGCAACCAAAAAAGAGCCGAGGAAGCAAACGATGAGTTTATAAAAGGCCTTTACTACGAATTTATGGACGAGGACCTTGAGAGACTGAAGGTCGCGAGCGAGCTATTCGATTGGGCCATTGCTATACAAGAAGAAAAAAATAAATAACGATATGAAAAACTTGAAAGCCGCTGCAATACTCGCAGCATTATTTGGTACCTTGCTAATCGCTTACGCGGTTGGCGGGGCGTTACCTGAGAATCAGGAATTATTCGGCGGAGCCGGTGCAGGGGTGCTATTGTGGACCGCTGTAATTTATGGAGAACTAAGAAAGGAACACGTATAATGGAAAGCATAGCAGAATTTGAAATGATGCACAACGGAAACCTTTTGCTTTGGCAGGTAGACTTTGTTTGGGAAGCGTGGAAGGATTGCTTTGACCCTAGTGATAGCAGCAGTGATTTTTGGGAGTGGTCGCACGTTATGATTAGCCTGAGCTACAACACTGAAGACAACGAAACTATTAAAATATCAAACTCGGAATATAACGTGATGCTGCCCGAACTCAGGGACTTTGTAGAATACAACATTAACGCACAAATTGAAAACGAACTTTACTAATTATGAAACAGACATTTTACCCAACAGATGAGGAACAGGACACGCTAATGTACTTAGTGTGCAGAGAGAGCAATAGACGCGGATGGACCTATGACAACTATAATATACAGGAGGACGCGTACCGCACCGCTATAAGTGACGGAGCAATGAGAACCGATAACTACTTTAAAAACTAGAAATTATGAGCAACTACGGAATTACTATTAACCCAACGATTACGAGAGAAGGAATGTTAAATTTATTTTGGGACGCACTTTGCGGCGGGTCCATTGGCTTTGGATGCGTAGGCATAGACTGCGACAAGAAGACATACGCGGACGCTAGAGAGCGCACAAAGATACTGAAGGCTGCGAACCCTAGCGATTATATTACAGGGTCCTCAGTGTGCTATGAGGACGTGATGACCGAGGTGCTGAGAGCAGGAGGTGAGCTCAAATACGTGGATTACGAGGACGATGTAGTTGTGCCTTTTAACCTCGACCATTTAATGGGCAACTTCAAGAATGTTGAGCCCCATATATTGGAGCAGATGATGAAGGACTATGACTCCATAACAACGGACTCATTACTGCAATGCTTACTACTAGGAGAAATCGTGTACGGATAATAATAAATAACAATAAGATGAATTTAAAAAACAAAATTGCGGAAGCTATGAACTCAGGAAAGTTTGTATCAGGCACATACCTGAAAGCGAACGGTGAGGTTACATCATTTCACGGACGAGCAGGTGTTGGTAAGTATGTGAAGGGCGGCAAATCCTGCCTGAACCCTGACAACTTTTTGATATGGGACATTAAGCGCGAACGCTATATGGCCCTGAAGCCTGAGAATATTTTGAAATTAGTAGCAAGTAATAACCTTTATGAAACGATTTAATATGGAAACAGCAAAGTTTGAGGCGTACCTACAGGTACAAGAGATTGGAGCGTACAATATGTTAGACCCTAGAGCGCGCGAGCTAGCGCAGGAAATCAGTGGTGTCGAGATTGACCGCGCAGATTGGATTTACATTATCAAAAACTATAGTGAACTTAAAGAACAGCACAATGACTAAGCAAGAAAAGATTGAGGAATATGCAGACCACGTATGTAGGAACTGCATAGTAGACAGCACAATCAACGCCCTATTCACCGCTATAAATATAGAGATGGATTCTGTAGGCGTACCCGATGAGATTAGAGAAGATGTATTCAATTATTTAAATTCAACATTCACAATATCATGAGACAAGAAGACTTAATACACGCACTGCGAGTAGTTACCGCAGCGCAGGAACTTTCAGAGACTGCTATTGGCAAGAATAGCTTTATGGCTAACGAACTAGAGTGGTTATACGTAATGATAAACAACGAAATACAAGACTAGAAACTATGAACAAAAGGATAAAATATGAGGTGTCGTGGGACGGAAAGCTCTCACGATACCGGAATGAGTATGATACCCTAGAGGACGCACGTTTGGCTATGGATATTCATAAAGACAAAAACCCTGCGATGCACGTAACACTAAACACAAATATTTAATATGGACTTAGGCGACCGACTTATGTATGCGGCTGACTACGAGCTGCTGTATGACGCGATGAACGACTTGATAGTAGCGTCACAAAACTTGGAGTTGGACGACCCAAAAAGGGTCGCCCGAATATTATACAAGTTCGAGAGATTTGTATCTATTCACGAGGTCAGGACAGGTGACCTAGTAACTCTCAAGCAGAAGGTAGAGAAAGCGAGAACCGAATACCGTAGCCTGAAACTAAAGTACGAAGGTATGAAGGACAGGTATGAAGAGACACGTAAAGTTCTCAACACAGTTTTAAACGAGAAGATGGATTGTTAATAACTGTATTATAAAAGAGTCCCCTTTAGGGGGACTCTTATAATAATAGTATGTATATAATATATTATAATAAAGCGATGAAGATAACCGAGAAGAAGATGAAAGAGTGGTTCCCTGCGGACCGCAGGTTCCTGCACTTTTGTGCGAAGTATTACAAGTATTCATTCCACAGTGATGAGGTTGTCGAAGAGGCAAACTTCATTGCAATCAAGAATGTAATGAGCCTGAAGAATCGAGAGATAGAGTTCGAGAGTGAACAGCATATGGTTGGGACGGTGATGAGCACCTTTAGGTTTGCCATACTCAACGCGTACAAACAGATGTCGCTTAGAGATAGACTGAGCTGCCGGCCTATGACCGACTACGAATACAGTGCAGATTCGGACGGGAGTGTATACAACTCAGTGCTTAGTACACTGAAGTCAGACACAAAGGAGTACGACAACACAATCGAATTAGTTCAGGGCCTGATTGACAGCGAGCTCAATGTAGTTGAGCGTGACTGCATAAGGCTCCGATACCTGAGGCAACTCACAGTTCCTGAGGTAGCTAATGAGTTGGACCGTGAGCCGCGTGATGTACGCAATGCAATAGAGAGAGGATTAAGAAAGATAAAAAAGAAAGCAAATGAAATCGAATATATTGGAATCGAAAAAGAAATTGAATCAGGACCTAGTGAACAGCCTGTGCGAGTCGTACCGAATATCGTTCGGACCTTGCCCCCTGTTACAAACAAGGCAACGACAGAATCTCATACCTCGGCAATGTCTTTCCTTTATTCTTAAAAACAAATTCAATACAACATACAAACAGGTTGGTAGGTATCTAGGTATCGACCACTCTACAGTGATTCACGCTGAGAAGCAAGTGAAGAATCGTATGTCTATCTTAGATAAAGAGTTTGTTACCACTGTCAATAATTGGGCAGTGATATTTGAGAAGGTTATGCCGGACGATGTGCGTACGATGTGGTCCACGCAGGACAGAATCATAGCAGTGCTAGAGACTACGCTACTAAACACCGACTCATCCATCTCAGTTCTCGAAGCTGTGTTGGAAAAATACAGGGAAGATGTTGTAAAGTAGGGAAACCTGACTATATTTGATGAAGAGAAAACAAGTAACCAATTTAATTTTTATACTATGAGTGTACACAATTTCAAAACAACCAACATTAAAGGCAAGGCTTATGTCGAGGTCAACGAGCGTATCAAATACTTTCGCTCACACCCTGACTATACAGGTTGGTCTTTGTCCTCAGAGATTGTCGCAATGGATGCGGACAGCTGTGTAATCCGTGCGGAAATCCGTGACGAGAATTGGGTCCTAAGAGCTACAGGGTTCGCACAGGAGGATAAGTCTAGTAGCTACATTAACAAGACTAGCTATGTGGAAAACTGTGAGACGAGTGCTTGGGGCCGTGCATTGGCGAGCTTGGGTATTGGTATTGATACTTCAATCGCGAGTAGCAACGAGGTTTCGATGGCCATCGCGAAGCAAGGCACAACGAAAGCCACACCTAAAGCAACCAAAGAAGCGTCAGGGAAAATCAAATTGACTAGCGATATCAAAAGCAAAATGATTGAGGCTGTCAAGAATGGAGCGGGCGACAAAGTGAAGGTAGCTCTAGACAAGTATGAGATTACCAACGACCAACGTAAAGAGATTCTCGGTGCTTGATTGGACTGAGAGTTTAGATGACTTCAAGATGGGGGACACAGTGAGTACATTCGCTGCGCTCCTCATCGCTGAAGTATGCAAAGAGCAAGACTACCCAAAGGAGGAATTTGTAGAATCCTTATTCGCGGTATGTGATTATGAACTAGAGTTCCTGCAAAGTTACACGGTGCATCTTATAGATATGCTTACGGATTTACCTACTGAAACCCCAACGGAGTTGGAGGTTGATGACCTTGTAGATTACACTCTTCAACATATGGGAATCGATGTCAATCCTAGATAAGTTTAACGATGACGAGGCATACTATGCTGACAAGGAATACCTTTCAAACAGTATGCTTAAACTGCTAAGGCAATCACCGACCAAGTTTCAGTTGATGAGACAAGGGAAGTGGTCCTACCCTAGCGCATCCTACTTCGATATTGGTACTGCACTACACGCGTTGTTCCTAGAAGGAAAACAAATAGCTGTACCCTTTGAGGGTAGACGAGGAACCAATGCCTACAAGGAACTGAAGCTAGAGAATGAAGGCAAGTTAGTTATGCCATCCAAAGATTACAATCTCGTGATGGGTATGTACGACAAGCTAATGAAACTAGATGAGGTTAAAGACCTTATGGGCATCGACTTCAAAGCTGAGGTTCCGGCTGTAATGGAATACACTTCAGACTTAGGCAACACAATCAAACTAAAAGGCAAGGCAGACGCTCTAGTCTTTGATGGAGTTGAGACCTATCTAGTAGACCTGAAGACCTCAGCAAAATCCCTAGAGGATTGGAAGAAGGGCGCACCTTGGATGATGTACAATCAACAGGCTTACCTGTACAAAACATTGTTCGGTGTAGACAACTTCTACTTCCTAGTGATTGAAAAAGAATTTCCCTACGAGGTAGGAATCTTCCGTGCAAGCGATGAGTTCCTAGCTAGAGGGGAATGGGAATTTAAAAAATCTATTAACCTTTATGAAAAGACATTTCTAAATGGAGTCTTCAACCCTTACTCAGCGCGAGTTGGCGAACTTTAAAAACTTAGCAGACGTTATCCTGCTTTGCGCGGCAAGCGCATCGGGAGTCAGTACAACTGACATACTGTCTAGCAAGAAAACAAAGGAGACAACAACTGCTAGAGCGATAGCTATCAGGGCTATGTTCGACCAAGGATTAACTCTTCGTGAGATAGGCCGGATAACAAGCACGGACCCGAAAGGCGTTCATACTTATATCCATTCTCACGACAATCGTATGGCTGACGTTCGTTACTCACGAGCATACAACCGCACGAATAAATATATGAAGGGATACTTCTCTTCTGATGCTACCCTGCATAGCGAGGTAGATGAATTAAAAGCGATGTACGTGGACCTATCGGGAAAGTACGAGCACCTAAAAGAATTAATAACAAGTAACTAAATTAAATTAAGATGAGTCAAGACAAAGTATTCGTAGCTAAGACTACAGTAGTAAGCACAAAGTTCGGTCAAATTGTAAAGATTGCATTAGGCCCTCAGGATTTCGAGGTACTTCAGAATGCTAAGAACGAAAAAGGTTGGGTCAACCTTGAGATGAAAGACAAGCGCGATGGCGGTAAGTACATTCAACTTCAAGGTGAGTACACAGGAAAGGCAGCACCACAAGCTGCAGCTGTGAATGACTCAGATGATATGCCATTCTAATTAAGGTATGACATAGGTATATAGGGAGGGGTTTTACTAATTTAAAACTGAAATGAAATGGTTATTCATTCCCTCCCTTTATAACCTTTAACACCAAAGAGAAATGAAAACATTAGTTCAACTATTAAACGATGCCGTAGTAGAGGCATATATTCTTGCATATAAAGGAAAGATTAAAGTGTCCCCTGCTTTTTTTGATATAAGGAATTACATTGAAAAAGAAAAGTGTATAGGTTATTTAATCTGCGCGCGTAGATTTGGTGGCTACGAGTTACAAAGGGACTCAAGTCTACAAGGATATGGCATAACCTTTAACACCAAAGAGAGATGAAAACAAACTACGATTCAATCAGGAGCGAGGAGAGCCGTAAGGTGATAGAGCTGATCAATCACTACGCTACTAAGAACGCAAAGCGCACAAAGGTTAAGAGATACACCTATGGAAGTATCTCAGAACAATGTATGAAAGACCTATCAACATATGGAATCGAAAAAGACTAGTAGTCAAATCCTAATCAATAGGAAGAACCTAGAGATGTTTATACACATCCTAACACAGGTACACATGAGAGGTCAGCTCTCAGCAGATGAACAAGCATTCGTAGGTAAGTTTGTAGACCTACCAGCAGCACCTGTGAAAGCAAACAGATCACAGCGTAGGATGAATCAGAAGATGATCAACCAGATAATCAGAGAGGAGCGTAAACGCAATCTAGAAGAATAGGGTTTTATAGTTAGGAGGTTTACCGAATTTGACACATTAAAAATGGACAAGACTCAAGAACATAAGACAGCAATGCTAAAGGCATTAGAAGCGAATCTAGGTATCGTAACCAAGTCGTGTGATGCTGTGGGTATATCAAGACAGACTCACTACAACTGGATGAAGGATGATCCTGAATACAGAAAGTCAGTTGATGAACTAGAGAATGTAGCGCTCGACTACGCAGAAGGAAAGCTCCATAGTCAAATAGAGAAGGAGAACCCTACGGCAATCATCTTCTATCTAAAGACCAAAGGCAAGAGGAGAGGGTACATAGAACGCCAAGAGATAACACACGAGGGTATCAAGACATTCACCATTGAAGAAGTAGATGAGCAAGATCCAAGTCAATAAAGTATTCGGACACCTCACACGATCAAATAAGAAGATAGTAGTAGAGCAAGGCGGTACTCGTAGCGGTAAGACCTACAACATCATCCTGTGGATTATCTTCTACTACTGCACAAACAATACAGGCAAGACTATCACTATTGCTCGTAAGACCTTCCCAGCTGTACGCTCCTCAGTCATGAGGGACTTCCTAGAGATACTCAAAGCCTACGACCTCTACAAAGAGGAGAACCACAACAAGTCTAACAGCGAATACCAACTCAACGGCAACCTGATAGAGTTCATCTCAATGGATCAACCTCAGAAGATTAGAGGGCGCAAGAGAGATCTGGCATTCTTGAATGAGGCGAATGAACTAACGATGGAGGACTGGCAGCAGATAGTGTTTCGTACTAACGGCAGAATCATCCTTGACTATAACCCATCAGATACCTACCACTGGATCTACGACAGGGTGATACCGAGAGAGGATGCTGACTTCTATCAAACGACCTACCGAGACAATCCATTCCTAGATCCTACTATCATCTTAGAGATAGAGCGACTGCAAGAAACGGATGAACACTACTGGAGAGTCTATGGACTAGGTGAGCGAGGTACTAACAGAGCGCAAGTGTTCCAGTTCACAACGATACAGCAAGTGCCTAGCACAGCAAAGTTCCTATCCTATGGTCTTGACTTTGGATTCACTAATGATCCATCAGCACTCGTTAAATGTTACCAAGAAGGTAACAACCTCTACTTTGAGGAGATGCTCTACTCTACCAACCTAACCAACCAAGACCTCTCAAGGAGGTTCACTGATATAGGGATAGGAAGGTACGAGGAGATATACGCAGATAGTGCAGAGCCTAAGAGTATAGAGGAGCTGCATAGAATGGGTTGGACTATCAAGCCAACCACTAAAGGAGTAGACAGCGTAAACGCTGGTATTGATATGCTGAAGCGTTATAAGATACACATCGTAGGAAGCAACCTGATGAAAGAGATGGAGAACTACCGATGGATAGAAGATAAGAATGGTAACTTGCTGAACAAGCCAGAGGACAAGTGGAATCACTTGATTGATGCAGCGAGATATGGAGTATACAACAAACTAAGCAAACCTAACTATGGTAGATACGCAATCCGTTAAGATAGAGATACCAGAGGCACTAGCCGACATCTCAGTAGGGAAGTACAAGAAGTTCATCATGATGGCTACGGAGGAGAATGGAGATGAACAAGCTCTGTATCACTTCTGTGGTCTTACTCCTGATCAACAGGAGAACATGAAGAAGAATGATAGGGACTACATCAGAGAGAAGATAGCAGCTGTTCTAGCAGAACGACCAGCACTTGTTCAGACCTTCACATACAGAGGCGTAGAATACGGCTTCCATCCTAAACTAGAGGACATCTCTATGGGAGAGTATGTAGACCTCGATGAGTTACTCAAAGAGCCTTACAAGAACGCAGAGAAGGTTCTAGGTATTCTGTATAGACCTATCACTACTAAGATGTATGGTCGGCATCTGGTTGAAACCTACGATCCTGATAAGCACAATGGGCTTGGATTCCAAGACCTATCTGCTGACATCTTTCTAGGTTGTCTGCTTTTTTTTTATCGTTTAGAGATCAGCTTACTCATAACTTTCCTACGATCTTCACAGAAGGAGGAGGAGATGAACCAGCCTTTGACAAGCAAACGCAGTTCTCAAGAAAGTGGGGTTGGTACGGCGCAATCAATCAGATTGCTGGAGGTGATCTCTCAAAGTTTGATGAAGTAACAGCACTACCAGCTCGTACCTGTTTGACCTTCCTAGAGTTCTCTCTTGATAAAGCTGAGGTCGAGAAGGCACATATGAAAAACCAATCAAGGTTCTAGGTTATTAAAAAAACTATGTTTATATTTGTGTAAATCAAAACACAAGAGAGACATGAGTTTATACGACAAGCTATCACCAGAAGCACTCAAGGTGCTAGATCAAGAGATGGTCAAGTACCCTAGCCTTACACAAGGCATTGTAGATGCTTTAAAGAACAACGATGTTGTTATCACTTTAACGATTGGTCAAGGCATATCTATCGGCACAGCCTTTGGATTTGAATGCACAGCTATTAACCTTTTCAGCTTCTTTGAGTAATGGACTACCTAGACAGAGAGTTAATGGACTATCAGAATGATCAGGCGAGTCAATGTGATATATGCTACGAATACTGCGATGATAGCTGGGTATGTAACTGCTGCCACGATTGTGAGAAGGAGAGTTGCGTATGCGATGAAGAAGAAGTACATTTGGGTATCTAGATTGGTTTACTAGATAGGTTTGGTTGAGGAGGGCTGTGGTGGCTCTCCTCTTTTTTTATACCTATTTTTACCTATTGGGTTTTTTAATTGTATGAAGAAGGGATACTACCAAATCACAGAGGCACTTAAAAGTGCAGTAGAGGCTAACGACCACATCAATCAAGTAAGCTGGGGGAACATATTTGACATCGACTTTCGTAAGATGGATATGTACCCACTGGCTCATGTCATCACAGGTAACGCTACATTGAATGAGCGTACCATCTCTTACGAGTTCGACTTGCTAGTGATGGATGTCGTAGACTACTCCAAAGAAGCGAAGGATCTATATGAGGGCAACATGATGAAGCAAGACATCTATCACAGAACACTTGCTACTATCTCAGAGATCCTCGCGACCTTCCGCAGAGGTGATCAGTACGATGCCTACTTCAGACTTACAAACGATCCTATTGCAGAGCCGTTCGATGAGGACTACGAGGCGAACATCTGTGGATGGAAGGCAACGCTAGTGATTGAAGCAATCAACCCGAACAACATCTGCTAGTGGAGAACAGAAACCGAAATACGCAACTCGCACTAGAGAAGTTCGGTAAGTATCTGGTAACAGAGTCCAGAAAGAACCTAACGAGAAAGAACAAGAACAACACTAGGAAGTTGTACGACTCGTTGAGGTACGAGGTTGATGTAACAACCAACGCTGTGAACTTCGACTTTATAATGGAGGAGTATGGCGAGTGGGTAGACAAAGGCAGAAAGAAGGGCAAGATGCCTCCTCAAAAGGAGATCTTCAAATGGGTACAGAAAAAAGGTATTCAGTTTAGAGACAACAGAGGCAAGTTCAAGACCTATGAGAGTACAGCTTGGGCGATAGCCAAGAGCATAAAGAAGCGAGGTATACCAGCAACCGACTTCTACTCAAGACCTTTCAACTTAGGATATGCAAAGCTACCTAACGATGTAGTCCAAGCATACGCTCTAGACATTCAAGACTTTCTAGAGTTCAGCATAAACGAATTAAACAAGAAGTACAAAGATGGCAGTAATTAGTCCAACAGGATTGCTAGGAGTACGCTCTCCTATATTCATCACTTGGAATGGTACTGGTGTTAGCGCATCAGACATCAACTCATTTGAACTAGAGATATATGCTTGGAATGGTGAGGAGTCTGCGAAACCAGCTACTCCTATTTATACAATCAACAGAACATCAGGATTTGTGGATTCATTTCCTACTGCTGACATATCAAAGCTACTTGAGAATGAGTTCATAAACCGAGTGTCCAAGCTAACGCAAGAGGCGATTGTAGACAACTCTCCAGACTCACTGCTATGGGTACAGGTAGACTATGACATCAACTATGATGTAGGTGGTACACCTACTACTGATGCAGGATCTACCGATGTGTTCATAGCAACCTATGGCTATGGTAAGTTCGTAGAGGGTGCTAACCCGAACATCACCAAACCAATACTACAAAAGCACGAGAGGTACGCATACGATACTGATGCCTTTATGATGTCTATCTTCTTAGGTCTACATGGTGAAGGTCTAGATGCTATCTATGGCTATCGTGATAGAGTCATCGCAGATGGTGGTGTAGTAGAGTCATTGAGCTGTGCTAACATTGGACTCGCTAAGATCAAGGTATTGAATGATGATGCGACTAGCTATGAGTACGCAGTAACGGAGGCAGATGTCTACGGCACTTCAGTAGAGGAGCGTTTGATGCTGTTCCCAGCTGGTATCGCTAACCTATCCAACTGGAAGGCTAACAACGGACTATCAGGAACTGCACCATACAACACCAAATACTACGACATACAACTACTAGATGGCTTTGATAATGTCATAGAGTACATGAGGGTGTATAACGAGTGTGAGGCTAAGTACGATCCTGTATCAATCTACTTCGTGAATCGCTATGGTGCATGGGACAACCTGACCTTCTTTAAGAAGTCGGAAACCAACCTCAGCGTATCGAAGGAGGACTATCGCAGTATCATCGGTGGTGCATCTGCTAATGGGTACACATGGGGTACACAAGCACGAGGCATGAGAACCTATAACCACGAAGCTCGTGAGAGCATGACCTTGAATACTGGATTCGTGTCAGAGGATTACAGCGAAGTCTTAGAGCAGCTATTGATGAGTGAGTATGTGTTGATGGTAATCAATCGCACTACTGAACGATCAGGAACTTCTTACGACATCGAGCAATCGCAGAGAACGATTAAGGTAGTTACGAATAGTCTAAGAAAGCAGAAGCACATAAACGACAGGACTATCAACTACACTATCAACATTGAGTTTGCTACTACACAGAACGCAATGATATGATAGAGATATACATCGGATCAAGTAGGCTAGACACCTTCAAGGATGAGGATGTCAATATCAAACTGAGTGTTCAGAACATAAAGGACATCAGCAAGATATTTGCGGACTATACGCAGAACTTCAGCGTACCAGCATCTAAGGCAAACAATGCGGTGTTCAAACACTACTACAATGCAGATGTGAGTGGAGGCTTTGATGCCTCCCTTAGAAAGTCTGCTACGATACTGCTAGACAAAGAGCCATTCAGAGAGGGTAGCATTGAGCTACTAGGAGTCAATATGAAGAACGGACTAGCAAGTAGCTATGAGATAGTGTTCTTCTCTGCTGGTGTCAATCTCAAAGACTTGTTCGGTGAGGATGAGCTTACCGACCTAGACCTATCGGCATATACGCACGATTACACAGGAGCGAATGTACGCACAGGCGCAGAGACTGGATTGAGTAGTGGCAACATCATCTATCCTCTTATCTCACCAGTTGATGATTGGTTCTACCATAGTTCATCATCAAACCATCAAGACAACAATATAGCGTATCACACTACGAACGATCCTCATGGTCTGCACTACTATCAACTCAAACCAGCTATCAAACTCGCAGCACTTGTTGATGCGATAGAAGCGAAGTATAGTATCACCTTCAACAGCAACTTCTTTGCCTCTGATAAGTTCACTCAGTTGTATATGTGGTGTCATCGTAGAGAGGGGTATATGTTCAAGGATCAGGAGAACGGATGGAATCCTGTACGAATTAGATACCAAACATCTAGCAATCCCTTTGCTCCCAGTGCGCCATTTGTAGTGCTTGATGATGCTGGTGATTTTGATGTAGTCAAGTCTAGCAGCTTGAATATGAATTTTCAAATTCACTACGACCTTACCATCATATCGGGATCTGATATAGGTCTATACATCTATGTCAATGGTAATCTATTCACTACTAAGGAGCATACTGCTAGTGTTACAGGAGAAGTAGTAGAGATGAATGGCATCAAGATTAACGACAAGATAAGCGTACGCCACGCACCAGTTCAAGGTGCTGCAAGTGCAAACTATGAGTTCAGTCTTGATGTAGATATTCTAGATTACACGGGATCTGGTGCTGGATATCCTAGAACATACATCACTGCATCTACTGGTGGTTTGCTAATGACCTTCGACAACGAAGTAGTGATAGCAAACCAAATGCCAGAGCAGAAGATAAGCGACTTCATCACTGGACTTGTTAAGATGTTCAACCTCACGATAGAGTCTACAAGTGCAACGCAGTTCACTCTAGAGCCTTTAGATGATTGGTATGCTAGTGGATCAACATACGACATCACAGACTTCACAGACATCTCTAGCCATAAGGTAACAAAGCCAGAGCTGTACAGAAGGCTCAAGCTAGAGCATGAGTTGGCAGATAGTAAGTTGATGCGTACACATAGACTAACGAGTGGAGATGTAGGCTATGGCGATCTAAGAGCCGACTTCATCTTTGATGGTGGTGAGCTAACGAACCAAACCAACTTTGAACTACTACGCTTTGACAAGTTGATAGATGTGCATACAAGCACACCAATAGACTTCTTGGTAGGTAAGTCCATAGACAAAGACCTAGAGCCTTATATCGGTGCGCCTATGATCTTCTATTCTAATGGTACGCTAGACATCAGCGGAACGCCTATCGGGTTCTTAGATGAAACAGGGGTAACTCCTAGTCCAGCAGATCCTATGGATCAGTGTGTATTCATGGCTAATGTAAATGACAGCACATCGGCAGATGTAACGCAGATGCTGACCTTCGGTCTAGAGCTAGATCCGTATCATGGTCAGGCGTTCAATGAAACGCTGTACTCGCAGTTCTGGGAGGACTACATCACTGACCTCTACTCAACGAGTAGGAGGGTGTATAGCTTCAAAGCTATCCTACCTATGACTACGATATATCAGTTGAAGATGAATGACAAGCTAGTGATCGCTGGTAAGCGATATGTAATAAATGAAGTGAACCTCAACCTCAGAACGAGAGAGGCAACACTTGAACTTCTAAACGATGTCTAATGAACTTGGGTTTTATAATAGAGCAGCTTTCAAAAGCTGACCACTTCACAGAGGAGGTACAGATAGCGAAGGGTAGGTACAAACTAATCACGACTTGGAAGGAAGCTAAAGCACATATCAAATGGCTGAGAAAAGGGAAATAGAAATAAATGTCAAAACGGATAAGGCTGTCAATAATGTAGACAACCTAACAGATGCCGTAGAGGACACTGCGAAAGCAGCCGACAAAGCGGAAGGCTCATTTGATGGTTTAGTATCAGGTATTGACAAGATGACTGGTGGTCTAGTTTCTGGATTTAAGAATGCGGTAACTGGTATTAAGAACGGCGTGAAGGCGATGAAAACCTTGAAGGTTGCTATTGCAGCCACTGGTATTGGATTGCTAGTTATTGCTATCGGTTCTCTAGTCTCTTACTTTACCAATACCCAAAAGGGAGCAGATAAGTTGAATGTAGCGTTCAAAGCGATAGGTGCTACTATTGATGTATTGGTTGATCGTGTATCAACATTTGGTGAGGGGTTGTTTAAGATACTATCAGGTGATTTCTCTGAAGGTGTAGATATCCTGAAGGGATCATTTAAGGGATTGGGTGAGGAGATACGCAATGAAGCATCGGCAGCAGCCGAACTAGAACGCCAGTTCCAAGCATTACAGGATCGCGAGATTTCAATGATAGAAACTCGTGCAGAGCGTAGAGCATCTATTGAAGCCTTACGACTTGTAGCGGCAGATGAAACTAGAGATCTACAAGCTAGAGCCAACGCATTAAAGGAGGCGATGGAACTAGAGAAGCAACTTGCAGATGAGGAGGTAGCGATAGCAGCAGAGAGGGCTAGAATCTTACAAGAGCAGAATGCACTAGGTGAGTCTACGAGAGATGACTTACAAGCAGAGGCAGAAGCTAATGCTCGTGTGATTGAATTACAAGCACAGCGTGATACTCGTTTGAAGGAATTGGTTGCTACATACAACAGCTTGAACAAGCAAGTAAGAGATGCAGCTCAAGCCATTCGTGATGAGGAGTCAGCCATCCTAGAGCTAAACACTAAGGCGGTAGATAGTAAGAAGTTCGCAGTAGATAACGAACTGAAGATGCACAAGATGCTACGCACAGGCATGGCTCAGATGGATCAGCAGTATGCTTCAACAAGAGAGCAGATAGAAGCTGACTCAGCAAAGAAAACTAGATCACAGAAGATGGCAGAGCTAGACATAGTTGCTGGAGCATTGAATGGTCTAGGTCAGTTGGCTGGTGAGAATGCGGCAGCTGGTAAAGCAATAAGCGCAGCAGAGGCTATCATCAACACCTACACAGGTGCTACTAAAGCCCTAGCACAAGGTGGTATCTTTGGTGCGGTAGCAGCAGCTGGTGTAGTAGCTAGTGGTATCGCTAGTGTTCGTGCAATCTACAAAACTGATATCCCAACGCCATCACCTTCTAATGTAAGCGTAGGGGGTAGACAACTAGGCGGCGGCGGAGGTGGTTCTAGACCAGCATCACCTACACCTAACATCCCTAGACCTCAACTCGCTACTGGTATCGGGTTTGATACATCAGGTGCTAACTTAGGCAATCAGATAGCAGAGAGTCTGCAAGGCTCATCAATGAGAGCGTATGTAGTGAACCAAGACATACAGAGCGCAGAGAAGCTAGATCGTAAAATAGAAGAAACAGCAACATTCGGATAGTATGAGATTTTTTGAATTAGTATTAGATGAGGAGAAGCTATTGCATGGCATTGATGCTATCAGCATCGTAGAGCATCCAGCGATAGAGGAGGACTTCATCACAATGAGCAAGGAACACAAGTTCGAGTTCAAAGAGGTAGACAACGAGAAGCGCATCCTGATGGGTGCAGCTATGATTCCAGAGAAGCCTATCTACCGAGTAGATGGTGGCGAAGAATACTATGTGTTCTTTACTAAGGAAACGATACGCAGAGCATCGGAGTTGTACTTGATGAATGGTAAGCAAGGCAACGCTACCCTAGAGCATGAGAAGAAGATAGAAGGTCTATCGTTAGTTGAGAGCTGGATCATAGAGGACAGCGACAAGGACAAGTCTAGAGCCTACGGCTTAGAGTACCCAGTAGGTACATGGATGGTATCTATGAAGGTTAATAACGAGGACATCTGGGAGAACTATGTCCGTGAGGGTATCGTAAAGGGATTCTCTATTGAGGGCTGGTTCATGCAGCGTGAGTCCGCTATTGAGGTCAATACGGAACTATCAGCAATCGAATCAGCAGAAGCAGAACACCTCCTCTCCCTATATCTTCTGGGAATAACTAAAGGCGTTCTCAAGAACGACAAGAGATACAAGAATGGAAAGAAGCTGGAGATGGAGTCATTCAAAGACTACCCTGATTCAGTATCTAACAATGCAAAGAAAGGAATCGAACTCAACGAGAAGCAAGGCAACAAGTGCGCTACTCAAGTCGGTAAGATCCGAGCGCAGCAGCTCTCACAAAAGCAACCACTCTCAGTAGAAACCATCAAGCGTATGTACAGCTACTTAAGTAGAGCGCAAGAGTATTACGATGAAGGAGACACCACATCCTGTGGTTACATATCGTATTTGCTATGGGGTGGTCTAAGTGCTAAGAGATGGGCAGAGAGCAAATTGAAGGAGCTGGATCAGATATAGAAAGTAACCCAAAATCAAAATAAATAGTTGTTTAATTAACAAAGTTCTAGAAAATGAATCTAAACGAAGTGTTCAAGAAAATTGAAATGGCTCTCACTCCAAGTGAAGAAGCTGCTCCTGTTGAGGAGGTAAAGGTAGAGATGGCGAATATGCGCCTCGCTAATGGTGTCGTGATTGAGGCTGAGTCTTTCGAGGCTGGTCAGAATGTATTCCTCGTTGGGGAAGATGATGAGAAGGTAGCTGCTCCAGTAGGAGAGCATGAACTAGAAGATGGTCGTGTATTGGTTATCGTAGAAGAAGGTGTCATCGCTGAGATCAAAGAAGTAGAAGAAGCACCAGCTGAAGAAGAAGTTGAGGTTGAACAAGCTGCTGAGGAAGAAGAAATGGGCTATGTTACCAAAGAGGAGTTTGAAAGCGCAGTATCTGAGATCAAAGAGATGATCGCTAACATGATGCCTCAAGAGGAAGAAATGAGTGCTACTGAAGAAGTAGTAGAAGAACAAGTGGAGATGAGTGTTGATGAAGCACCAGCGGCTAAGAAAGTAGCAGTTGCTCCAGTAGAGAAAAAAGTAGACATGAATCGCTATGCTAAGAAAGCACCGCAAGATACATTGTCTCGTGTTTTAAGTAAGTTATCATAAATTAAATAAAGAAGAAAAATGGCTACAACCACTTCAGTAACTACAACCTACGCTGGTGAAGCGGCAGGGCGTTTTGTAAGCGCAGCTCTTTTGAGCGCAGACACTATCGATGGCGGTGGTGTTACAATCAAACCAAATGTAAAGTTCAAAGAAGTCCTAAAGACTATGAACTTAGATGCAATCACTAAGGATGCAACTTGTGATTTCTCTGACACTTCAACATTGACTCTCGCAGAGAGCATACTTGAGGTCAAGCAACTACAAGTAAATCTGGAATTGTGTAAGTCCGATTTTGAGGACGACTGGCTTGCTGCTGAGATGGGCTTCTCTGCTCATGACAACCTTCCAGCTACATTCTCTGATTACTTGATCGGATATGTTGCTTCTAAAGTCGCTGCAAAGAACGAATCAAACATCTGGCAAGGTGTTGATGCTAACGCTGGTGAGTTCGATGGTTTCACTACATTGGCTGCTGCTAACGCAGATGTGATTGATGTAACTGGTACGACTATCACTGCTGGTAATGTAATTGATGAGTTAGGTAAAGTAGTAGATGAAATTCCAGCTGCATTGTACGGCAAAGAGGATCTATACATCTATGTATCACAGCACATCGCTCGTTCTTATGTTCGTGCATTAGGTGGCTTCGGAGCTTCAGGCTTGGGTGCTAATGGTGTTGCTGCACAAGGTACTACTTGGTACAACGGAGGCGATTTAGCTTTTGATGGTGTTAAGTTGTTCGTAGCTTCAGGTCTACCGACAAACGATATGATTGCTGCTCAGAAGTCTAACTTGTACTTCGGTACTTCTATCCTTGCTGACTGGCAAGAGGTGAAGTTGTTAGATATGGCTGATTTAGATGGTAGCAAAAATGTTCGTGTGATCATGCGCATGGCTGCTGGTTGTCAGATCGGTATCGGTGCTGATGTAGTTTACTACACTTAAGAAGTAGTTATTTAATCATTAAAGGGGTAGGTGGGTTCAATCTGCCTACCCTTTTTTAATTCATAGAATATGGCGTGTACATTAACAAAAGGAAGAAACGAGCCTTGTAAAGATGTAGTAGGTGGTATCACCTCTGTGTACTTTGCAGACTTCGGAACATTAGGTGCGATTGGCTACGATGGCACTGCTGGTGAGACTGATGTGATTGAAACATTTGGAGGAACTCCAGATTGGTTTGAGTTCAAACTAAAAGGAAACTCTAGCTTCGAACAAGCTGTTACCTCATCTCGTGAGAATGGTACAACCTTCTACGAGCAGACATTAAACTTGACCTTCAAGAAGATGTCTAAGCAGACTCACAACGAATTGAAGTTACTTGCTTATGCAAGACCTCATGTGATCGTAGAGGACAACAACGGCAACAAGTTCTTGATGGGCTTTGAGTATGGTGCTGAGGTAAGCGGTGGCTCTATCGCAACAGGTGCAGCAATGGGTGATCTATCAGGTTACACTTTGACCTTCACTGGTCAAGAGAAGATTCCAGCGAATTTCGTAGATGCTACGATTACAGCTGATGCTTCTAACATCTCTGACATCTAATAGTCTAAACTACTAGAATCAAAAAACCCCTTCCAATTACGGAGGGGGTTCTTTTTTGGTAGGAATTGCACCTACCTAAGAGAGCAATGAATGGCAAATATACCACATCTTTCCTTTTGGGTTTTATAATTAGATGATAATTGTAGAAGAAAATACAACGGCTACGATCAAGATGTACCTCCGAGACTTTACTACGGAGTCATTTGAGATTGAGATAATCTCTGAGGATCAGCGTAAGGAGGTAGTAGACACTACCCTTAGTGGAACATGGAACGACTTTAGAAAAGTGCTTACCTTTACCTATGATGTATCTGCTCTAGTAGCAGAGAACTTCTATGTCGTTAAGATATGGGAGGCTAGTAAGGTGAAGCTACTTTCTCAGGATCGTATGTATATCCTACCTTCAGGATCGGATGTTGCTACATACCAACCGAAACTAGCAGCAACTGAGAAAACAATGGACAACGAATTTAAGATCTATGGCGAATAACATAAACTTCGTGCAGCTGTCAAGCTACACCTCTCCAACGATTACAGAGAACGCTCGTAGCGGATGGGTAGAGTATGGCGAGGACAATAACTACTTCCAGTACCTGATTGACCGATACAACGGATCACCTACTAACAACGCAGTAGTGTCTGGTATCATTGACATGATATTCGGTAAGGGTATAGATGCAACAGATTCAGCACAAAATCCAGAGGGCTACTTGCAACTGCGTAAGCTGATTAAGGATAGCGAACTGAAGAAGGTCATCAACGACTACTACTTGCTAGGGAACGGAGCGTTCCAAGTCATCTACAACAGAGACAAGAGCAAGATCGTTGAGGTGTACCATATGCCAGTAGAATGCCTACGCTCTGAGAAGTGTAACGCTGAAGGCGATGTTGAGGGTTACTACTATGCTTATGATTGGGGTGCAGTACGCTCTAAGAAAGGCGTAGAACGCATTCCAGCCTTTGGTTATGGCGAAGCATCTGAGAAGGTAGAGATACTCTACTTTAGACCTTATAGATCAGGAAGCTATTACTACTCACCAGTAGACTATCAAGGAGCGTTACCATACGCAGAGCTAGAGGGTGAGGTTGCAAACTACCACATCAACAACATCAAGAACGGACTAGCTCCTTCTATGATTGTGAACTTTAACAATGGTGTACCTCCAGAGGAGGAGCGTGATATCATTGAATCACAGATTAAGCAGAAGTGGAGTGGTTCATCGAACTCAGGTAAGTTCATCCTAGCGTTTAATGATGACTCAAATAGCGCAGCGAGTATTGAGCCTGTGCAACTATCCGATGCTCACAACCAGTACGAGTTCTTATCTAGAGAATCACAGCAGAAGGTACTAGTAGGTCATAGAATCACTAGCCCTATGCTGTTCGGTGTTAAAGACCAAACAGGTCTAGGCAATAATGCTGATGAGATAAAGACAGCATTCCAGCTGTTTGATAACAGCGTTATCCAACCAAAGCAAGACCAAGTCATTGCAGCACTTGATCAGATACTAGGATTCAACAACATTGCACTCAACCTATACTTTAAGACTCTTACTCCTATCGAGTTTACAGACTTAGAGAACGCTAAGACTACTGAGGTAATAGAGGAGGAAACAGGAGTCAAGATGAGCAAGTGTTCTATGGATATGCCAGAGGAGTACGATACTATGGTCGATGACCTTATCGCTTTAGGTGAGGATGTAGATGAAGATCAATGGGAACTAGTAGATGAGCGTGATGTAGACTACGATCAGGAAGATGCACTAGACTCTACGCTGAAGTTTGCCTCTACTGGTACAGCAAGACCTAACGCTAACAGCGAACAAGATGGTGAGAATGTAGAGGGTACTCAGTTCCTAGTTCGTTACAGATACGATGGAAGCAAATCACCACAGCGTGAGTTCTGCCGTAAGATGATGACAGCGAACAAAGTCTATCGCAAAGAGGACATCATGACTATGGACAACCAAGCGGTGAACGCTGGGTTCGGAGTCAATGGTGCAAGTACCTACTCTATCTGGTTGTATAAGGGTGGTGCTAGATGCAAACACAAGTGGGTTCGTAGAACCTACATGAGTAAGGGAGGGGTAAGACCTGATGTTAAGAGTCCGAATGCTGAAACAATCAGCACAACGAAAGCAAGACAGAAGGGCTTTAGACCAGAGGCTAATGACTCAAAGGTAGCTGTAACTCCTAGTAACATGAAGAACAAGGGGTTCGTGAACCCTCCATCTATTAAGGACATTCAAGGAGGTATATAATGGCGCAGATACTATTTGTCAGCCCAGCTGATGTTATAAAGAGAACAGGAATCAACGGCAATGTGGACAGAGATCAGATGATCCAGTTCATCAAGATTGCTCAGGACATCCACATTCAGAACATACTAGGCACTAAGCTATTCAACAAGATAGCTAGTGATATCAATGGTGATACTTTGACAGGTAACTATCTTACGCTCTTTACGAGCTACATTCAGGATATGGTGATACACTATGCAACGATAGAGATATTGCCTTACATCCACTATAAGGTAGCAAATGGAGGCATCTATGTAAAGGGTGCAGAGAATGGCGAGAGCGTAACAAAGCAAGATCTGGACTACCTAGTACAAAAGGAGCGAGACATCGCAGAGCATTACTCTCGTAGGTTCGTAGATCACATGGCGTACTATAGCAGCTTGTACCCTGAGTACAACAACAGCAGCAACGATGATATGTACCCTAGTAAGAATCAGAACTTCAATGGATGGGTTTTATAGTTAAGAAGATCTACAAGCCAAAGGCTTCAAACATAAAGAAGCTAAAGGTGTATCTAAAAAAACAGAATAAGAATGGGTAACGGCTACGGAGCAATATACGGAAGCACTTGGTGGGGTTCACAGAACGACATCAACTTCAACGAGATTAGCTACTACATCTATGCGGTAGATGAGTTAAAGACACGAGCATTAGCTGATGGTGCTATTATGGAAGGCTTTGGTTGTGCGAGTGAGTCTATCCGTACAATGGGTGAGAGAGATTCAGCAGAGGCGATGTTTGATGCTTACAGCGTTAGGGTAGTTGCCGATAGCGGAGCTACGGAGGCAAGAATCTGTACTATTAAAGAAATAAGTTTACTACGATGAGTATATACAAGTCAAGCAGTTTAGCAATGCTTCCTACTGCGTATAAGGATGGGAAGTTGTATAGTGTACGCCCTACTGATGGTAGTGGGGACTTCACATTTAGTAGGGGTTCAAATCTTGCTGCTACAAGAATTTCAGCTTCGCAGTTAATAGAGAAGGGTAGAGAGAATCTCTTGCTGCAATCAAATACCTTTGATACTACTTGGACTACGACAAGAGCAACTTTTGTTGGTGGTCAAGCAGGGTATGATGGCTCAAACAACGCTTGGGCAATGGTTGATAACACCACTAATAGCACCCACTTATCTGCTCAATCATTATCACTCGGAGCAAGTGTTGCTACTTTTAGTATTTATGCAAAGGCTAATGATGTTGATTTCCTTGCGGTACGCTTTGAAGGTTCATCAGTAGATTACGCTTACTTTAATTTAGCTTCTGGAACATTAGGCACTATTGACTCGGATTATATTGAGGCAAGAATTACAGATGTAGGTTCTGGTTGGTATCGTTGTGAAGCAACGAGAGTATTAGCGGCAAGTGGAAATCAAGTGGTTTTATTAGCTGCTCAAGCCAACAATGACCCAACATACGCAGGTGCAGGGACTACGGCACTATACATACAAGACTCACAAGTAGAATTAGGTCTCGTAGCTACTGAATACATTGAGACAGGAGCATCTACTGCACAAAGTGGTATATTAGAGGACTTACCGAGATTAGATTATAGTGGTGGTGCTTCGTGTCCTGCTCTTTTACTTGAGCCTCAAAGAACAAATAAGGCTAATTATAGTGAGGGATATGTAGGGTATCAAACATCCACAAGCGGTACAGGTGTAGCCCCTGTTGTAAGCCAAAACGCTGCCGTATCTCCTGATGGTACACAAAATGCTTTTAGAGTAGACTTAAATAGAGGCACGGGTAATACAGGTTCGGATTGGAGTTGGATATATCAAAGTAATATTGGATATGTTGGTTCTAATGTGATTAGCGTGTATCTTAAAGCAGCCACAAGCAACGACATCGGAAAGGAAATTGCCATTCGTGCAGCAGGTGGTTCAAATGCTGTAGTATTAACCGCTGATTGGAAAAGACACGAAATAATTAAAACATCAACCGCAACATCCGATTTAGGATTGTATTCAAGAGGTGGAGAAAATGCAGACAATGCGGTTTCTTGTTATGTGTATGGATGGCAAGTAGAAAACAATTCAAGTTACCCTACAAGTTACATACCTACTATGGGTTCTGCGGTTACGAGGTCTCAAGATGTTTGTAGTGGAGCAGGAGATGCTGATACCTTTAACGATAGTGAGGGTACTTTGTTTGCAGAGATATTTATTGAAGAAGAAATAGATTCTAATATAAATATAAGCGTTTCTAAAGGTACTCACGCACAAGATTTGACCAAGTTTATTTATTTGCCATCTACTAATGAATTTAGGTTTGAAATATTTGGAGGAGCCGTTGGAACCTCAATAACTATTAACAATTTATCTTTAGGTGTATATAATAAAATTGCGGGTTCTTATGATGGGTCAGATGTAAAATTATACATAAATGGTGTTCAAATAGGTACTGCATCAACAAATCAACTACCTACTGGTTTGAATCAATTTAATTTTGATAGAGCGGATGGTACTGCACCTTTTAAGGGGAAGGCAAAAAAAGTTTTATACTTCCCAACTGCATTAACTGATAGCGAGTGTATCGCATTAACAACTATATAAGATGAGTATATACGACAAAAGCAGTTTGGTCTTAATACCAAGCGGTACAAAGGCAGGTAAGGTCTACTCGCAGAAACCTGTAAGCGGTGATGGTGATTTTACTTTCACTCGTTCATCTGCTGCTACGAGAGTTAATGCAGATGGTAATATAGAGAAGGAGACAAGTAACTTGCTGACCTACTCTAATACTTTTAGTTCTTGGACACCTGCTAACGCTGTATTAACAGATGGTCAATCTGGTTATGATGGAACAAGTGATGCTTGGTTATTAGACAAAGCTGCATCAGCAGGGAATATACAATTAAATGTTTCTTCAAGTGGTGTTAATACTTTTAGTTATTATGCTAAAGCAGGGAGTGTTGATTGGACAAGGTTATTGATTTTAGGAACTACTAACGCATCAACATACATTAACTTAACGAATGGTGCAATAGGTGTAGGCGGTGGTGGCTTTATTGATGCTACGGCAACAGATGTAGGTAGTGGTTGGTGGAGAGTTTCTATTACTCATTCTACTGCAATTACTCAAGTTCGTATTTATCCTGCACCTGCCGACAACGATACAAGTGGTTCAAGCGGTAACATCTACATCCAAGATGCCCAACTAAATCAAGGGCTGATAGCGCAAGAGGTGATTACTACAACTACATCTGCCGTATATGGAGGTATTACAGACAATACTCCAAGATTGGACTATACGGATAGTTCGTGTCCTGCACTATTGTTAGAGCCACAACGGACTAATGTTGTTACGCAGTCGGAGTATTACGATACAGGCAATGGATACTTCAATTCATTTGCATTACACGACATCGTAACAAATACTACTGCAACAAAATCTCCAACAGGTGATTATTCTGCTTCAAAGATTATACCTGACACATCAAATAGTAGCAACCATAACATATATGGAAGTAATGTTACCTCTGGTACAAAGTATGCGGTTTCAATCTTCGCTAAAGCAGCAGAGTATAATTATTTACTGATTCGTGGTCTTGGTCTTGGCGGAAGTGGCGGAGCAAGATTTAATATATCAACAGGAGTTGTTGAAGGTGTTGCAGGATATGATTCAGCAACAATAGAGGATTACGGAAACGGATGGTATAGATGTATTGCAGTCGGTACTGCTACCTCTACAACAGGTGCGTACTATCACGCTTCTCCAACTGCTGCATTCACATCATTTCAAGGAAACAACTCCGATGGTATTTACATTTACGGAGCGCAAATAGAAGCAGGAAGTTACGCAACATCCTACATACCTACCTATGGGAGTAGTGTAACTCGTGTGGGTGAAACAAACTCCGTAACAGGTGTGAGTGATATTATTGGGCAAGAACAAGGCACTTTCTTTGTTGAATGGGAAAATATAGGTGATACATCAAGACCTTATTTAGCATTGAGCGCAGGAGGTTCTACGGCTAACCGAGTGTTGATTTATGAAAGTAGCGGTGTAAATGCTCAAATAAAAAGCGGAGGCTCTGTGGTATTTCAATCTACTACTGCATCTGTAAGCGGAACAATAAAAGCAGCAGTCGCATACAACACAAATGATTTTGTATTCTATGTAAATGGAACGCAATATGGCACGGATTCAAGTGGCGCTACATTTAGCGGAACAACTTTAAGTGAAATAGAATTTGACCACGCAGGGTTGATTGGTGCATCAATAAAACAATCACTTGTATTCAAGACACGACTAACAAACTCTGAATTAGCAGATTTAACTACACTATAATGAAAACATTTAGAAAATACTCATTCGGCTCTAAAGGAGCAGCAACTACGAAACTGAATGCCTTACCACACGATGAGGAAGGTAACCCTAACCACAACCATAGTATCGTACATCTTGGAAATCTCGTAGAGACTGAAGGTACATACGATGATGAAGGAAACGAACTCACCGCACCTGTACTATCTTCTACCTACCACATAGATGTTCTATGGGATGGTGAGGCATTAGAGTCTTGGGATAGTGCTATGGTATGGTGTGCGCCTATGGGCATCCATACTTTTGGTTCAAGCTCTGCTATTGCGGAATGGACAGAGGCTTGTAAGGAGTTGCATCCAGAGTACTTCCCAGAACCAAGCGAGGAAGTATAATGAAGCCTAGATGGAATGTACCACAGGACAAGCGTAGAGGATGCCTCTGTAAAGATGGCAAGAGATACTCTCGTGAGTGCTGTAATGGTGAGCTGATCAATCAGGGTATAGGTAAGATCTACAAAGATGAGACTGAGTAAGAACTTGACATTGGCTGAGGTTACAAAATCAGCAACTGCTATCCGTAAGGGCATCTCTAACGAGCCAACCATTGAGCATCTAGAGAATCTAAAAGCAGTAGCTGAGAACATCTTCCAGCCATTGAGAGATAAGTTCGCTGTGCCTATTGCGATCACGAGTGGATATCGTTCTGCTGATTTGAATAAAGCCATAGGCGGTAGTAGTACCTCTCAGCATTGCAAAGGTCAAGCCATTGACATTGATGCAGATGTATATGGTGGTCTAACGAACAAGGAGATCTTCGACTATATCAAGGACTCGCTAGACTTTGATCAGTTGATTTATGAGTTCGGAACTAAAAACAACCCAGCATGGGTACATTGTAGTTTTATAAGTAGCGGCAATCGTAGACAGATTCTACGAGCCATCAAGAAAAACGGAAAGACAAGCTATGAACTTTATTAAGATATTCAAAGACACTAACGACTGGAACGAGAAAACCATCATTGGTTTCTTATCGTTTGCTGTTATGGTGTTAGTCATGGTAGCTGATGTGGTTACTGGTTGGATAGGCAAGGATCTACTCGTGAACGAGTTTATCTACAACTCATTCGTATTTGTAACATTAGGCAGCTTCGGTATTGCTGGTCTAGAAAAGTTTGCTAAGAAATGACAGAGACAGATATAAAATTAATCTTGCTTAATACAAGCACTTTTGCAATTAGCTTTGCACATATAGAAATGGCGTTGAAGATTGCACTGCTCCTAATCTCTATTGGATATACAGCGCAGCGTTGGTATCTAATGCACAAAAATAAAATAGACAATAAATGAACGACACAGGTTTCGGTAATGACTTTGAAGATTTCGTAGATGAGCTAACCAACAAGGAGCAACCCAGTTGCAACATAGACAACCCTGAAGATTGCGAAGCATGTGGCAGTTAATAAAAAGAGGAGCAGTTCTAGTAGGGCTGCTTTTTTTGACTCAGGGATGTGGTGCGAAGTATCACCTGAATCGTGCGATTGCAAAAGATCCAACGATACTAGAGTCGGTTGTGGTAAGAGTAGACACAACAATCATAACAGAAAATAAAGCCCTTAGAGACACGATAATTCTCCAAAGGGTAGATACCCTCACATTGGAGAGAAACTCTGTTAGAGTCAAGATAAAGCGTATTCACGATACGATACAGATAGATGCTGAGTGTCTATCAGACACGATCACAATAAGTAAGGTAGTAGAAATACCTCAAGTTGTCTATCAAGAAAAAAAGTTCAATAGGAAATATCTATACCTCTTGATTATCTCAATTATTCTATATACCTTCGGTCTTATTAAAGTACTTAAGTAATTATATATAGTACTCTTACAGAGTACAAAAAAAATATATAATACTATATAATATAATATATACTCTCTTACAGAGAGTTTTATACTATGACTAGGAGACAAAAGAGTATAGCTATCGAGATGGGTAAGATACAGGATGATTACCACAATCACTTCCTATCCCACTTTGGATTCCATGATGAGCAGAGGTCTGATCACCTAAACTTCTGGAAGTACCACAAGAATACTGGCTATGACCTTTAGAGAAGCTCAAAGGCTTACTAGCCTACTCAACGAAGATGGCTATCACGCTTGGGCAGTAGATGGCTTTCATGTTAATGTACTCTTTGATGGTGTACTCTACGAACTA
>Ga0206682_10000208_pt1 | contig 61020 bp, 25 predicted proteins | sample M240m12015metaG_FD_155444 | JGI IMG/M metagenome (GOLD analysis project Ga0206682, IMG submission 155444) | Ammonia-oxidizing marine archaeal communities from Monterey Bay, California, United States - M2 40m 12015 | ecosystem: Environmental > Aquatic > Marine > Intertidal zone | place: USA... | reverse complement strand
TATTAGTCGTGGTAATACAATTCGTGGTGATCTATCTCAAGCAAATGCATTCGTAGATGATATCGTATTTGTTAATCTAGGTGGATCGATTACTCCTATTGTTTATCTATCTAGTCAACAAGGATCGTTTGTCCAATCTGACTCACTTGAAGTATTGGCCGCTACAGCAGAAGGTTCTGAAACAGTAACCAATGTCGGTAAGTTAATTAACGGATCAATCTCTGAAGTTAAAATACAAAAAGCTGGCAGACTTCAAAGTAATCGTGTTGGCGATACAGTTGATTTGATTTCTAATATAGTAGGTACTGGCTGTAAAGGTGTTATCTCTGAAGTAGATACTGAGCAAGTTGGTAGTATCGATTATGAAATTGAAGATGGTGGATGGGGTTACATAGATCCTTCATCTGTCACTATAGAATATTTCAACGAGATAGGTATTAGTAATCGTGTTATTGTAGTAGATAGAGGCACAGTGCTAGATGTAGAAGTGGGAGATACGATTATCTTTCCAGGATCTACCATTGACTACGACTCACGAGGCGAAACAGACATACTAAGTCTTTCAGGCTCAGCAAGAATTATAGCCTATAGGCACCCCCTACTCTTTATAGAGTCTAAAACTGATCAGCAAGAAATGTATGAGTTCATGTCTCGATACTATGATACTGGTACTACTGGTCCTAACGGAAGAGTCTATAGAAATGTTCTGTACGATCAGCACTATAACGCCTACTATTATGCTATACAAGGTGTGGGCGAATTTAATCCAAACAATGCATTATTTTTTCCACCCAAACAGTATGATGAGATATACTCAAAACTATATTATAAGCCCAACGAAGCAGATGGCGATCAAAGCATTATAGGTAATTTTACTGGTGCATTAGGAGATGGTGATCTCTCTAATCTTAGCGAAATACAGATCGTGAATGACTTTCAGTTATTCTATAGATTTATCATGTCTGCGAATAACGGTATTGATGATCAAGCATTCACAGGTGCCACTGATAATGATATTGAAGTTCTAAACTATCTGGCATCAACATCAGAGAAGGGCATCGTTGACATTAATGCTCTAGCCCAAGATCGATCGGATAGAACTCCTACAGTATCTGCTTTGAATCCTGCGGGCGCACAATCTCCTCAGGCCCCAATGAGGCACCTCATTAAAAAGTTCGGCGACTTAAAGCATGGGCAACTCTACACAATTTTGAATACTGGTAGTGTGTTGTCTGAAGCAGACTACATTGCTATGGGTGCTAAGAACGGCAAACTAGGAACAGACTTCATATACAATGAATTTGGTATAGATCAAATATCAGTAGTAGACGGTGGAGTATTCAATTATGGACTTTTTGATATTGGCGAAAAATATAAGATCACTTCTATCGGGCAAGGATATGATTGGACCTCTGTGGGTGCAACTGAAACTGCAAAAGAAGGAGATATATTCGTAGCATCAAATGCGGGTACAGATACTTACACAGATACAGTTACACTAACAAATGTTGCAATAGAATTTGACGGATATATAACTCACGATGCGGCTCCTATAAAGGTCGGCGATAAGATAACAGTTTCTGGTACAGACGGCAACTCACATATGCCACCTGATTACACATCTCCTACTGAATACATAGTCACTGAAATAGATAGTACTGACGAAGCAGGCTTAGCCTTAAAAACAAGATTACAAAAGCCTAACGGCAATGTATTTAATCGTTCGGGTGATACTGGACCAACAAGTGGTCTAACCTTTCTAGCATCGAGTGTTAATTATGGTGGACAAGCTAGAAAGTTATTAATCGATAATCTAAGCCATGATGCAATATTCAGTGTTCATAAACAAGTGTATGCTAGACTATTCCAATACTTATCACAAGTTAATGTTAACGGGCAAAGAATTTCTCCCAAATTAACTGTAGGTAAGACCATGTCTGCACCACCAGAAGGGCAGGGCTACGATTGGTATAACACACACTTCGTTCCTACAGATCAGTTAATTCCAGGTGAACTCTATAGACCATTCAAGATAGGAGAATTGAGTTACTCTGAATGGATAGATATAGGGTTAGATTTAACAGATGATAGCTACGACCTTACTGTAGATGTTCTTCCTGTGAACTCATCAACCGGTGAGGCGAACAGCGATGTCTTGAACATTAGGGCCAAAAAGAAATACATAATTAGCGATATAGGTGATCTAGGACAGGCAACATGGCAATCACTGGGAGCATCTGAAGATGCAGTAGTAGGAGATGTATTTATTGCTAGTGAAGATGTATCAGATATTACAATTCCTGATTTGGCAGTGCCTTTCAGCCACACTAATCTAACTGCAGGATCTGCAAATATAGACATTTCTAATCATGGATTTAAAGATGGCGACAAAGTTATATTCACCCAAACAGCACTGATAGAAATACAGACAGTTCCTCCTAGTTATCTACAAAACGGAGGCGCATTCTATGTAGGTGTGGTTTCTGCAGGAAGATTTAAACTTTACACTTCTCGTAATAGGCTACAGGAAGAAATGATAACATTTGCTTCTGCTGCCGCAAACAGTGGATCAGGAGTTTTATATAGACAGAGAGACGGAGCAAAAGTAATAGACACTTCTCTAATGTTAGAGGCAGATGTTATCTTTACTGCATCAGATCCTCAGCCAGAAGATGTGAGTGCTACTGGAATTTGTGTAGACACGAGAAAGTCTTCTTCTTCAGATACCGATGATAATTATAAAACTGTAGTGACCCACAGCGATGGTAATATGTATGATGAGTGGCTGGGATATTATAGTGTAGATGGCACGATAGTTGATCCTTTAAAAGAAGGCGGCATTGAATCTAATGAGGTGCCTGCAGATATATTGTTCGAAAATGGATTCAATGTTATGGGATTTGTTAATGGAGATTACAGAAGACCTGTTGAGTGCCAGAGAATAGGTAAGTACAATGATTCATCAACATTCGAAATAGTCGATATTGATGAAAGAGAGACCATTTCTTTAGTTCCAGATATTGTAGGCGATGTAGTTGCTGAGAGGTTTTTTGCTTCTACGAATTCAATCGATGATGGAAATAGATTCAGAGATGGTGTCTACGATCTTAGTGGTGTTATAGGACCAGAGACTAAAGACACAGAGTATCGTGATGCATTTAGTAAAGTGACTTTTACCTTAGGAAGAATATCTGAAATCAGAGAGACTGAACCAGGAACTGCTTACGAGAATGATGTCGGTGTTCAAGTTGTTAATGATGCGATTGCTAGATTCAATAAGAGGGATGTGAAATTAAGATTCGTTAACGATGACTTTAACTTAGTCGAAGGAGAAGTTATTGAGCAAGAAAGGGAACTACAAGACACAACTATTGATCAAGTAGATGGATTAAGTATTCCTCAGATAGAAGCAATGCCAGCAAGTACGACTTCGGGAGTAAGCTACAAAGATAGTACAACCACATTCTCAATTGAGAACGAAAGGTATATAGCAAAGGCTAAGTTCATAAAAAGAGTTGATGAGGATTACTTCTTTAGACCTATATCGTTCAATGGATTTGATAGAAATGTGCCTATACGCATTAAGGCCCAGGATAGAATTATATCACAAGTGAATATTGACGAAGACTCTTTGCCTATGGGAGCTAACGCTGATATAAGTGGTTCTGTTAAATATGACTCTGGTCAGATAAACGAAGTGACAATCACACACACCGGCTATAAATTTAAGGATAATGAAATTCTCTCCGTAATAAACACCAATCCTAATAACGAACTTCGATACAATGATGTCGTAGCAACAGCAAGAATTAGAACTTTAGGTCAAGGTAATACTACAGGAGAGTGGAAGACAAGAAACTCTTTCGTGGGAGAGTATGGTACTAGAATACATGACAATGACTACTATCAAGAATACGCTTATGATATATCCTCGATGATTAATCCTGAAGTGTATACTCCTATTGTTAAGAATGTAGTGGGAGTGGCAGGAACAAAAATGTTTAGTACCTCGTTGATAAATAGTGAGAATGCTGTAGATCCTAGTATTGATGTTCTGGTTCAAAAATACTCTATTGTTCTTCAAGATTATATCGCTGAAGGATCTGGCGTAGTAGGAGATCCAACATTCGATATAAATGTACAGTCTGATATTGAAGATAGAGTGTTGACTGATGAAGCTGGCGAAACTTTCGTTGCAGTAACGACTTCTACCAATCCAAACAATACGAATCTAGCTGATGAATAACGGAGAAAACTAGTGGCTATATTGAAAATTACATCTGACGGCGATCCATTTCCAGCAAGAGCAGGATTTGCAGAAGCAAGCGTCTCGAATGCCACAGATGATTATGGTGTCGATGATGTAATAAATGATGGCAATCTTCGATCCTTTAAGGACAGTCGATCAGGGTTTGATCAGATAAGGGAAAAGTCTGTCGAGTACTCAATCGTGTATAGAGGAGGTATGAGAGATACCTATGACATCCCATCAGGACATAATATTCCTACTGATAGTCCTATAGGAGTTGCTTTGAATGGCGCAGTTATATATTCTCCTACTTCTAATAACAAGAGAGCAGGCCTAAGTGATTTCAGTGTTAGAGCATCTGGCAATAATTACAACTGGGATATTGGTAGCCTAACACTTAATCCCTTCTTAGATAAGGCTGGCGGTAGACCAGAAGATGACGGAGATTATCGATATCGTAACGGCAATTTTGCATATAAGGGATTCTGGAATCCTAATGACTCAAGAACTAACGAAAGATTCAAAGTGTCTAGTTCTTACATTAACGATACCTCTTTTGGTGGAGATCATATAAGACATCCTAGTATTCAACACGATGGTAAAACATTCACTGCTGGACACTCTAAAATTTTAGGTTGGTCATTTGACGGGTTCCCTATATATGGACCATTCGGATACGAACAGCCTTTAAATCCTGAAAGCAATGTGGTTTTAATGAGAAGCACTTACACGAAGATAAACAATAGCGACCTATATTATAATGATCCTTCTAGACCTGGTTTTGCTCTATCGGGTACTTTAGTCGAAGACTATGAAGTTAACTTGAATGTAGCGAATAGTTTGGATCAGTACAACGGAAGATATTGTGTAACACCTGACTTTAGAGAGGGCACATATGCCTATTTCTTAACATTCAGTGATCCCGATGGAACAAGTGTGCCCACTAATCCTGCGTACCCATATATATTGGGTCCACAATCTAAACAACCAATGACTTACTAATTCGGAAAATAAAATGCCAAAGATAATTACAGAAAATTTTAAAGTCGAGAATACCCATGCATTGTTTGATACATTAACTTCAGACAACTATTACATCATGGCCTCTACTTCAGTTACTCCTACTGAATTTGAACTAGGTGATAGTATTACTAATTCTCAAGTAGACAAAAGAGATTTTCAGCGTAAAGTAATATTCGCAAACAAAATAGGTCCCAAAAGTGCCAGATATATGTTCTTAGAAAATTCTTGGCAAAGAGGTACAGTTTACGATCAATACGATGACACAAAAGACATCGAAACATTGAATATGATAGTTACTATTCAAATCGATTCTGACTTCATGGTTCTAAAATGCTTAGATAATAACAATGGCGCACCTTCTCAAGAGATACCCGGAACAGTCGATGAGACAAACTACACTAAAGTAAGTACAGAAGATGGTTATATTTGGCAATATATGTTTACCGTTAAAGGAAGTGATGCGGAATTGTATAGAACTCCAACTAGTCTGCCTCTTCCGTATTACTCTGAAATAGGTGGTGGTTATGGTGATTTTAGAGTTGCTGAAAAAACACAAGAAGATATATCTAGAATCGATATCGTAAGTACTCCTATAGGTCAGTTTAATCAATATCTTTTTGGTGCGGCCACCGACATATCTAATGCTTCTGATGTGCAAACGATCACATCTAGAGAGACAGTCACCAAAGGTGTTAGAGAGATTACTGTAAGTACGACTGCGATTACTGGCAGAACTTTGTACACAGAAAGAAACTCGTACAAGAATATGTACCTAAGACATAATGAATCAGGTAAACTATACGATGTTTTGGGATCAGAAACAGTTGAGAACACAATAAAATTAACTGTGAGAACAGGCGATACTAATGATTCATTTACACCTTCGGCAGTTTCAGGTGCTATACACTGTCAATTAGTCATAAGGGTTCTGGTGAGTAACGGTAGAATTGAAGGAGAAACTTGTAAGGCGTATGGAGTACTCGATGAAAATGGAACCCTTAGAAGAGTTGCATTTCAACTGACTGAAGAATTCAATAGTAGAGGAACAGGATATAAGTTTGCCACAGCGCAAGTGGTCTACCCGCCCTTCCTGAAAGCATCTGTTCAGGCAAGCGGACAAGAGACTATTCTTCGTGCTATAGTTTCTCCTAAAGGCGGACACGGCTCAGATCCAATTTCAGAATTAGCCATGAGTCGTTTGGCTTTTGTTGCTAACTTCAGTGGATCTAATTTAAATACTCCCAATAGTAACTTCTACTCCATGGCTGGTTTGATTAAGAATCCAGCAATGCTTGATGCAGACGGTAATAATAGCATTCCTGAAAATCCAGAGACCTCTCATATAATAGACAATAGAATGAAGATATTCTGTGATGGAAATGTACTATCTAAATTTTCTGAAAATAATTATATAGAGCAATATATAGATCATATATCGATTCAGCAAGCAGAGAATGGTGTGTCTTACACTATTATTGATGTAGGAAATCTAGAAGACAGCGATCAACTTATAACATTTGGCGTACCAACTCCTGCAGACATTAAGCGAGGAACAACATTTGTCGCACAAAACCTTGAGCAACTACAGATTGACAGTGAAGCGACTCTTGCTCGGGTAACAACTAAAGTAGATATAGAAGAAGCCGAATATGATTACTCAGTAGAAGTTCTTAAAGCAAGAGTTCATGCCGTTGAATATTCATCAGCCACACTCAAAACAATTATTTCACTAGTTGACTATTATGGCAATTTTGAAAGCGAATTTCAGCCGGGAGTATTCTATATTAATGAGGAAGAGTCGTCAACGGTGAGTATAAATAATGCAATAGCAGAAGAAATTAATTACGGGGAATACCAGGTCTATAGTGGCGATCTATTACACTTTATAGATTTTTCTCCCATAGAAAGATCAGCATCAACAATAGAAAAAGTAAAGTTCACATTTGACTTCTAAAGGAAAGAGTATAGCACATGAGCATTAACAAAGACTTGAATGTCGATCCATACTACGATGACTATGATGAGTCGAAGCAATTTAACCGTATCCTGTTCACACCAGCTAAGGCCGTGCAAGCAAGAGAGTTAACTCAGCTTCAGACTATTCTACAGAATCAGGTAGAAAAATTCGGATCTAATATTTACAAAGAAGGAACTATCATCAGCGGTGTAAACTTAACTGCTCGTGACGATTTGTTTTATGTTAAGCTAAAGGACCAAGTGGGCTTTACTAATCCTAGTTTGTATGATGAAGTTTTCTCTGAAGAGGGATCATCCAGTCGATTCATTTTGAGAGGCAGTTCTGGCCTTAAGGCAGAAATCATCAAAGGCTTAAACGGATTCGAAACATCTGCTCCCGACTTGAAGACATTCTATATCACATATTTGAATACCTCTAGAGATAGTGCTGATGTAAATGACAAGAAGCAGTTTGGCGAAAATGAAACACTTTCTCTTTTAGATAGTGATGAAAATGCTGTAACAGTAAATGGTAGCCCCCTAACTTTCTCGACCTTTTCTCCTGGTAACGGCAGTCATGTTGGTAGAGCATTTGCTGTATCTTGTGAGCCAGGCGTTATCTATCAGAAAGGACATTTCATATTTGTAGATAGACAATTCTCTGTTGTCACTAGATACAGTAATGTTCCGGGCGAGGGCTTGAACCCAGACGATAGAACAGAAGTTATTCCTATCTCAGTTGGATTTACAGTTGAAGAAAATATTATCAACTCTAATCAAGACCTTAGTTTGGCTGATAATGCTTTGGGTTACAATAACTATAATGCTCCTGGTGCCGATAGATTACAACTTCTTCCAAAACTAGTTTCATTTGCCACAGAAGATGAGCCTTCTGAGTTCTTTGCCCTTATTAGATATAAAGATGGTAAGTCAGTAAGACTTAGAGATTATACTCAGTATAGTCTTTTAGGTGAAGAGTTAGCGAGAAGAACATATGAAGAGTCAGGAAACTATGTTCTAAACGGATTAGAAGCCACCCTAGAGTCTCCTATCTTTGATAATAACAACACAGAAGATGAAAGTGACGATGAGTTTTTTGCTCAAGTATCTCTATCTCCGGGTAAAGCGTATGTCTATGGTAAAGAAGTTAGAAATGTGTCTACTGCAAAGCACAGAATCGATAAAGTTACTACTACACAGTCAAAAGACAACCATGTTGTATTAGCCAATTACGATCAACACTATCTTTCAGATTTTACAAATGGATCTAACACTATTGATTTTGACTTTGACGGCGGCTTTAATTATAAATTACTTAACGGCACAACCTCAATAGGCACTTGCTGTATTAGTAATGTTGAGCCAGGTAAGATATATGTTTACAATGTTAAGAAGACTGATGCTACTGTTAATCCTACACACATAGGACTTCCTAATTACGATAATAACATTGAAGCTAATAGAGTTGCTCTGGTTCTGGATAGCAACAATAAGGGTAAGGGCCTACAGAATAGTACAGAAAGCTGTATGTTATTCGACACTGGTAAGAACAGTATATCATCAATATCTAATACAAACTTAGTTCTTAGAAAAAGATTATCGAATGTTACCATTAACAGTAGTGATGAGTATGTGATAGCTAGGTCTGGTGATAATACAGAGATTCCTATTGAGTCCAAAGATGTGTTTGGTATAAAAGATAATGTTATGTATGTGCCCGAGAATGTTAATCAGGATTCTGATGGTATTAGTAGGGGTATAGGCTCTCCTTCAATAACAGTAACATTTGATGAAAATGATAACTTGTCTGATACTACTCTAGACCACTTGTATTACAATACAGTGGCAGTCGATTTTTCTCCAGACACATTAAGTGAAAAGATTAAATTCATCAAAACAGACTTTAGTAATAGTGGTAGAACCGCTACTCTAGGACATCCAAATGTTATAGAAATCATGCAGGTTATGTATGAACAGGGAGAGCAGACAATTGATGTAACATCTTCGTTTAGATTGGTGAACAATCAGAATGACAGTTTCTATGATATCTCTTATATACAATTGAAATCTGGCTACGATTTTCCTCCAGTATCAAGTTTAATAGTCAAAATTAAGTTACTTGAAAGAACTTCGGGCGATACTAATCCTGGAGGCTACTTAACAGCAGATAGCTACAATAATGTCACCAGCAAGCATTTAGTAGGCAAGTACACTGCTAAAAATTTGAAGACATATGAAATTAGAAACTGCTATGACTTTAGACCTTATGCTGTAAAACTAACGGCTGCAAATGGAAGTGGCGTAACTCAAAGTTCACCAATTACACTTAATCCTAGATCAGCAAGTACGCCTACGCCAATTAGTTATCCTATACAATTTGCTAATAACGGTGTCATAAACAGCACAATACAGTACTACTTAAATCGAATCGATTCTTTGACTATGGATGAATACGGTAATACTGAAATCGTTAAAGGAGCAGAAGAAGACACTCCAGTTAAACCAGAATTAAATAGAAGATATGAAATTGCAACGATATATAATCCTGGGAATACTATTAGAATATCCGGCGATAGATGTATAACTCTAACTGAAAGGACTAATAAAGTCTACAGAATGAATGATATAGCTAAGATAGAGAATAAGGTTGATAGCCTGAAAGATATGGTCGCACTATCTCTAAGCGAAATGTCAGCGAAAAATCTTCTAGTGACTGGTGATGACGGCGTAGAAAGATTTAAAAACGGTATACTGACAGACACATTCTCTAGCTATATAGGAGCTAATTTTACTGATCCTCAATTTAATTGTGCGATTGATAAGAGTAGAACTATAGCTATGCCATCTATGAATCAGTTCCCTATAGACCTGAAAGTGTCTTCTCCTTTAGATGTTTCTGACGAGGTATCAGCAGATGCATTTGATGGTGTTACAACACTTCAGCAATCAGGAATTGTAACATTTATTAATCAGCCATATGCTACAAACTTCAGAAACTGTGTATCTAATTACTACAATTATCAAGGCACTGCACAGTTGCACCCAGCATTTGTGTCTGGCCATGACATTGTTAAAAATCCTGAGATCACATTAGATATCGATTTGGCTTCGCCTATATTAGACTTAGTTAATAATATTCAAGAGTTTATTCCTTTGACGAGAGAAGGTGAAAGCACCACTGAACTAACATCCGCTTTCATAGACAGAATTAATAGATGGCATGATGGTGCACCTACTAGAGTCAGAAATTTTGTAGAGTCTACTCCTATAGAATCATTGACAACAAGCACAAACAGCATGACTGAGGCTGTAGGCAACTTTATAACAGATGTAAGCATGAAGCCATATCTGAAAAGCGAAAAGATCAAAGTTCTTGTCACTGGCTTGAGACCTAATACAGTTCATCATTTCTTCTTTGATGAGAAGGGTGTTGATGAGTTCGTTTCTCCTGCTGTTCTCAATGATCTGTCCAGCCAACTAACCGCAAGCAATGTTAGAGGTGGTAGTAAAGCTAATGCTGGTAGCACAATAAAAAGTGATGAGAACGGAAATATATTTGCTGTGTTTCATATGCCAGCAAACACTTTCTTTGTTGGAGAAAACCTTCTTGAAGTCGTTGATGTGGATCAGTATTCTTCTATAGAGTCTGGATCAACTTCATATGGAAAGGTTGCATTTAGAGGTTATAATTTCTCTGTATCCAAGTCTGAGTTAAATGCTTCTACTAGAACAGTGGACTTCGACACAGAAGTGACAAGTGTCACAGAAAGAGCGTTTCAAGTTAGAACACGAGATCCTATTGCTCAGACATTTAGGGTTAAGTCTGCCTCGGCAAAAGATGCGAACTATGTGTACTTGAGTGATATCGATGTTTACTTTAAGAGAGCAAGTTTAAATACTGGAGTTACTCTTCAGATAAGAGAGACTGCTAATGGTTATCCTTCGAAGACGGTTCTTCCATTTTCTCAAAAGATACTAAATGCGAACGAAGTTTCTGTTTCTGATGATGGCACAATCCCAACTAAATTTAAGTTCGATAACCCCGTTAAATTGAAGACCGATTCAGAGTACTGTTTTGTAGTTATACCTGCGGGTAATTCACCAGAGTATCTAATACATACTTGTAAAGTGGGAGAGGTTAGTAAATCTCAAGGCAATTCTCCAAGAACTGTAGCAGTTACTAATGATTGGGGTGACGGCGCATTGTTCACTTCTACAAACGATAGTGCTTGGAAATCATATCAAGACGAAGACATTAAGTTCTCAATCAATAGATTTGATTTCAAAACAGAAGGTAGTCTAGATTTAGTACCCAATGATGTAGAGATATTAAAGATTCGAAATAATGCAACAGTCTCAGATACAGACTTTGGTGTTATTCCATTCGAAATAGGTGAAATCGCATACGCATATCCAGAAAACAGATTCGAACAAGATATGACCATAGGCGGCTCAAATATTAACGCTCCAAATCAGTTGAGAGTATCTAAAAACTTGATAGATTTGGTACCGGGTACACCTGATTTCGAAGCCGAGTCAGCACGAAGAGAATTTAACATAGGAGACTATGTAGTCATCAATAACAATTCGGTTTCGGGAACTAAAAAAGTAGTAACGAGAATTGTTGATGTAGATACAGAAGTGGTGACGAATGATGGTATCATTAGTGATACTTTCTATGTGTACACCCTTGAAGATCCTTATGACATATACAGCATAGTTGGAAACATATCAAAAACAGTTAAAGTCGTCAGAGTTATCGCTGGCATAGTCTCACACTACAATCCAAGTAGAAGAGATAAATTACATCTTAAGGCTAGTTCTGCTAGAGAAAATAACTACTTTGATAACCTCTCTCCAGTAAGAATTAGCGCACCTCTAGTAGAAGGCGAGGTATATACAATTACAGATTTTGGTGATGCATTAAACAGTGCTACTAGAAAAAGTAACTGGATAACAGCCGGGGTACCTGGCAGTGCACCTTTAGGAGATGGTGAGCCTGATAATAGCGAAATAATTGGATATCAGTTTATAGCATCAGCCCAAGCCGTTAACTCCGATATGAACGGAACTGTTAGACCTAATACTCAAGTTATATACGGATTAAATTCTGGAGCTAGTGCAACTATAACTATAGCAGAAGAAGAAAAACTTTCATATTTCCAAGCCAGTGTCCCTGTGGATAATTCACAGAATACTAGTTATACATTAGAACTGAAGAAAAGTAGTGGTGATTTGATGGTTTCAGATCGGCTCATATCTAATAACGCTAATGTGTATATGCCTAAAACTGTAAGGAGTATTACGAGTAAGAGTAAGCAGATAGAAAGAAATCCTTCTTCTCCTAAGGAAGATTTCAGAATATCTACAACCCTTAAAACTAATATATCTACGGTCACTCCTATACTTGATGCTGAGTTGGCTTCATTAAATGCATATCAATACTTCATCAGCGATCAAGAGGCTAGTACATCTAATTACATATCTAAAGAAGTTATACTAGATCCAGATTTACCTGCAACGGGAATCAGAGTTCTACTTTCTGCTTTCAGGCCGATAGGAACATACATAGATATTTATGCCAGATTTACTTATGCTGATGATCCAGACTCTCCTAAACTGGCGACTATCGATACACACTATGAAGGAGGTGTTGACGGTGACTATAATCTCACGAGTGATTGGAAAAAGTTAGAGAACGCTAATGAAGATGTTTTCTCTAGCACAAACAATCAGAAAGATTATCGTGACTATCAATACGATCTAGACGAGTCTAGAGTGACAGAAGATTACTCAACTTTCCAAATAAGAATAGTTTTGCGCCATGCTACGACAGCAGAGTTGGATAATCCCCAAATGAGTGAAGTTACTCCTGATATAAACATATTCCCAACTATATATGACTACAAGGCTATAGCGGTGACATAATGGAACAGCACACATTTAAAAGATCGCATAATGGAGCAGGAGTAATCAACTCAGATATTTCCGAATATAAGAAAGTGATTGCTAAGAAAAAGCAAGATAAATATATTAAAGGTTTACAGTCTAGAATAGAAAGTCTGGAAAGTGCCGTAAAATTACTAGAAAAAACAGTCAAAGAGATGAGTAACTGATATGACAGCGACAAAACAATTCATAGGTAATGTAGCAAATCATGTGAACAATTCTTCTACATTTGAAGTGTGGAAAGACTTGACTAACGATATGGCTACCTTAATAGGCACTAACTCTGTTGTTTTAGAGCCCAATCAGAATGCCGCAACTTCTTCGGTAGGTATGGCGAATACTGGTAAACTGTTTCTAAATGGAAATATTCAATTAGATATAGGAAGAACGCTAATAGCCAATGCTATTGAAGCAACATCTGGAGATAAAGTCACAGTAAATGATGATGCTCTGATTAGGGGTGTGCTTCACTTAAATCGAGATGTTGGATCGACTAATAATCCTGTCGAGATTCAGATGCAACAGGCTGATAGTCTAAACACTTGGCATTTAAAAACAAATACAGATCACACTCAACTGAGACTAGGAACTACAACTAGAGATATCTATTTCAATTCTGATGGATCGGTTACTACTTCTTCTAACTCGGCACTCAAGTTCACTTTTGATAACGAACTTCTAGGACCTACAATAGACGGTATAGCAATTGGTGGCACAACTCCAGCATCCGGTGATTTCACTACTATTACTTCTACATTGGGAATTACAGGAAACATAAGCGGAGATGTAAAATCTGCTCAAAACCAGGTAGTCTTATCTAATGGAACAAATGGAACAAATGCTTGGTTCAAGGGTGTAATCAAAGCTACAGACGGCACAACAGTATTAAATAACGGTCAGAATGCTGGTGATGCTACATTTGTCGGCGATGTCACTGGTAATATATTCTCCGAAACTAATGCTAACAAAATCGTAGATACTACAAAATCGACAGCGATATTCACAGGTAACCTGTTGGGCAACTCTACAACATCATCGAGTTGTACTGGTAATTCTGCAACAGCGACAAAATTTAGAACACCGGTAGTGGTTGGTGGCGAAAGTTTTGACGGCAGTTCAGAAATTACTCTAGCAGGCGTAAACAAACTAGGTAATCAAGATACTACTGGTACAGCCGCTAAGGCCACTCAAGTGGCAGTAACAAATACAGAAAGAGGGAACTTAGGTGATTTGGGTGTCGTATTCGCTTTGTCGCACAATGAAACAGCGGAAGGCACATCAAGACAAAGAACACTCTATAATGATGGAGGACTAGCCTTTAATCCATCAAATAACAGTCTAACTGTTGCCAATGGCGGTCTTACAACGGTAGATAAACTTTTAACTAAGGGTAATCATACTGCTAAGGGTCATATCACTCTTGATGAAGAGAATGCAAAGCAACTTAGAGGTGATGTGGCCAAGATCAATGGAACTCTAGTCGTAGATGTTAGTGCGGCAAGATTTCTTGGTAATGCAAACAGTGCCACAACAGCAGCCGCTTGTACAGGTAATTCATTGACTGCAACTACTTTAGCCAGTTCCGTTCTTATCGGTGGTGAGTCATTTGACGGTAGTAGTGACATCATTCTACCTGCCGTAAACGCTATAGGCAATCGACCTATCAGAGCAGATATCTTATCCGATAATGGCAATATATGCTTAGAGAATGGGGCTAGTCCCAGTCTTTCATATCTCGCCGGTACTTCTAATAAAGCTAATAATGTAATAATTAGTGCTACATCTGGTGATGCTAACTACAGAATGGTTTTCAAAGAGGACCTTGATGACAGTACGAGTTATTCAGGACTCGCTCAAGACTCTGCACATAATTTCTATTATAACCCATCTTCAAATACACTAAGAGCCGGCAACTTTGCGGGCCATGTACTCGCCCTAGATGGTGGTAGGTTGGTTGACATCGACAACAAAACATTTAATGGCCAGGCAAATTATGCTCTTCATTCTAATACTTCAGGCTTAGCAGACACATCTAAGACCTGTACCGGTAATTCTTCTTCTGCAACTATGGTTATGGTTAGTGAACTTAACAGTAATGCTTCCGAGGGATACAGCTTGATTATGGCAGACCATAATCGAAATGAAAACCAAAGAGAACATCTTAAGGCAACTAGCGCAATTCAATACCAGCCCTCAACTAACAAAACTATATTTACAGGTCATGTATCGTCACCTCGATTTTTGGGTACGGCATCAACAGCAATTCGTTGGATGCAAAACAGAACAATCAAGTTCACTGGTAATCATGTTGTGGGCCAAGTTTCTTTTGGTACTGAAGGAGAAGCCTCATCAAAAACTAAAACAGTATCTCTGCAAATTAAAGATCAAGCAGGGTTTAAAGTTCATGCAGATGATATTGTCGGCCTAGATCAGTACATCGATGATAACTTTGTTCATATAGACAGAATTCATCCAGTAGGATCTATCTTCATAACTACTGAGCCTGGTAATCCAAGTACTAAATTTGGTGCGATCACTGAATGGCAAAAATACAGCCAGGGAAGATTCTTAATAGGAGATGGTAATAGTGGCCAATACCTTGCTCCCACATTCAACGCTGATCCTGTTCAGGGTCACCCGGGTCATCCCGGAAGTGGCCAGCCTACATTAGCCAAACAAGCGGCCGATGGTTATGGAGGCTACTATGAACACAAACTATCAGTTAATGAGATGCCTAGCCATAGACACACGATAGATACTGGCTGGCAATTTTCGGTACAGTTATATAAGTCTGCTGTAACTAATATTCGTGAATTTAGAGATGGCAGTGCCAGCAGACACACTACAAATTACACAAATTTTACTGGCGGTACTCAGACACATAACAATATGCCTCCTTTCCAAGTGGTATATATGTGGAGAAGAACTAAATGATCACCACAGAAATAACTATAAATACAATCATTAATTTAGGAAAACACTGATGGGTATTAAATTTTCAGAACTGCTAACTGCGGCGTTAGATAAAGAAGATATACTAGCGATTGTTGACGATGAAGCAGGTAATCTCAATAGTAGAAAAATAACTGGTGGAGATGTAGCTAGTTTCATCTATTCTCAGAATATTATTCATGATAACTTATCCAACTTAATTACAGTTCTTAATTCGGGTACGACCCAGGCTGAAAATAAACCAAATAATCTAAGGGCTTCTACATTATTTTATGATGCAAATGATGGTGCAGGCGGATCTTATAGATCAGCTGGCTACTTCCTAAACTGGAACAATATACAGTCAAAACCTGTTGTTCCCTTAAATAACTCACAACTCGGAAATGACTTTAACTTCATAAGCATCGCTACTGATGATGAGGGTGGTCCACCTTTACTCAGACTACAAAATACTGTTCTGGGAGGGGCTTCTCCAAATCTAGTTGGTGTAATCACTACAGATCAAATTCAAGAAGGTAATACCAATAGGTACTTTAACGATACTAGTGTGAGAACTAAAGTAGAAGAGCAGTTCCCCGATCTATTTAATCAGTATAGTGCAACATTTGATAGTGGTAATTCTAGAGATAGTTTACAAAATGTTAGAGGGCTGTGGACTCAGATAACTGCCAACACTTCGAACAAAGTACTCGTTTTTCCTGCTAGCCAGACTAACGGTACTGGTGAGGGTCCAGATAGAACAACGGTAGTACCAGAAGACTATAAACCCGGCCAAGTAATTAGAGTTTATGGATGCGAAGTGAATGCTGTGAATAATATAAGTCAGACTCCTAGTGCAACTATGGGCATTTCTAATGTAGCTGGATTTTTTACAGATCCCCAACAAAACAACAATCAAAATACTGTGACTTTCAACTATATACTTGCATATTTTGACTTAGTTAATGGTAGAATAGGATCAAGAAGTGAGATATTTTCTACTCCAACCTTTACTTTGCAGGGCGATGCAGATACTACAGATATATTAAGAGGATTCAGCATAGATAGATTCATATCTGTTCCCGTAGGAACTTTACCACAAGGTAAAGGTATGATAATATATCGAAACAGAAGTGTTGATGCAAGTTCATCTAACTTTAGACTAGTCGCAGTATTAGGTCCTAAAGACTTAGCAACAGGAGTTTGGAGAGATTATCACACATTCGACTTCACTGACTGGTCTGGTAAAGATTCAGAAGATAACTCTTACTATAGTGGACAACAAAGCGAACTTATTCACTTTCCTGCCTCTATAGATGGAAGTACTGGAGCTAATGATGATGAAGAACTTAGAGGCTGGTCTGATCTAACAATTGCAGAAAATGGAGTTACTCTAATAAATAATGCAACTGGTACCTTTCAAATAGAATTTAATGAAACGGTGTCTGTTAATACTACTGATTCAATATTGGCAAGTGCTTGCTCTCTTACACATAACGACACAGTGAATATTAATGAGGCGATTATAGACAAATCCGATGTGGGAATCAAAAGTCTACAGTTGAACGCCAAGACTTACATTACATCACATATCAGTCTTCCTGATAGGTTTGGTTTACAAGGAATCATAGGAATTACAAAGGTGAAGAAGTTGCCTTGGGGATCTTTCACCTTACCCGATGATAATGGATCTCCTCATCAGCCATTAATTAGAGTAGCTGGAGGTGCATCGGTAACTTCATCATCTTTAGAAAATGTAGACTTTGATGGCAACAGTCTTAACCAATTTTTGTTAAGTGATGATGCAGGTAATAGATTTATAGATTTTGGACTTCAGTCTACAGATGTTACTATACACAACTGTAAGATACAGAATATTATTGGAGAAGGAATCTATGCTAGTCTTCCTCTAAGATTTAAAATGAATCTGAGTGAAATTTCTAATAGTGGACTGACAGATCGCCACGATTATAGCCCGCTAGTCATAGACTCTGGCGAGAATACCCTAGTGACTGGTAATGTGATTCAGAACTTTACTGAATCTATTGATGCTACTGTCAATGCTGAAGGTATTATCTCAAATAATGTTATCAAAAATGTGGGAGCTGGATTAAACATCGACACTCTAACTACCGACGGTAGACCAGGATCTGGATTAGATATTTATGGTTCAACCTTCTTAGTCACCAGTGGAAATGTAATTATGGGTCCTGCTAATGAAACCCTATCTACTCCTGATATTCTGAACAGTGAATTCGATTCGATTAATATTCGCAGAAGTCAGATGCAGAATCTAGCTCCAACAGAATCATTCACGAGTGATCCTTTTGTGTACCAAGAGAATGGCTTCACACTAGATTTAACAGAAGATTCTATGGGTTTAACTCCTAAGGTCGAGTTTAGAGTTAATCTACTAAGTGTTGATAGTGAGAATAATCACACATTCTACGGAAACACTATGGGTCCAGGAAATAAAGATATTTCAGGAACACTTTTCCAAGCTGTAGATTCTACAAATGGAGCAACTGTCGCAGGATCATACTTAGAGTTGAATAAAGATTATGTGATAGTGAATGCAGGCGATACAGATTGGACAGATTACGGTGCAATGGTCAACAAAAACGGCGCCATGTTCAGATGGAATGGCGTAGAAATATTGAATACAGTAAACACTACAGGTATAGTGACCTCTGGTGAGTTTGTTGGATATAACGACACTGATCCTAAGGGTGCTGTTGCAAGTCCGCCTACAGTTTATAACTATGACGGAAATCAAGGTAATACTACAAAGACTGCATATCTGAAAAGTATAACAACAGATATTGATCCTACTGATGGTGGTTTTCAGTTCGAAATAGACCATGATGATGGATCAACATTACTCAACTTAACTACTGGAGCGTTTGAGCCTGCAAAATTAATAGAGATGTATAATTCGCAGAGAGATGAGGGACTTCATCCTGCAAACACTAAGCACTATGGAGTTGCATGGTCAGCTAATCTTAAAAGAAATGTTCTTGCTGGAGATATAGCAGGAGAAACCGCTTCATGGACTCTCGGCACATTAGATTCAAACGGTCATAGTTCGGGTAAGAATGTTAACGGAACAAATTTTGTTGATACAACAAATGCTAATAGAAATTTTGCTGATTTTCAGTTTGATGTGTTAAACTTAAAATATCTCAGCGTAGGTGACTATGTTCAGATACACAGTAGAGGTGGAGGATTTTCTATTCCAGATAGCGTTTATAGCCCTACTACTAATCCTTTCAATGGATTCATTAACTCTATAGGACCAGAAGGAGTTTCAGGCATAAGAACTGTTACTATAAGATACTACTATCCTTCTGATCTGACATTGGCGGCAGACGCATTTGTTGTTGGCGGTGCAGTTGGCGAACGAGGCACACTAAATATAATAGACAACTTTGTGATGGCACAAGGACTTATTAAATAGGAAAAATAAATGTCAAGTATAACGAATACAAACCAAAACTCAAGCGTAGTTAATGTAGGCAGAACTACTCCGGTTACTCCAGGCGCACAGACAGCAGAGAAATCTATTCCTGTTGTGATGGCAACTGATCAGACTTCTATTCCTGTTGTTGAGCAGAATAAAGTACAGTCTGAAGTTGCACTATCTCTTCTAGGTATTCCTAGAGCAGAGATTGCACTTGGTATCTTTGCTGATGTGAATACTTATGATGTTAACCCATCAGAGTGGTCAATGAAGCCCGAGTATCACATAAAGGGTGGACTAAACAAACAGGCAAATGGTATTAGACATCTTCCTACTGAGGCGGGCGCTCTTGTTGAAGCAGGCAGAAACAAAGTTTCTGTACTCACATCAAAGCGTTTCTTCAGATATCAGCCTGGTCGTGTATCTGCGGCCACATTTGGTGTTAAGAGTTCTATAAGTGAAACCGACTTTGCACAAAATCCTACTATTCGTAAGTTTGGAATCTACGACAAATATGATGGATACTATTGGGAAAGCAGAAATAGCGGTGAAGGTGATAACTTCTCTGTTGTCCGTAGAACACAATCTTTACAATACTGCCCTGTAAGTCCGTATGGAGTAGCAGGAACTACTGCCCTAAGAGGTGAAGATCAAGTAGACCCAAACATAACTAGAGTTGATACCGATCAGTTAGACGATTACAGAATCGTAGGTATGGGTGCAGAAGAAAAGGTTGACACCACAGGATTATTTGAAGTAGATAAAAAATACTTGGCAGAGAATAAGTTTGCCTTAATAGATGCCGCTTTAGCGACAGCAATTAGTAATTATCCAGCACAAAGCACATTCACTTCAGGCATAAGTATCGAACTTGGAGATGGTAGCACTGCTGGCTTCACTTCAGTGACTATGGCACTAAACGATTTCAGCACTGATAGTGATGCTAGAACTAGATTCTACACTGATTTACACACAGCATCAGTAAAAGCTGTTGGTTGGAAAGGAGATGGTAGTCCATATGTAGGAGTAAGTCTTGATGCCAATGGTGCATCAAATACACCTGAAGCTGACTTGCAACAAATCATTGACAATGTTAACGCAATGGAGTCAAAGTGTAAGAGAGACCTAGAATACTGGATAGACAACTTTATTCTTGATCTTGAATATGGCGGTGATGCACACACTAAATGGAACACGACAAACTTCTTCTTAGGAAATTCTAGTGTAGGAACTGGCGCTTGGACTAGTCCATCAAGAGATATTGGTGTTTTCCCACAAATATCTATTTTTGAAGCGCCTATTCATGCCGCACTTAGAGCAGACTTAGTTGCTGGCACTACATTGACAGATTTAGGTACAGATGCACAAACTAAACTTATCACTCTACAGACAGTTGTTGCTGAAGCATTTGGTGAAGCAGGAGATCCAGGTGACACCAATTACACCAATGATTTTGTTGTTCCGTCTCTAATTGATAGTGCTGTAGATTATGGAACAAAGTCTAAACTAGATACATTCTTTGCTGTTAAGAGAAACTTCTGGTCATACTATGTCACTGTTAAAAAAGAAGCGAGAAGTATAACAGCTAGTTTACCACTAACCAATGGTAAAAAATACACTATTATAGCCATGGGAACTAGTGGTGATCTACAAGGAGACTGGACTCAATACTCTCAAGACCCTGTGGGCGATGGATTCTTTGTGGGTAGAGTGTTCACCGCAAACGGAACAGGACAAGTCGCTGGCCACAATAATGCTCAAGTATGCGAAACGATAGTATACAGTGCGCCTAGTAATGGAACAAGTAGCGGTAATGAAAACGGAGGCGCACTATTCCCCTTCCGTGGCTTATCTTCAGCGCAGATGCAACAAGTAATTAAAGACAAATGTCAGAGAGATGTCGGATATGTAATTGATGGATATAAGAACGACACTATTGGTGGTGGAGATGCAGAAACAACATACAATATGTCGATGTTCGTTAGAGGAACCGGTCTGTCAGTCTACTCGCAACAAGATGCAAACGGAGATTTAAGTGAGCCTCTGCGACATCAACACTTAAAGAACTTACTTGCTACAGAGTTTGCGGCATTTAATGCTGTGTCTGCCTCTGAAGATATATCAGATAAGATATCACATTTAAATTCTCTTGCAACTAGAGTAGTATCAAATTTCCAAAAAGAAAATGTTAAAACACTAGTTACAGGAAAAAGAGCATTCCCTGGCAACCTGGTCACTCTTCGTGATGGTCTTATTCATACTCATGCGGCAATCTATGATCCATCGCTTCTTAAAGATCCAGAGCAAATAAAAGCAGTTATTCAAGAAGATGGCGATAGTTTGGGAGGTTCTTTAGCATTAACTAAGTTCAAGTTAACTTCAGGAAGTGTCACATTTGGACAGCATATAAGAGTAAGATGGAGCGGCACTACTGGAGATGACGGTGCGGTTATTCAGCAAGCATCTGGTGGCGCCTACGGTGCACATCATATCAAAAACGGTGAGGTGCTGAGAGTTCAGCAAGTTTTAGGACCTAAAGGCAATGTGTTCACTGCTGTAAAATTGCTGTTTAATGATGATAACAATCCTTCTAGAAGACCGGTAACTATCGCTCAATCACAAATCGATGGCACTGGAAGTGGTGATCTACAGAATGACAATTTAGGAAATGTGTATTTCGAGTTATCTGTTCCTTTCCTCTTTCCAGAAGATTATGATATTCAAAGTCATACTGAAGGCGGCACAAACATATTTAGATCTGAAATAGCCACAACGACTGATACTCTGACGAATGATGCATCTACTGATGATCTTGTTAATCAAAGATTGTTCAGACAGTTTACACAAAATCAAACAACTAATGCAGTTCCCAGGGGTGCTATGTTCCCTTATATGTATGCATATGACGATGATCTCGCTCCTGTAGATGGCAGTGGTATTGGAGAAAGATATGTGGGATTCATTAATACTGCTACAGATCCTAGAGGTCCAATTGGAACAGGCAATAATGTTAATGTTATTAGATCACAGATTGATAATATAAACTTCTACCCAGAGTATGTAAACTGGATTAAGAATAATGTTAAACCAGAATACTGGGGTGTTTACGAGTATCGTGTACCTCGTTCACGATTTAGTCATGATGCATTAGATGGTAATGGTGAATTAGCTGTCGCTAAAAGCGGGTATCTATCATCTGGTAATAGAAACAGAGTTTATAGTGACATTGCAACATCGCCAATTGACGGTACAGTCGCTAGACCAGGACAAATTTATAGTGAAGTTCTAGGCACTAAAGAAGTTCAAAGTAGTCTTTACAATTACGACTTCACTAAAGTAACGATGCTTAAAATTGAGTTCTCGTGGTATGGTGCTGTTGGTGCATTGTTCTTAGCCTATGTTCCAGTCGGTAACGGTGAAGCACGATGGGTACGAGTGCATCACCTAAGAGCATCAAATCAGTTGAAGATTGCATCGCTTGGTAACGCAACACTACCGATCACATACACTACTTATGGTGGCGGTGACTCTATATCTAAGGGCGACCAAGAGGATAAATTGAATGAGATAGAAAGTACTGGTGTCTATGAAGGTATAGATAAGGGATATAGTAGTAGTTCTCATCACATTGTTAAGTACGGTGCTTCTTACTATATCGATGGTGGTGACCGAGGTACTGTTCGTCTGTACAGCCATAATAATGATAGTCCTGTTACTTGCATAGGTAAGCAATTTGGTGATGTGTTTGATACTGTTACTAATGACGAAACAGATACATTAGATATAGGTGGCGAAGGATCAGTCACTCCATATATTGAAATCGATAACAATGAAATACCTGCAACTTTCTTTGTAGGAGCAACAGTTCGTACGGGAAGTTCTTTAGACCAAAACATAAAGGTTATTTGGGCAGATGACAGTAACAATAGACTATTTTTATCTTCCCCATTGAATAGTGTTAATGGTATTAAGCTACTTCCTGATAGAGCAGAGACAGTTTACGGAATTGAGACCAAGAAGGCGATTAGAAGCACAAGAGAAGGTAATCTTGTTCGTAACAGAGTTCAGGTATACCCAACCAAGATGTCAACAGCGAATCTAGATACGGGTACTGCACGACTTAGATTTAAGAAGACTCCTATATTTCAGACTCTTGTTAAGCCTAACGGCACATTTACATTAAATTCTTCGTATACGGTTAGTAGTGACAATGTGGCTTTACCGATCGATATTGCTTCTAGTGGCGACTATCTACAGAATGGACAAAGCACATATGGCTGGTTCAGAGGAAGAATCGGAACTGAAGGTGTTACTGTTTTCGGAAGACTATATAAAGAGACAGAGAATTATTATTTCGAACTACTGGGAAGTTTTGAAGGCGAGTTAACTCTATTCAACACAGGCACATTCTTACCAGACGCTAGATTCCAAGCAGATGGAAGATATGCTGGAAATGTGCTTCCAAATGATGCTACCGGTGTAGCCAACTCATGGACTGCAAACACTAAATCGTCAATCGAAAAAGAAGGCTTGAGTTCTGTATTAATTACTTCTGACACAGTAGTTCCTATTCCTGACACAGGAGTGAATGTAGCAACTACATACTTAAAAGAAGGCACTGAACAGTTTGATTTGGCTACTTATTTTGATTATAATAAGGAATATCTATCCTTTCCTTTAACGGACATCGCAGATAGTTTATATCTAGCCGTAGATAGAGATGCATCGAATACTACTGTAAATCAAATCAGCTTAGGTGTAACATGGGAAGAGCAGTAATTTATGGCAGATCGAATTGTTTACACGAAGATTCCTGCAACAGGAATCGTTGGTAATCTAGTTACCGCACCAGGACATAATCTTAAACCGGGTGATACAGTAAGAGTCACAGATCACTCTGGCACTTTTAGTGAAGGCGATTATACGCTAAACCTAAGTGTTTACCCTGCCGATGATCCAGGCGGAAATCCATTTCAGCCATATAGCACTGATATCATAAACGATGATCAGTTCAGTTTACCAGGTCTATCCAGTAGCCCATCCACCAATACCGATACTACTCAGTATGGTATGTCCACCATAGAACTAGTCGCTGTAGGCACTGCGACAAATTCTTTAGGCGAAAAAATAAAAATAGGATTTGATAAGGTACCGGCTCCGGTAACAAAACAGTTTCAGCAACTTGTAGATAATGAAGGCACACTGCTATTTGATGATGCTGGTAATCCTTTGTTCACAGAAGAAAGTGCCGCTTTAACAAGTCTAACACTTACTAGTAACGCATTACCGATATATGTAAACAATAAGAATGAACCTGGTGGCGGGGGATCAATTGCAATCGAAGAACGATTCAAAGAATTTTCTGAAGTCAGTTCTTCCCTTCTTGGAGTGCCTCGTGCTGAAGAGCAGTTAAGTCTTTTTTCTGATGTAGCAACATATGGTCTTGATAATGACAACTGGGATGCATCGGATTTTAGTTTTAGTCATAACAATGATCCCTATGAGTGGTATCATAAAGAACATCCAGTTCATGGTAGAAGATCGAATGTAGAGTTCTATGAAGGATCTGATGAGCAAGCACTATACTTAAAGGCATTTCCTAGCCAGTATTCATTTCCATATGGCACAAGATACAAAAAGAGAACTAGACCAGAAGATAGATTTAAAAAATATTTGAACTTCATTGCTTTGGGTAGATATTTACACGACTTCTTTTCGGCCGTAGGAGTAGTAGATGATGCTAATTTTGCTGATGCGAATTTTTTATCTGGAGACTTAGTAGAAATTGTCAAACTTGACGGAAGTTTGCTAAACGCAACAGAAGATGTAGTTGCAATTTCTCCTAGATACAATTTTCCTAAACAAAGTATTTCTGGAAGATTGTCATTTGAGAATTCCGGAGACTTTATAGATGTAGAGTATTTAGGAGAAAAGCAACAAGTCTTTGATGCAATAGAGAGGTTCACTAGCTGGTACGACAAGATACGACAAGAGTCTGATGCTTATCCAAAAATAATTAGCGAAGGCTTAATTTCGGCAGAAGGTCAAAGTAGGTTTATAGACATCACACAAAGGTCTGGCTATAAAGGGTTTAGAGAGTATGACCTAATTAGAAACATGATTATTGGCGAAGAGGCATTACCTGGAGATTCTGCCACAGAATCATACTACGGTGTGCTTCAAAGTAAAAGAACATTCAGGTATCAGCCGGGTAGAGTTAGTGGATTCACATTCGGTGTAAGAATGGCTTCTGATAATGCATTAGTTTCATCAACTGTTGCAGAGTGGGGATGTGCTAATGACACTGACGAATATATGTTCCAGCTCAAAGGAGAAAATCTCAGTATTATTAGAAGAAGTAGTATAGAACTTCCTTCTACCTGGTTTGAGCGAGAAGACATTAGCCCGTCTGAACAAAGACTGGTACCTGTTATGGGAGTCAGAAACAACCAAGAAGCAGGATCATTATATGAGACAAGAATACGAAGAGAAAATTTTAATGGAGATGCTCTTAATGGTGGAGGCGAGTCTGGATACAATCTGAAGTTTGAAGATGTTACGATGTACAAGATCGAGTTCTCTTGGTACGGTGCTATTGGCGCTAAATTCTATGCATATGTTCCTGTAGGCAACGGCGATTGTCGGTGGGTTCTCATGCACACATTTGTTATTGAGAATGCTCTTGGTCAGCCAGTTTTAGAGAATCCAGATTTCAGAATGAAGTATCTACTTCACACAAACAACACTAAAGAGATAAGATCGCCTATATACCTTTACAAGTACGGTTCATCAGTATATGTAGATGGTGGAGATGAGGGAACAATTAGATTGTCTTCAGATACGGTAGACTCTAAGAATTTTAATAATAGGACTCCTATATTAGGAATCATGCCTAGAGAGTCGATTAAAAATAGCGAAGGTACTCCTAAAGTAAACTTTAAAAAGATTTATCCTACGACTTTGACCGTGACATCTGATAAGACTGCTAGAATAGATTTTGAAGAAATAAAAGGATCATCTCAAGGAATGCATTTCACATATGCTCCTTCCCTTTATATGAACGGAAGACATCCTAAAACAAGAATTTTGTCATTTCAATATAACCAATTTGAAGATGGCGCAACGAATATATCTATATTGCCCAGTGATAATCTGAATGCTAATAATATTAATAGGGTCTTTGATGCTAATGGAGATCAAATAACAGGTGATAATAAGTATAGCGTTAACCACACTCAAAATAGTGCCACAATAATTCTAGACACAACTGATCCTTCAACTGCGATTACATTTGACACTCTTCAAGTAGGCGACAAAATACTCATTGATAGTGATGATATACCAGGAGATAATAGCCGAATAGTTAAACACTTCTTAGACAACAATAATCAGCCTATATATGATAGCACAGGCACAGATACTTTAGTGTTAGAGAGTACTATACCTGTTTCAGGAACTTCCTATGTAGATGTGTCTTACCAGTTTAATTCTGATGAGAAGAATGCTCATCTTATAGCAGATGGAGTATATGGTACATATCTTGGTGGCGCAGGAGGCAGTACAATATTCAAAAGGGGAAGAAAAAGTCTAGACCAAACTCCATATTCTCTCATAGAGTCTACGGGAACAAACTCATTAAGAAATGACGGAAGTATACTGAATGCTTCTGATGTGGGAACAATATTTACTGGGGCACTTAGTTCGTATAGAACAATAGTGTCTTCAGATATACCAATAACTGCTAACAAATTTAAAATACACTTTTTGAATCCCGACTATCGTGATCCTGGAGTAGTTTCGGGCGAAACACACAACTCTCATTGGGCAGAGTTTGGTATAGGCATAACACCGTATGCGCCTAAAGACACTGCTAATAGAAGCGACAGCGATCCAGAATTAAAGTTTGATAATAATGGAACATTTGAAGAGTACAATTCTGAAGAGTTTCCTTTTATAGACTATGTCCACGCATCAACCAACTTCGATCAAATAGAGTTGTTAGATGGAAAGGAAATTGATCCGCTATATGGCAACAGATTACAAGTAGATCCTAGACTGAATAGTGTAGAGAATAGATTAGAAGGCATCAACAGCGGTAATGTTTCTACCGTATCTGGAGAAGTTGGCGTACTAAACTTAGGCTTTAAGTCGTTTTCTGGAAATAATCTGATATATGCAGAAAGTAATGCCATAAGAATAGATTTTGATAACGACTTTACTCCTCCTGAACCAGGTACGATAATTCCTTTTGTATCCGAATTAGGACTAGATTTCATAGGAACTGGAACTGTGTTTTTGAGCGACTTTATCGATAAAAGAGCGATAGGAGAATATGATGGCGAAATTGCATACTGCATATACATACAAGACTCAGGTAATAATAGAACCACTCTTGCAAGTTTACAAGAAAAAAATATACAGTTAAAGACTCTTACATTAAAAGATGACTGGAGAGCATACGCCGTAGACGAGTCAAGCGCAGAGAGATTCGATCACAAAAGATTTAATATAACACAAGCAGTTCCGTTCAACATTCAACCACTTTATCCAGTATTTGCAATGGGCGACTTTGCAAGAATAAATGGAATTGTTATAGAAGAGATATTAGAGCAAGGGTTGATTAGAAGTCACACACCTAACTTCGTTAAAGAGACTCATAATGGACATTCTTTAAGTATTGTTACAAATGAGACTGTAGGTAATGAATCATTTAGTGCGCTACTTGCCAGTCAACCCAGCGCATTCAATACCAACAGCGAACTAGATGCATCTAGATTCGATAAGGTAAGCAATAATCAATTAAGACCAGGCAACTTGATATATTCTACTTTTATAGGAGAAGGCGAAACACTAACCTTAGAATTAGAAAATATTTTTGCAAGAGATAGAAAGGGTATTACTAGAGGTTCACTAAATAATAAGGCAGTGTATATAACTGCGACATCATTTGATGGATTTACAGGATCTATGCAATTATCAGTGACGAATAAGGAACAATAATGCCAATCTATTACGGACTCAATATCAACAAAGCCATGGCCGATATCGGTAATAATCGAGTAGCTTTAGGCAATCTAGGACTTAGAATAGAAAATCTTGATCTGATAAAAGGATTAAGCGATGTTATAGACATTGAAGAGTTTCACACACTATCTGGACTAGTAGACGATCAAAAGAGCATGATCGGCCAGCTAGACAATACTTCTAAAGCAACAGAGATTCTATCTTCAAGTATTCCTAAAATAGATGTAACCCAAGAATACAACTATAGCATGAGTGATAGGCTACTTTCTGGAACTATTAAGTATAACTATATAGACTTTAATGGCGAAGATGATAACAATAATCCAGATTGGGTAACTAAAGGAGCAGATATATCTACATCAAGAGTATCTTCTTGGTCACCTTTTGGTCCAGAAGAGGCTCCAGATGAATTAATAACTTATAATTCTGATATTCTGATCAAAGGCGAGTTTTTAGGAATTACTCAATTAGGTCTTACAAGTAAGCCAGAAGCTAGGAGGTTCGATTCCGAAGTTCCTACGAACACTATAAGATTGAATATTAATGGTCAAGCCGTAGATGTACTTGCTATGCGAGGCATACCATTTAAACTAAGAATGAAAGTTCAACAGCCCAATCTTAGCATAAAGGTCACCGAACCTCCTCTACTACTCGAAAGTGGCAACAGAGTTCCTATAACAATAGTCAGACAAGATATCAATACAGGGCAAGAGATATTAGGAAATAATAATAATGCTATTATTGAAGAGACTCCAGATATTAGCGGTGACACAAACATAAGAGGCAATGTAACAGAAAACACTGAACCAGTAGAAGAAGACTATAAAATCTACTATAATCCATCTAAAATAGAAGGTATAACAGCATTTGCTTCAGGCATAGAAACATGGCCAGAAATCGTCATGGAGGGCTTAAAGGATCTAAGACTAGCCGAAAACCCTATAGAAAAAATGCCTAATTTTGATAAGTATGCTCCTAATCTAGAAATCCTTGACATGAGTTTCACTCCATTATACAATATGGATAACTATCAAAATGAAAACAATCTTAACTCCGATGGAACAGTATTTAGTGGCGGCCTTCAGGGGTTAGTTAATCGTTTACCGCCTACTATGTTAGATGTCGATTTCAGTTTGTCGCTAGGCGGTGATCGCACTGGCGCTAGACTTGATCTTAGAAAATTTAGACAGATGGAAAGATTTGCATTAGAATCGAGCGATATTTATGATTCAGTAGTAGATTCTCTTGGGACTGTAAGCCCCACATACTTGACCATGGGTTATGACTATCCTTTAGTGGCAGACCCAGCGACAAGATTTGATCTTAAACCTAGTAATACTAATCCTGATAACGGAGCGACATTCGATCTTGCCACAGGAATAATAACGCAACCCCTACATGGATTTGCTGATGACGACACTGTACTGTATGATGTTCATCTTGGACCAACTGAGCCGCCGTATGACCAACTTTCGTTTCTAACACTCCTGGGAACACTAGGAACAGCTATGGGTGGACTGACTGCGGGCAATAAGTATAAGATTGACTTTATATCTATAAACGAATTTAAACTAAAGAACTTAAACGACACCACTAGTAACACACTGTCAATAACCAGTGTGGGATCAGGTAACGCCCATAGCATCACTAAGTGGGACACAACAAAAAATGACATATATCTAGATCCTACTACGGGATTTAAAACATTACAAACTAATAATAATGACTTCAGGTATATAACTGATGCAGTATTAGATAGTCCTCGTCTTAAAGAGTATACGATGATTAAGGCTGAAAATCTACTTGGCAGGGAGCGAGGTAAATATGTTCAACAAAACACTTACGGAGGCGCATTGTTAAGCTCCGATGTTGCAAGAGTTAAGCAACTCGAAGACAGTATATTAAATATAAGAAGCGAGATTTTGACACACTTTCATCAAGATGATGGGTCTGTCGATGTGCCCGATTTTTCAAAGTGGAGAGATACACTCAAGACATTAACATTTGAAAATGTCTACTTTCCTAACAACCTGTCTGTGAGACAGGTTTCTCCTACAGCAGTCACGAGCTGGTATCCGTCACCTGCCTCAGATTTAAATACCAACAAGTTCGATTTAAATGCCATTCAGTCAATCACTTTGCGGAATTTAAAAGCATCTAGCTCTTCTAACTCTAAGGGCATAGTTCTTGGAAATATGATAGGCTTTATGGCAAATAAGCCATCACTGACTAGTGTTTTGTATCATAATGTAGATGGCCCAAACTTTGAACTTAACGATGATGCACTTTCGGGAAGTACTTCGCTATCGACTATTGATATTAAACTGCCATACGCTAGAGGTGAAAATTATCTGTGGGCTAATAACAATGTGTTTGGTATTATTGGCACATCTGGTCTAGATATGGCTCCAAATAATTGGTCTTCTACTGCTAGTGATTTGGCCGCAGGTATTCATCTACAGAAAGTAGGCTTAGAAAAAACTAGGGCCGTTTTTGAAAGAATGCACGACTTTTTAGGCGTATCTGGTTCCCCTGTATCAAACAAGACCGCAAAAGTCTTTGACCCCGTTCTATCGTCTTTAACAAAATTAAAATTATCTGGCGGTGGTGGTGATTACGAAATAAGACTTAACGATGATAGTTTTGGTGGCAATGATCCCAGATCGATATTATTGTCTGACTTTAGCGTTTTAGATGAATTCAAACTTGAAAGCTGTTCTTTAGCTGGAAAAATTCCGAGTTTTGAAAACTGCAACAACTTAGCCTTCTTCACACTAACAAATAGCCGTAGTTACGGCCACCCCTTATCAATGAAGCCTGGAAATATATATTCTGTATCGGGAAATTACCATAATCAATCGACACTCGAAGGAAGAAGCTATGAGGCAAACTATCTCGCATACGGCGCTTTTGATATTTCTGGGCAATACCACGCAGGTAATAATTGTATAAGCGATTATAGGGCCATGGGGTATGATTTGACAAAGACTAATGCAGATTTTGTTCCTTGGGGAGACAGTGACCCTAGAAGTTCGCAACGAAATCATGGTAGTACTGGAATAACATACAATTTAGAAAAACTACCTGCCAGAGATAATGCATTTGCTTATAAATATATCGATGCTGATGATGCGGTGTCTGGCCATTGGTACACAATTGCCGATTTAGGAAACACTACTGCCCAACAGTGGTTAGACTTAGGGGTTCTTCCTGGAGTAACCCCTGAAGTAGGAATGCAGTTTAAAGCTAGAAACTTTATTGATGATTTGTATGATCAATTTCTACCTAGTGGGGGTCCATTGCCGACGCCCGGTATTAAGTTGAATGTATTTAATATAAGGGATACTTCTCTAGCAAGGGGGCCTACCGGAGCCGCTTATACAGCAGGAAGCTATGTTAAAGTTTGGCGAGTAGGAGGTAGTCGTGGAACTCAGAGTTCCGTGTACAATATGATGTATGGTTATGGTAGCTACCCGGGTCGCCCTGGATACCAGCCGCCAGACGGTGTATCACTTACTTCATGGCCTGATGATTATTATTCAAATGGTAAGGTTGTTCAGATGGTCAGTGCACCAGCCTCTGCCAGTAGCCTTAATGGCTTGCGCTCAGGGCAAAGAGGACATTATGTCGAAAGAATGCCTACTGATCGTAATTCTTTCGGCACAGCTAAACTTGTAAAACACGCATATAAGGAAATTGGCATGCCATTAGGAGGTTTTGAATTAGATACTAATAATGCCAATAACGAAATAACAGGCATTGGCTCTCTTCAAGAGTTAACTATTACGAATACCAACTTTTACACAAACAACTTTCCTGTGTTAAAACAAGAGATTTTTGGAGATAATCCGACTAAAAATCTGATATCTATTGATCTACAGAATAATAGATTACATGGATCTCTACCTGATTTTAGAAATGTAGAAGATCTCAAGACTATAAACTTGAGTAGAAATCAATTCGATTCTTATATTTCTGGTGCATTTAGTCAGTTAACTGGGGCATTAATAACAATAAATTTAAGTAACAATCGCTTGACTGGTCAGAATGGTGTGGATTTATTTAACGACTTGTATGATGTATACCTTAGTACTGGAGAAACACTGACGGGAGTTACTCTGAATCTTACCGGTCAAGATACGAATGAAGATTTATATAGAGGAACAGGCTCTGTTGAAAACGCAGGAGCAACCGGCGGAAACTCACTTATAATCAATGGAACTAACACCCAATTTACTACCGAGATATCTGCGGGTCAATACATTCGCATCGAATATAGAGTTTCACATTGGTTATCTTCATTTTACTATAATGATTTTTCAGATGGTGCAATAACAGCTTGGCTAAAAGTCGCAAGCGTTCAAAGTGACACGCAGTTAACACTAGCAGAAGTGCCTCCTGGCGTTCAAATTGATGATACCAGGAATTTTGACATTCAAACTAAAAACGAGAGGCTCTCTGAGAAAGCATTAGAAGATAATGACGCCGCTTTGGGTTCGCCAGACGACTCGGCATTCGAAAAATTCAAGACTTTAAACACTAGATGGTCAATATTAATTGACTACGATAGCATCGTATAGGAAATAAAAAATGGCACAGGGTTTTGTAACAACTGCTAATTTGAAAGAAAGTGAAACATTTTTCAGCGATAGTGCAATACTGGATAATCTGTATGGTAGCTTAGGAATATCAACAGACATTAGGCTATTCAAAGGAAACTTAGGCTTTAAGTCAATATTGACTAATAATCCCAATCTTTTGTCAGAGAGTGCTACCTTTGGTGAATTCATACCAACTCAAAGATATGTAATATTAGATGTAGGAATAAATAGAGACTGGACAAGTGTTGGTTGGGTTGCGAACGAAGACGGCCATGGAGACAATGCATCTCTAAATGATATATTTATTGCAAATTCCAATGGAGAATCTCAAGATGGCATAGGCAGCTTAGGCTCTGCCGGTCTATTAACTTCTGTGAGAGAGTTTAATGTTGAATACGATGCAGAAGATGGCTGGACTGCATTTGTTATACCAAGACAAGGCCGTGTAGGCTTTACTCTTAAAACACTTATATCTATTAATGGTGGCGTGAGTTACGATTATATGGTAATTAATAGTGACGGTAGATCGAGGTTTCAGTTAATTGTATTAGAGACAGGCCTTGTGTGGGACTTTGACTCAGGTAATGGTCCTGGAAATGTAGACGACCTAACTCTAATAAGAAAAGATACAATTACTGTCGAAAATATGCAAAATGCTCATGTTACTCCTGCAGGAACTTTTGTCTCTCTTGTTGATCGAAGTGATCCTATTACACTCGAAAAAATCTCTCCTGATCCTTTTGGCTCTGATGTTTTAGATTCTTTAGGTCAAGTTCAAGGTACTGGAGGAGGATTAGTAGATGTTCAAAATAGACTTAGTATATTAGAGAGTAAAAAAGAACAAGTTGTTTTAACATATCAAGATAATATCTTTTCTTCCGCCGATGGAATAAGATTTGATGGTATGTTTAGAGTTACGAATGAACCGGATATCAATAACAATATTATTAAAGTAGGAATAGATACTCTATTCGGCGACTTAGTTCTTGGTCAAAAATATGAAATAGTTAATGTGGGAACTTCTTTATGGCATAACGCAGGAACAAATACTTTAGCTCCGGGTATAGAGTCATTTGATCTAACTCCTTCTAGTATTAAGCAGAACAAAGTGTATAAAATTATAGACTTTGGCCATTCGAGTATAGGAAACCAAGATCCTGATGATCTTGCTCCTTTAGGAGGATTTAGATTTTCTGTCGGTGATATAGACACTTCAGCACAAACTATACAGTTGAACACTTCTGGTGATCATGGACTGCAAGACGGAGACAAGGTAAAATATAATGACGATATAGTTAATTCAATTAATGAGTTAGATAACGATACGATTTATTTCGTCAAAAGAATAGATTCTCAAAAAATACAACTTAGCGGAGATGTTAGTTTAACGACTAATTTCTCACTAACTCCGCCTGCCGGGGGATTCTTCACACTCACAGTTGACACTCAACAAGATTGGAATAGTATCTCTGGTACTACTGGTGTTCCTTATGCGCCGGGCACGAACACTAATCTATTTAAAGCAGTAAATTTATCTGAGGCTTCAGCAATATCAGGAGCAAAGGTCGCTCGTGCCATATTCGTAGCAACTAATCCCGGAAATAATAATGATCCAGATATTGGAGGGGGAGGATTAGCTAGGGCAATTGATGCTAATGGGCTGTACATTACTAATCCAGCAAATGGAGAGTCTAAACGAGCGTTCACTGGCACTGATAATCCTTGGAGCAAAGTGCAGAATAAAGATATAGATGTGACGAATAGACTGTCTTTTTATCAAGATTCTAGTACTAATCTTTTACCCGGAGTAACACATGACGGCGCAGGAAATTACAATCTAACAACTCCAGTACTCAAAACATCTTCAGCAGTAGCACAAGCCGGAAACTTCATCTTTGATAGAAATGATTCTACAAAATGGGACACATCTAAATTCATTGTTGGCGAAACATACACTATAACAAATTTAGGCACAGGTAGAGATTGGACACAGTTATACGATGAAACTTCTTATGTAGATATGAAAGTAGGAAGATATTATGTCATAACCAGTGTGGGATCTAGAGACTGGCAATTTATTACGCAAAGATCAGACTACATTGCCCAATCTGGAGATACCATATTAGTAAAAGTATCTGGTAACTCTCAAGGCGCATCAGGTGGTGGACTAGGATACGAAGTAGCCTCTGAGGGAATGTCGTTTTTGGCAACAGGTGACGGCTATCCAGGAGGCAATCAAGCAAGTGGTAGTGGCGGTGAGGCAATAGGCGAACCAAAACTTCTCTATACTAATGATAGCCAGGATACATTAGATGGTGACGGTCTACAGACTGACAGCGGCAGTTTCAGTGCTTTAGGATCAGGCTTTACACACAAAATACCAATAACAGTAAATGGAGATCAGTACTTTCTATTGGCTGTATATGAGTTCGATCAAATACCTTTTGATCAGTTGCAGGAAGGGCAGGAAGTAACTATTCAAACTACCGGATCTCAGAGAGATTGGATTGCAATAGGATCATCTTCTACTTCACCAGATACCACATTTACTGTTAATGGCCAAGTTTCAGCAAATGCCTCTCAGGGTAATGGCGGTACTGTAACACTTACTAATGGCTCTGGTACATACAAAGTTTTGACTACAGCAACTTAATTAGTCTGTCACTGGAGTAGTATAGTTTACAGATAAGTATTTTGTTCTGGGAGTGGACACTTCAGGTTCATTATATAGATTTATGTTAGCCTCAGGCACAACAAAACTAAGTTGTACAAATCTCAATTCTTTAGCCATAACGCCATAATCTCTATCTGCGTTCAATGCCGGACTAGATAGTCCAGAGGCTGTTCCTTCCCAAGGTGGAGCAGTGTTTAGAGGAATAATACAATATTCTTTATTCTGCTTGTTCCATCCATTCTCAGGCGCAGTGGTAGGAACAAATACTACTGTCACGCCAATAGGTAAAAGATCTGTTAGTGTAACATCTGCTTGGTCACTTACACCCTCTAATTCTATAGTGTTAGTTGAAGTGTTTACTGATCTCACTACAGTCATATTATCAGAATCGTATGGTATGACTCCATCAAAGTATACAAATTGTCCCGGCGCTATACCGTCTGTACTTTTAAGTGCGATTGTATATGAGCCAGCAGATCCATTGGCCGCAACTTCATGACCGAAAACATCAGTACATTCTTGAAGTGTACTGATATCTTCTAGTCCTCTTGATGCATAAACTACCGCTATTCCTTCGGTTGTACTTATCGCTTGCTCTCCTGAAGGAGCATTTGGATGATGCTGAACACCTATTGTTGATGTGGTTGCGAGTCTATCGTTATCATGACCTATAGATGTAACTCTGAATCCATACTTATGTGTGTCAAATACTGTATCTGTGGTATTAGTGGCATCAAAAGCGCCTGGCTCTATTTTATATAGAATATTATCTGGTTGCACATCAATTACTCTCTTAGACATGGCTCCTTCTGATAGGCCGAAGAATGGATTATCTAAGCTAGACAATCCTGCAGATCCGTGCTTATATATTCCCACTAGACCCTTATTTTTTACAAGAACTACTGACACAAAGTTCTCACCATCCACAATATACTGATTTCCCGAGATGCCGGTTGTTGTTTGAAGGTCGAAATCAACATCTACATATGCTCGGTGAGTGTTATATTCCTGCCCTGATGAAACATAATAAGGTGCTGATACCTCTTGACTCATGTTCAGTATCTGGTATGAATAGTATTTTCTATTTCCATCATCGGCAACATAAGAAAACACAAGGTGATCCCCAATCTCTGCATCAACGAAAGTGTCTTGGTTTCTATACCAATTTCGGGCATAAGTCGTTCCGTCAGGTTTCTGTATAGTCCTTGTAAAATTCTGGCGGGCATAGAGTCTTCCTCTTTCGCCTATCGTCATATATTTTCGCTGTATTTTACTATCAGCACCCGAGTATCCCGAATCTATGTATGGGGATGCGTGATGGCTCTCTGTCACTATACTATTGCTAGTGTCTCTTTGGTAAACATTTACAAATTTTGTATCTACCTCAACTCTTGTCTTACCCTTTTGTCTTAATATTGACGATTTGTTGTCTCGGAAATAAGTGTAACTAAATCTTTGGCTCAAGAATTCTCTATTTATTTGCTCTGGATAATAACTTGTGCCTAACAGAAACTGATTTAGGTTAGTTTCGGCATCTACATCATATCCCCTAAAGCCGGCATCACTATACACATTAAATATCTTATTGTTATTAGCTACTTCACTACTATCAGGCCACCAAACACTATACCTAGCTTTTGTTCTTTCATCTCCTCGAGGTGGAGTGAAAAATATTCTAGGCCATTCAAGCATCTCTTCTTGACCAATAGTAAAAGAAGCAAAACGCTGTTGAAGCGGCGAACCAGTATAAAAATTAGTAAGGTTTACCTCTATAGCTGTACCATCTGGTATGGCATTATCTGGATCAGCATCGTATACAGTTATAACTCCTAGATTATTATCTAGCTGTATCGAGTATCCGTCTTCAGTTGTTTCTTTTTTGACTACTTTTCCTATCTGTTCGTAGCTCACAGGGATATACGCATTAGTATCAGGATCTTGTTCTTGCTGAGTATGAACTACAGTATATGCCATATTTATTGCTATTTTCTTCCAGTCTTCTTCGTTTTCAAATGTCACCTGGGTTACTAACATTGATGTATTTTGTCCATCTACCACTGTCTGAATTAGTACGGTTGATAAATCTATGCCATAATTGGCTTCAATTCTATCGGTATTTGTTCCTGCAAGGAAGGTCCAGTTATCGTCATCGTTTTTGTCTTCTTCTACTACCAGAAGACCATTAGTCAAGATTGTCTGACTATATCCACCACCAAGATATCCAGTGATATGCATTAGTCCTCTATTGTCTCTAAATCCTGGATGCATAGTATATTCAAAATTGAATAGGTCAGCATATGGTTCGTTCGGATCTCTAATAACAGGCCAAAAATTAGTTTCTGTAAACAAATCTCCTACAGCACTGCTTCTTAGTTTAGTAAAAAGCTGATTTGACTGTAAGGCATTTCTTCCTAGATTTTCATCGGCATCTATAAAATCTCCTGAAGGAGTGCTTACATCTCTAACTACGGCATCTGTATTAAAACCACTCTTAACATCCTCAACAGTTCTAACACAAGTAAAATAATCTCCATCACTATATCCTGCTCCACCAGCTAGAGATTGTCCGCTAATTAAATCCCAGTCAGCGTCTGAGATGTCTGATCCCTTAGTCATAATCTTATATCTATTTCCAACCTTAAGATCAAAGTTCGGGTTCAATAAAGGCGTTAAATTTATGGTAAAGTTGTTTATGTCCCCGCATAATTTTGTGATTCTATCAGAACTAATGAAATCTATTATAGGTCCTGGTCCTCCACCAATAAAAGGAGGATCACCTAGAACCATCTTATGCCTATTTAAGCGATCTTGTAATGTTATTTGTGGCTGAATAATCTGAGATCCTTTGACCAAACTGCCTTGAACGATATCAGCGTTATACTCATCTACTGATCCTTCCATGTCTGTGAATATCTTAGGTAGTTTTGTTCTGGGATCGACAGTATCTTTTATATCTGTAGACATTAGTGATCTCAAAGGAAGAATATCGCCAGAAGAAAAAGAAAAATTCTCGCCCAAAATATTGCTTCCAGATGCTAAATCATCTAAAACATTATCTATCGCAGTGGTAGGATTGTTTAGATCCGCTAGATTTTTATCTGCTCTAAGCCCAAATTTTATATATTTTCTAGATGCCATTAGATTCTCTTAGGTTCATGTGTTGTTTTATTATTTATATTGTTCGTCAATACTAGTCAGCAGAATATTCTACAGATTCTCCGTCTATGCTTGTTATTCTACTACAGCATATGCCTATCCAAAATCCAGTACTTTCTTCAAATACAGATATTCCTGTGTGAAAATCATTATCTTTATACTCTTGCTTTTCGTTATCCCAAAATGTGTAAGTAGAAATTTGTTTTGCCGCGAGTTCTATGTCATTCATTTCTGGCAACTCTTCTTCTTTCAATGTGACTAATGCACAGATACCCGTTTGATCTTTGGTGTCAAACACGACTTCACAAACATCTTCTTGTAGTTTGTCGATAATCTCTTGTTTTGTTAAAATTAGACTCATTATTATTCCTTAAACTTGAGCGAATGCGACATCGAGAATGTTGTTCGATTGAGCAGTGGTTTGACCGCCTACTGAGTACCAATGTACAGCCAACCTAATTGTTCCACTATTCGGAGGAGTAAATGTGCTATCACTCATCAAAAATGCCGCATGATTTGATCCATAAAATTCGCTAGACTCTAGATATAAAAATTCTGCGCCACTAATTTGTATAGCATCTAAATCTCTTGGGTGTGTGTTTACTATGAGTGGCATTTTGCTAGTATTATAAACACTATTACCCATTCCATTCAGAGGCCCTGTGAAGGATGTGGAAGTTCCCGCGGTTAAAGTGTTATCGTGGTGATTCCAAGATTGATACGGGACGCCATTACGAATCTCATCTCTGCGGGTGTATGGCGAGACTAAAGCCCTGCCCTTTGCTTGGGACACTGTCTGGCCAGTATTGTTATGTCCATATGCAACATGACTAGTTTTCCAATTCGACGGATCAGGCGACAAAGATACAGAAAGATTTCCATTTGAATCCCAAATTTGCACCCATCCTATAGCAACATCATTCCTATTATAATTAGAGGTGTTAGCCACTGTTCCTCTAATCATAAGATGATATAAGTCTCCGGGAGTAAATGTATCGCTATAAGGCACATCAACAAAATGGTAGTTTTGACCCTCAGAAGTGTTGTATCTCATTGTAACATTTCCCCAGTTGCCATCAATTGCCTGTGTAGTAACCTCATGTGCTGTTATTGTAAATTCTTGAGTTACATGACCAGCCGCGGCCGCAGACACAGTTACAGTTCCCGTTCCTGTTATTCCTGCAGGAAATGTGAGTAGTCCTGATGACGAGTTAATTGATATACCCCCAGAGCCAAATGTGAATCCAGAGTGGGATACTAGTCCGTATGTTATGCTACTGTTGTCAGGTGATTCGGCATTAACATGATGCACAGAAGTGCTTTGTGTAGGAGCTGAATTATAGTTGAAATCTGTGACCTCAAGAGTACAAGCAAAAAGTTCATTAAAATATACTTTCTGTACTATATCCAATCCAGTATCTGTGTGTATATTGTTAGTTATCTCTCCGTTTCCACTGCTTGGAGGAGCAAGATTTATATTGCCAAGTAATTTGTAATTATTACTTGTCAAAGTATAGTTTGGCGCCAGATTGAAGCTACTCCAGTACTGGACCCCCAACATTTTATAATCAATGCTTGCTGATCCAGAATTTACTTGAAAAGTAAAGTCTACATTACTCGCATTAGGAAGATAGTCGAGTCGGTTACTCGAATCAAAGCCTACTACAGGAGCTGTATTAGTAATTTCGAATGTGTTATCGACTGCTGTGGCATAATGTGGTTGTTTGTGTAGAACCTTGTTGATTCTTGAATAGCTAGTATTGCCCATTGCGGCAGCATACGATGGTATTGCCGCTTTAACTCCTGCGTTGGCATTTGCTAATGAACTAGCAAAAGATATTGTGCCATTTCCGTTGTTAATGATATATGCGTGAGTTCCTAAACTAGCTTGAGTAACATTGTCTGTTATGTCTTCAACATTCCATAGACTAGTATTATTTCCTTCGTGTATAACACATTCTGTACCGGTAGGAGTTGCAGTTGCCATAGAAGAAATGCCTGCTGTGTCAGTAGAATGCTTAATACGAACACTATTTCTTAAAGTCGAGTCGAAATGTGTATTGAGATATACGACATCTTCACTTGGATACCCAGTGGCAGTGATGCTGTTGGGACCAGTGCTACCAAGATTAACACTTTTGTAATAACTTTCTGAATCTACATTGTTGACATAAACTATCAAGTCGGTTTTGTACTCTTCTCCTTCAGTGTAGTATGAGTTGTTCTGATCTGATGTTTTACTTTGTAGTCTTAAATCCGATGAAGAATATCTTCCTCTAAAGTCTCCATCACAACTTACCGTGACCATAGTATTTGCATAATGTGCGTAGCTAGTAGGTCCCACGGCATTTCTTTTTATGGCATAAAGTCTATAAAGTGCACCAAGAAGACCACTACTATTGTTCTGACCATATTCCGCTTTAACATCTATTTCATCTAGTTCACGGTAAGTATAATAGCTATCGAAAATAAAAAAGTTCTCTAGAATCACTGCACTTAATGTGCCGGTGGTAGTGCTATTGCCCAGGTCATCAGTTGCGGTTACAGTAAAATCATACTGAGATTTACTAGAGTAATATGTTGAGCCTATGATTGAAACTTCACCAGAAGAGTTGATAGACAAAAGAGCAGAATCTGTTCCGCCAAGTGTATATGTCACACTACTCGCTGATGAATCTAGTATGGTTTCAGCAACATATATAATATCATTATAGCTAAAATTACGCTCAACTCTTTCATAGACTACACCAGAGGTTGCACTAGTAAACTCGGGATCTTCTACATTATTTGAGACACTTATGGTAACAGTTGATGATGATACAGTATCGGTCTGACCTCCATAATCAGTCAGTGATGCAGATAGAATGAAATTATATTGCGTTTTTTGCTCATAATCTGGTGATGAGTTAAATCTAACTCTTCCATCACTTGCATCCACATTAAAGTAACTTCCATCCGGACCACTAAGAGTATAATTAGGAGTGATTGCTAATTCTTGAGGATCATTAATCACTACACCAGGATTATATATAGGTGCAGTGGCTGGGTGTCCTTCTCCCACAAGTAACAAGTTGGGATTAGGATTGTTAAAGACAATTCCTTCGTCAGTTACGGTTATATTGACATTTAAATTTGTACTTCCTGTGCTTCCGTCAGCGAGAGTGTAAGACATTCGTACTACTATTGAATGAGAGGAAGCATTTTCGTGATCAAAACTAGTGTTTAATCTTAAACTGCCACCTAGAATATCAAAAACAGTGACACCAGTAGATCCACCAGAAAGTATTGAGTAAACGATGGGCGCATTATCATTATTTGTAACTAGGCTATTTAGATCCTGTATTGTAGTAAGACTACTGGTGCTTTCGCTGAATGTGTGACTAACTGAAGCAGTATTCCAAGTGGGCGCAACATCAGCAACATTAATGATTGACAATAGTAATGACTTAGAAGACGCATTGCCTGCGGCATCTGTAGCTACAACTGAAAATGCATATGAATGTTTAGCTTCATAGTCTGGATTCTCTGTAAGCGTAACTTCGCCTGTTGTTGAGTCTACAGTAAAGCGATTATTGTCGCCTATATTACTAGGTCCCACAGCGAATGTCACATCGCCACTCACATAGTCAGTAGAGTCGTCTACAGTTGCTGTATATACGACTTGGTTTGCACCAGAGTTTTCTGAGATTGATCCAGGAATCGCACTAGAAGTAAATGTTGGGGCAACCTCATCGACATTTGCGACTGGCACTTCTACTACAAATGTTGTATTTCCTGTAGATCCATCGTCAAGTGTGTAATCCATCTGAATAGTCACATTATGAGATGTGTCAGTTTCATAATCAAACGCACTATTGATACTAAGTGTGTCGTTATTAACACCAGAAATTACGAATCCACTAAACCCTGTGTCTACACTTGCGACACTTAAAGTGAATGATGCTCCTTCTGGATTTACTATGTTGTTGGGTATACTATAGATTGTCGCAGTTGCGGTGTTCTCTGCTATAGGAGTTGTTAGTACATTACTAGAAGTAAATGTAGGAGCAATATCTATAGTGTTTCCTATGTTAAGAGTCAGTGCCTGTGATGCACTATCTGATTGATCGTTTGTTGCAACTACAGTGAAGCTATAAGCGTTTTGCGTTTCATAGTCTGGATCATCAGTCAAGGTAACTTCGCCAGTTGATGAATCGATAGAAATTGCACTATCACTACCAGCTTCAAGTGAAAATGTTATATTTCCGCTTTGAAGATCAGCATCAGTAGCTGTTGCTGTATAGATAACTTGGTTCGCACCAGAGTTTTCATCGATTGATGCGACTGCACCTCCAGATGTTATTATAGGTTGAACATCTGTCACAGGTATTGTTAGCGTTACAGTGGGCGATATAATGCCTGGATTACCAGTCAAATCACTTTTAACGGCTCTTATCTGTATGTCATGCGATGTGCTTGTCTCATGATCTAATTCTTGCCCGTTTAATAAGTAAATACCGCCACCCACTGTCGCATCAGCTCCTGATGCTACTACACCAAACTTATTCGATGGATCGGACACTATCTCGAAAGACAAGTCACTTCTAGTGTATCCGCTAGAGACAATACTATGAACAATATCAGAAGCATCAACTATTCCATCTGCATCTATTGCCGGTTTTGATTCTGCCACAGCAGATGCTGTAGTTCCCAAGCTAGGACCAACAACTCCTACAAATTCTATCGTCTGCGAAGCAGTGTTTCCTGTCGCATCACTTGCAGTGATTGTCAATATGTTCGAAGAGTTTGTTGTACCCCAAGAACCAGTTCCGGGCTGGCTTGCAAGTGATACTATACCTGTAACTGGATTTATTGAAAATGCGTTATCATATTCACTGTTAGCGGAGTATGTAATAACACCGTCTGTAAAGTCTGATGCATCAGTGGCAAACGCAGTGAAGAGATTTGTTCCTATGGGACAAGTGCTTCCTACTGCTTGAGGAGTAGTATAGAATGGACTTGCAGAGAAAACAGGAGCAGTATCGTCAATATTGTTAACAGAGATGGTGATATCTACAACAGCATCTTCGAAGTCGCTAAGGTCTTTTGATACAGTTATTGTAAAGAAGTAGAATGCCTTGGTTTCATAATCAGGAGATTCAGAGAGTGTTACTTGGCCATTTCTTCTATGTATATTGAATAAGTGGGCATCTATTCCTCCTGTTATCGTAAATAATATATCGTCACTACTGCCTTCGGAGTCAACTGCAAAAGCGGTATAAACAAGACTATTTTCAGGCTCTCCTTCTGTTATTTGACCAATTGATCCTGAAGTGAGTATCACTGAAGGTGGCGGAGGAGGTGGAAAATAAGGCTTAGGATACTGTGCTTTAGAAGCCTCAGAGGGATTGCCTTCGTGATTATGACGAATTTCGCCTCTTATGTCTGGCATTTTTACTTTCCCTCAAATCTTTTAGGTTCATGTGTCATCAGAGTATTTATTATAATTATGATATAGCTTGAACCACCAACATAACTGGAGTGTAGTCTGTTGCGCCACCAGGAACGCAATTCTGAAGAGTTTGCTTAAATAAAGCACTTTCACTGTCTGTTGCGATACCGTGACTAGTTGCGATAGATATTATTCCGTTACCACTACCGCCAGTTGACCATGAAGTTCCGTTTCTTGTAGTACTAATACTGCCGCCAAGAGTTTCGTTAGCACTACCGGCATTTCTTATCAAGTATGCCTCAAAATGTGTAGGTCGGTTACCTGGGTGGGAAGTACTATCATAATCATCAATCTGAATATAACTATAATTAGGAGACGAGAGGAATGTTATATTACTGATGATATATTGATTATAATCACTGCCTATTGATGCCCTATGTCTTTTAACGATAGTACCACCAGTTTTTGTTCCGCTATAACTAGGGTCTGTATCCATAGCACCTAATGTTGTTCGATTGTAGCCTGTAATGATACCACCTGTTTCTCCCCAGAAGTATAGGTTCTTCATGGTCACATATGTCTGACCAGTATAGATGTCAGCATCAGTCAGGTCCTGATAGTTTCTCATTAGAGTAACAGCTAGTTTATCATCAAGACTCACATCGTAAGAAGAGTTCATCAGATATGCAACTCTAATAATACCCGTTGTGTTAGCTGAAGAAATTTCTATAGCATCTTGGGCTCTCATATATGAAATGTTCAGCCTGTCAGCAGGTGTGCTTGTATCTCTGTGTATGAAGTCGGCACCTGAAACTTGGTTAATAGTATTGCCTGGTGCGGGCAATACCGATGTCGCACTTTGAGTCGAACTAGATTTCCAGTACTGGGTGGCTATACCGTCATTTGCGCCTGTTTTAGATCCTGAACCAACCGGTCCAGAATTACACATCCATTGCCCAGCTTGATTCCCAGTTTTCAGCCAACCAGGACTACTCGCACCACTGTAAAAGTGGTAATTACTGTTTGATGGGCTTTCATCAAGATCCATCAGGTCACTAGGTCTTATTTCATCAGCAGTTAGATGACCCATATCAGTGTATTGGTTAACGGCTGGCACTAGGCGGCTGATATTATGGTCTTCGTTGTGCAGAGGTCGATGATTTACTGCAATGCTCGAAGTTTCATTACCTTGGGCTGATGTCCCTGTCCAATATTGAAATCCTCTTATTTCTTCCCAAGTACCTTCACTATCGTTTGCATCCCGACCAGGCTTTTGGGGTCCGTGAGAAGATATAACTGTTGTTGCTCCAGAATCTAAAATTTGTATTGCGCCTATAGCTAAATCTTGAAAATAGAATGCATCATTAGCCCCGGTGGAAGTAGTATTACCTTGACCAGGCTTTTCGTTCTTTACTTTCACGAAAAGTCTATATTCACCAGGAGTCTTCACATCATACTCAAAATCGACTGTTCGGTATGGACTAGTATAGGTGGTATCTCTAACTAGAGTCCCATAAGTAAACTCATTGTTGTATACCATAGGCAAACTAGTACTTAATACTGGTATTGTGACAGTAAGGGTATCAACATCAGCGACATCTAGACTACCTTGAGCGGTTAGACTTACTTGATACTGAGACTTAACAGAATGATTTGCATTGTTTATGAGAGTAAGTTCTCCAGTTGTACTATTCAAACTGAAGTCTGACTGATCTAGTACAGGATTCTTCGAAAACACCACACTACCTGACTGTAAATCAAATATATCTGCTGTCGCTGTATACACTACTGTGCCACCACCAGTACCATCTGTCACGGCAGTTGCTGTTGCTGAACTAGTGAAGTTACAAGCAGGAGCATCTGTTAGTGTTATTGTGAATGCGACATCTTGATATACGAATTCGTTACCAGTACCCGTCTTTTGCACTCTGTAAGACACATCTATCTCACCGCCATTTGTTTCAAAATCCAAATCATCATGGGTGGACAGTGAAAGAAGTTGAAAGTTGCCACTAGCAGGCTGATGGGTCAAAAGTCCGGTGGCGCCTCCTGGCGTAGATGTAAAATTAATAGCCTGATAGTCGGTTATTGTCCCAGCACTATTAGAAGCCTGTACTAGTGCTGTACCAGGCAATAATTGTGCAGTAGTTATTGGCGTAGCACCCGGGCTATATTTCGTTCTTGGTGGTGCTCCCCCACCATCATAATAGTTCTCTGCAACCGAAGGACTCAGTGAGTCGAATACTAGATTAACGATACTAGTAAATGTTTTTGTCATCGAAGTACTATTAGTTCCATCTGATGCAACTATTGTAATTGATTTTTGGTAACCACTACTCTGCGGTCTCCATTCTGACAATGGTGAATCTGTCGGATTTGTGGGGGCAGTTAACATAGTTACGACACCAGTACTGCTATCAATCTCGAAGTATCCATTTCCATCATCACTCAAAGAATAAGTAATTGTGCCTGTATTTGAGTCGGTGTCTGTTGCTACTGCTGTGTATACATCTACCGGCACAGGAATATTAGCGCCTATGTTTTGGTCTGCTGATGATGAAGTAAATACAGGAGCAACTTCATCGACATTAGAAACTGGTACAGTCAGAGTGAAACCGACACTACCATTTGTTCCATCAGCAAGAGTGTAACTAGCAACAATTGTTATGTCATGTGATGTCGCTGTTTCGTAATCTAGAGCATTTGTTGTTCTGATTACATTATTTGAATCTATGTAAAATCCAACAAATCCAGTGCTGACATTAGCTATGCTTAGGGCAGTAACCGCACCCTCTGGATCATTCAGGTTCGTATCTACATCATAGATTGCAGTTGATGGTGGCGTAGAATTTGCTTCAGCAACAGTACCCGCAGTTACAGTACTCGCTGTAAATGTTGGAACAGTATCCACAACATTAGTAATTGCTAGTGTTACTGTTTGAGGCGCACTCGCATTACCATTACCGAAATCATCAGTAACAGTGACATCAAATGTATACGAAGGTTTCGTTTCAAAATCAGGATTATCTAGAAGCGTTACTTGTCCATAATTATCATATATATTATTTGATACACTAAACGAAGATGCATCTGTTCCACTTAATGTGATCTCTGCTATTGGATTCCAAGATCCTGATCCACCATCAGCATCTGTCGCACTAACTTGATATACTACTTGATTCGCACCAGAGTTTTCTGCAATTGAAGTTGCTACTCCACCAGAAGTAATGACTGGAGCGTTATCGTTAGTGTTAAGAACATTGTAGACGATATCTTCTGAAAAGAACACAGAACCAGTTCCAGTCTTAACACCTCTAAGAACAGCAGTGTGTGATGTCGCTGTTTCATAATCGAAAGGAACAAACCCCTCTGTTCTTATGATACCTGTAGATGAATTTGTAGCTACTTCACCAATCAGTCTATTAGACCCACCCGCCGAATAGTTCGATCCATCTACTCGATATATAGAAACTGCACTAGCTGTCCCATCAGTTATACTATAGCCGTGTATGGTTACATTATTAACACTTAAATTTTCAGCAACATTGTGTGGACTTCCAGTACTAAATCTAGGTAACTGCTCGACTGTTAGTGTAACAGTTTGCTTTGTAAAATTACCGGCTCTGTCGGTAGCCTTTACTGTGAATACATAAGAGGATTTTGTGCTGTAGTCTAATGCTCCACTTGCAAGAGTTACTTCACCACTGTCTTGATCAATGTTTAGTAAACCACCATCTGCACCATCACCAGAATCAGTAGTAATCTGATATCTTCCACTTCCGTCTAAGGCTGGGTTTGCATCAGTTGCTTGTGCTATATAAAGAACAGTAGATGAAGTGGTTATAGAATGACTTGTACCATCAGATTCTGGAACAGTTACAGAAGTTCCAGATGTGAACACAGGTGGATTAGCATCTAAAATATCAAAGGTAACTGCTTGAGAACTTGAATTTAATAGAAGATCAGTCGCAACTATAGTGAAAGAATACGAAGGCTTAACTGCGTACTCTGTAATTACTCCTATCTTTACGAGACCTGTACTTGTTCCGTCAGATTCTGTAACATTTTCTATTAAAAGATCAGCCGAGTCTCCGCCAGTTATGCTAAAAGTAAACCCCTCACTTGTATCACCAAAATCAGTTGCTGTTGCAGTATAAACTAAAGTTCCTACTAAAGATCCTTCTATGATTGCTATACCAGTAGTACCAGATGTGAAAGTAGGAGCAACTTCATCTATATTTTCGACTCTTTGTGTTAGTGTTTTTGTGCCATCAATGAAGTCGCCCTTTGATGCGATAATAGTGAATGCATAGCTACTTTTAACTTCGTGATTGGGATTGTCTGCTAGAGTTACAACACCAGTTGAAGAGTTGATAGATACTGCGGAATCACTGTTTGATGCCAGAGAAAATGTAAAGCCTGTAGTGCCACCGTCTGGGTCTTCAGCAGTTGCAGTGTAGATAACCTGATTAGCACCAGAATTTTCTGCTACAGTAGCCGCTAGGTTACCTGAAGTTATTTTTATTCCTATAACACCAGTAGTGGCAAAATCGGATAAATTTAACTCACCCTTTGCTACGGCACCCTTTGCTACAGTCCCCTTTTCTATTGTATTCATCGTAGCACCTACGATATCGCAACATTAATTGTGCCTGTAGTAGTGCCGTTTACAGTGATATGGAATCTCAATACACACTTACCGATATCTAGTGTTACAATATCGTTTCCACTTACTGTAACGATCTCACCTTGAGAATCAGTTAGATCGATAAAGTTACCTGCTTGAGGAGCAGGCGCCTCAAAAGTGTCGGCAGCATCAGTTGTTACCACTCCACCATCAAAAGCGGCTTGGATTTTAATTGTCGTATCGGTACCAAAAGCACCATAAAATGCTAAAGTAGACTTACCGCCCTTATATCTAAATCCGTAGCTATGATCGTATCGAGTATCATTTGGTGCGCTTGCACCATTATCAACTGTTGAAAGAGGTCTAGCGTATGCAGTGGCGGTACCGCCATTTTTATCTAGTGCTTCGATTATGGTGATTACATTAGTTTGAGGAATTGCCATTTTTAATCCTTTGTCCTTTCAAATAGAAATTATGTGATGTCTGTTATCACTTATTTATAAATATTTATACTCATTGTATCTAAAGCAAAGTACAATTTTATTGCGTATAAATAGTACATTATACCAACATAATTTAGGAATAAAGCATGGCACAGCCGACAACTAAAGCAGACTTCAAAGAGTTTTGTCTAAGAAAACTGGGAAAACCAGTGATCGATATCAATGTTTCTACTGAGCAAGTAGATGATAGAGTTGATGAAGCATTGTCATATTATAACGACTATCATTTTGATGGCGTAGAAAAGACCTATTTCAAACACAAAGTATCTAATTCAACACTTAAATTAACTACGAGTACATCAGAAAACTTCACTGTGGGTGAGGTCATTACAGGCGCAGGTGGGGCTAAAGCTAACATTATAAGCACATCTGGTGCAGAGATTACATATAGCAAGCCAACCAACGATACACCATTTGAGCATAGTGAAGTTATAACTGGAGAAGACTCTACCACAACAGCAACAATTGAATCTTCAGCGAACTCAGGTATCACTAAGGGAATATTTGAACTCGGTTATATCGAGATTCCAGATAACATCATAGGTGCTGTAAATGTGTTCACACCAGAGTCTAATGTTGGTATGGGGTCTGGAATTTTTAACGCAAAGTATCAGTTTGTGCTTCATAATCTTCACGAGATAGTGAATTATAACATGACTCACTTCTATATGTCAATGGCTAATATCAGTCTTTTAGAAGATATGTTAGTTGGAGCAGTACCTATTCGTTATAATAGACACACGAATAGATTGTTTCTAGACACTAATTTAGAATCACTGACTGTAGGAACTCATGTCGTAATCGAAGCGTATCAAGTTGTAGATGGTACTACATACACAGATTTGTGGAAAGATCGTTTCTTACAAAACTATGCAACAGCAAAAATCAAATATCAGTGGGGTTCAAATCTCACCAAGTTCAACGGCATGACATTGCCCGGTGGTGTTCAGTTCAATGGAGAACAAATTTTAAGCGATGCACGAGAAGAGATTCAAAGACTTGAAGAAGAAATGGCTTCAAGTTATTCTTTGCCCGCAGTCGATATGATAGGATAATAGAGTGGCTACAAATTCGTATTTTAACAACTATGGTTCTGTAGATAGAGTACATGGTGAGCAGGATCTTATAGAAGACTTGGTTATTGAGTCTATCAAGATGTTTGGTCTTGACTGTTTCTATATTCCAAGAAGTCCTAGTGTAACCATCGATGAATTAACTAGTCATCTTTTTAGTGAAGATGATATGGCTTCATATCGTTCAGCGCATCCAGTTGAAATGTATATTAAGAATGTTGAGGGCTTTGAGGGAGAAGGCGACTTCTTATCTAAGTTTGGTCTTGAAATTCGTGACTCAATCACATTTACTATTGCTCAAAAAAGATATAGAGATGTTGTTGCGGCAAACATAGAAACCGCAGAACAAAATGCTAGACAAACCAATACGCTTTCTCTTGAAGAAAAAAGACCACTTGAAGGCGATCTTCTATACTTTCCGCTTAACAAGAAGATATTTCAGATTACATTTGTTGAGCATGAAGCGGTATTCTATCAAATGGGCTCACTTCAAACATTTGATCTGAAGTGCGAGCTATTCGAATATAGTAATGACACATTCGTAATACCTGAAGTTCCTGGCATATTAACACAAGCGCAAGCAGATGCAATTACGGCAGTGTTTGAAAACCACAGAACTACTGTTCCAACTGGCAGTACTAATGGTAACGATAATGCTGTAGACGAGGCAACATTTACTGCTAATACAGGTGGACAGAATAGCGAGTTTGAAAACTTTATTGATAACGGAGATTCTCAAATTGCGGCAGATAACATTATTGACTTCAGTCAAGGCAACCCATTTGGAGATGATATTTTCTAATGTACGGTAATCACTTTTACAACGAAACGACTAGACGATATGTTGCTGTATTCGGCACGATGTTTAATGACATCGAAATAAGCAGAAAAGACGAACTTCTTTCCAAGACTAAGACCATGAAGGTGCCCATTAATTATGCGCCAATGGAAAAAGTGCTTGCTAGAGTTGGTCAGAACTTAAAAAATAACGCACCGGCAATTACTCTACCAAGAATGTCTTTTGAGATGACTGGAATGACATATGCTCCAGATCGAAAACTGACGAGCGTTACGAAACTAACCAAGATAAGTTCAACTCCTGGCGAAAAGGTGTCGAGATATGCTCCTGCACCATACGATATAGAGTTTCAGTTGAACATCATGACAAAATACAATGAAGATGGCACAAAGATCATTGAGCAGATACTACCATTCTTCAAACCAGATTGTACAGTAAGCGTTAAGTTGATTGACGAACTTGAAAGTTACTTTGATATACCTATCGTGTTGAACAGTGTGTCGCAAGAAGACACATATGAAGGCGACTTCGAATCAAGAAGAGCATTGATTTGGACATTGAACTTCACAATGAAAGCATACTTCTTCGGTCCCTCTTCTATTAAGAGGCAAATCACATTCACTGATGTTGATATTGCTCCTGTTCCAGAATTAGGTATGGGTCAGCCTGGCGCTCAAGAAGCCTCTCAAGTCTCTGCTACACCATTTAGGTCTATAACACCAATATCAGTTGCAGTGAATGACCAGCAAGAATACGAATACATCCATCACTTAACACCGGGTAAACAATATAGAATACATAAAGTTGGTCAAGCTGTTGGAGCAGACGATGACCCATCGCTCGCAGATGAATGGGAAAATGGTTGGAATCAGTATCTAACGGGTCATTTTAATGGTGCTACACACAGCCTTGTTCAGAATAATGCGGATAGTAATCCTACACATAATCCTGGTCCTTATGTCGTTGGTCTTGTTTTCACTGCTCCAGATTTAGACTTATACCTTGACCGATCAACTCCGGAAACAAGTGCAATTGGTGGATCTTATCGGTCATATGGCGGATGGGATCAATCAGGTTTACCACTTTTTGGTCAAAGAATGCAAAATGCTAAGGTTGTAGAACTAGAGACTGATGACTTCCGTGATAATTATGATCCCGGAACTGATGGTGAAGTAGAACTAAGTACTGATGATGATTGGAAATACAGAACAATAGTTACATAAAGAAAGGTTATAATATGAATGATGAAATAGGTAAAAGTCTAGGACTTGAGCCTCTGGATGATGTAGTCGAAGGGAAAGTAGTTCAAAGAACAGAAGTTCCCACTGACGACAAAATGAATAAAGATTATGAGTACGCTAGAAGTAACTTCTATAATGTAATCGAATCTGGAACAGAGGCGTTAGAGCAAATGCTCGATGTAGCAAAAGCATCAGAGCATCCGAGAGCATATGAAGTCGTTTCGACTATTATGAAGACTCTCGTAGATGCGAACAAAGATTTGGTTGCCATGTCTACTAAGAAAGTCGAAAGCGAAGAGAAAGCTAATTCAGAGTCTCCTAATGGATTGACTACTAATAACAACTTGTTTGTTGGTTCTACAAATGAACTACAGCAGTTGATTAAGGACATGAAAAATAGCGATGGTTAATGCGATAGAAAAGGGCTACAACGGAAATGTCAATCTGAAAAGAAAAGGCGTATCTGTTGAGTTCACACAAGATATGGTTGGAGAGTTCGTTAAGTGCGCTCAGAATCCAACATACTTCGCAGAAAAGTATATTCAAATCGTTCATGTAGATAGAGGATTAATACCGATATCTTTGTACGATTATCAGAAAGATATTGTTGAAAAGATAACAAACAATCGTAGAGTTACAGTTGTAACATCAAGACAGGCAGGTAAAACGACAACCGCTGTTGCTGTGATTCTACACTATGTTCTATTTAATGAACATAAGACTTGTGCTTTACTTGCTAACAAAGGTGATGCGGCTCGTGAGATTCTAGATCGAATCAAGATTGCATACGAAGCGTTACCTAAATGGATGCAACAAGGCGTAATGGAATGGAACAAAGGTTCTGTTGAATTTGAGAATGGATGTAAAATTATTGCTGGCTCAACTTCATCAAGTGCGATTCGTGGTAAATCGATTTCGTTCTTGTATATTGATGAGACTGCTTTCGTAGAGAACTGGGATGAGTTCTTTGCATCAGTGTTTCCAACCATTTCATCTGGTGAGACTACAAAGATGTTGTATACATCGACACCAAATGGTTTGAATCACTTTTATAAAACTTGTCAAGGCGCTAAAGAAAAAACCAACGGATTTGAATATGTTGAAGTGCCTTGGCAAAAAGTGCCTGGGCGTGACGAGGCTTGGAGACAAGAAACTCTTGCGGCAATGGACTTTGATAAGCAAAAGTTTAATCAAGAATTTGAGTGTGGATTTTTAGGATCTTCGGGTACATTAATTGATGGCTCTAAGTTAAAAGCATTAGTAACTCAACGGCCAGTTGCTGAAACTCCACAGATGAAAGTATACGAACAACCAGTAAAAGACCATATTTATTGTCTTATTGCTGATGTAGCACGAGGAAAGGGACTAGATTATTCAGCATTTCATGTTATAGATGTGACTGTAATGCCGTATAAACAAGTATTTGTATATAGAGATAATACAATAACCCCAATTGATTATGCGGGTACAATACACAATGTACTTAAAAGATATAATGATGCCTACACATTAGTTGAAATAAACGACATTGGTGGGCAAGTGACAGATTTATTACATCATGAGTTTGAGTGTGAAACTATGCTGTTAACCGAACATGCAGGCAGATCGGGGAAGAGACTGTCTACTGGATTTTCAAAAAATGCAGACAAGGGAATAAGAACAACTAAAACAGTTAAGTCTCTAGGCTGTAATATGATCAAGATGCTAATTGAGCAAGATCAAATTATCATCAACGACTTTGATACTATTAATGAGTTTTCGACCTTTTCAAGAAAGGGTCAGACATATCAAGCAGAGTCAGGTAGACATGATGATTTGGTTATGGGATTGGTCTTATTTGGATGGATGACAGACCAACCATTCTTCAAGGAGATAACTGATATAAATACAGTAGACAAATTAAAACAACGAAATGAAAATGAAATGATTGAAAGCCTACTTCCCATAGGATTTAATAGTTATGATCACGAACCACAAGAGGGTACCGCTAAAATCGCATCTGATGATGATGATAGCTGGTTGCTCTAAAACTAAATTATTATAAATATAGCTTATAAACTGTTACAACAATTAAGGTTTATAACTTAGAATAAACAAGGAGAAACAAACCATGGCTTTTCAATTAAGTCCAGGCGTTAACTTCAGTGAAATAGACTTGACCAATGCAACGGCGGCTGTAGCTACAACCGAAGGCGCATTAGCTGGTGTATTCCGTTGGGGGCCTATCAATGAAAGAAAACTTATTACATCAGAAACTCAGTTAGTTGAAGTTTTTGGTAAACCAGCAAGTGTCTATAAGGGTGACAATAACACCAATTTCTGGACAAATGCCGAAACTTTTTACACAGCGGCCAATTTCTTAGGCTATAGTGATGCTCTTTATATTACTCGTGTTGTTGAGACTCTAGATACTGAAGGCGGAGCGGCAGCCAAAGCAAAGAACGATACTCAGAAGTTCGAAGCTAAGTACTACGGCGATTTAGGAAATTCATTAGAAATCTCTTACTGCAAAGGTAATGCAGACGGTGTTAGAGCGTTTAGTGGTATAGATGCGATTAATGACTATACCAGTGCATCAGTTCTAGGTACACAAGGCTCAACTACAATAAAAATCGAAGGTCTAGAAGATTCAGCAGATGCCCTTGCTATTCAGCCAGGAGATGTACTAGCTGTTAAAACTTCATCTTTAGATCCTCTACAGGACTTGACTGTTGTATCTACTAGCACTACTTCTGGTTCAGTACAGGGTGAAATCGATCAAACATTTGGCGCATCAACAGCGACAACCGGTCTAGTCTCAAGTCTTGATGCTACTACAGCTTCAGTCTTTACTGCACTTACAGGTGCTGATAAGTTAGGCGCTGATGCAACTTTCACTGTAGATGTTAGTTCTGCTTCTGCTTCAGGCACAGGTGCTTCTATTATCTTCACTTACATCGAAACAACTGGCTTGTTTACAGGTGCTTTGGGAGCTAAAGGTTCAGGTTATGCTGAAGATGAAGTATTGACTATCACTCAAGTAGACTTGGCAGCCGCTTTCGGTGTTGCTACTACAACTGATGATGCCGGTAACGCTAACGACTTTACAGTAACTGTAGACGAAATCGAGTCAGATCACTTAACTGCCGGTGTAATTCCTCATACTACACCAGCTCAAGGTAGCGAACACCTACTAGCTTTAAGTAGCATTATTGTTTTATCTTCTGATATCTCAATTAAAGCAGGTAATCCAGTAGTATTCGCATCTGGTATTGCAGACTCATTACCTACAGGTATTGATAATGGTACAGTATACTACGCAATTCCAGTAAATAGCACTACAACAGATACAGATAATGTTGGTGATGTTCTTCGTGTAAATGACACTGCACAAGAGCGCCAATTACAAACAACTAACGCAATTAAACTTGCTACTTCTTATGTTGATGCTATTACTTATGATGACGACACTACTTCTACTCTTGCTTTAGCGGTTCAATTTACGGCTGCGGTAGATTCATCCAACAATGTAGAATTTAAGCATTATGATCAGTCTTCAGCGGAAATTGTAGTTAAAGAAAAGTTTGCTGGTCTAACAGGTAGTTATGCCTTTAATAAGCATTGGGGTCAATATGATCTTTTTGATACAGCGCCTTCTTCAGCTAATTCATATCACATCGTAGTTAGTGATAGAGATGGCGAAATCAGTGGTGTACCAGGAACAATTCTAGAAACTTTTGCGGATGTTTCTTCTCTAGAAGGAGTTAGAAATACAGATGGCACATCTAACTTTGTAGGTGATGTACTAGAAGCAAGCTCTAACTATATCACAGTTACTGATCCAACTGCTCTTCCTGATTCATTCAACTCATCTGTTCTTCTTACTGACACTGCAGGTAGTGACGGTAATGATGAAGCTAACATTTCTCTAGGCGATATTGCTGTGGGTTATGACACATTTAAAGATGGCGGTGAAGTAGATGTATCTTTCATTCTTCAAGGTAAGCCATTAGGCGACAACGGCTATGAATTATCTAACTACATCATCGATAATATTGCTGAAACTCGTAAGGATTGTGTTGCATTTGTATCACCTCCACTAACGAATAATACAGCACAGACTATTGTTGATTGGGCAGCCAATGTAACTGCATCTAGCTATGCTGTTGTGGATTCTGGTTACAAGTATCAGTACGACAAGTACAGTGATGTATACCGCTTTATTCCATTAAATGGTGATATTGCAGGCTTATGTGCAAGAACTGACGATGCAAGAGATCCGTGGTTCTCACCTGCTGGTTATAACAGAGGTAATGTTAAGAATGTTGTTAAACTAAACTTCAATCCTAACAAATCACAAAGAGACTTGCTATACAAAAGCGGCGTTAACCCAGTAATCACTCAAGCCGGTCAAGGTACTGTATTGTTTGGTGACAAGACTTACTCGGGCGTAACTAGCGCATTCGACAGAATCAATGTTCGTAGATTGTTCATTGTTCTTGAGAAGACAATTGCTAGAGCGGCTAAGTCAACTCTATTTGAATTTAACGATGAGTTCACTAGAGCAAACTTCAGAAACTTGGTAGAGCCATTCTTGAGAGATGTTCAAGGTAGACGAGGCATCTATGACTTTAAAGTCATCTGTGATGAGACTAACAACACTGGTCAGGTTATCGACACAAACAGCTTTGTTGGAGATATTTACATCAAGCCAGCACGATCAATCAACTTTATTCAGTTGAACTTCGTAGCGGTAAGAACTGGTGTAGAATTCAGCGAAGTCGTTGGTGCGGCTTAATAAATATATTAAAAGAAAGGAGAAATAAAAAATGGCTTTCAATATAAATGAAATCAAAAGCCAACTGACCTTTGGGGGTGCTAAAGCATCCCTGTTTCAGGTAGCGATTACAAATCCTATCGACGGAGCAGGGGATCTTAAAACACCATTTATGGTACAGGCGGCACAGATTCCTGAAGCTACAATTGGAACAATCGAAGTTCCGTATTTTGGTCGTAAGGTAAAAATCGCAGGCGATAGAACTTTCGCTGAGTGGACTGTCACAATCATCAACGATGAAGACTTCTTGATTCGTAACGCTATGGAAACATGGATGGCGGCAATCAACTCTCACGAAGGCAATGTTACTGCTGGCGGTGACTATAAAAACCAAGCACAGATTACTCAGTTTGGTAAAACTGGTTCACCATTAAGAACTTATAACTTTAATGGCTTGTTCCCAACCAACATTAGTGCTATTACTATGGATTGGAACACAGTTGATGAAATCGAAACATTTGAAGTAACTTTCGCATATGATTGGTGGAATGTCGCTGGCGGCAACACTGGTGATGGCGGAACTAATGTATAATTGATAACGATAATTTAGGGGGAGGGACTTCTCTCCCCCAATAATTAGAGGATAAACTATGGCTGAACTATTTGGGTTTGAAATAAAACGCAAAGGTGAGAAGAAGTCGGATAATATTCCGTCTTTTATTCAACCAGGCGCCGAAGAAGGATCGATTGATATTGCGGCAACTGGAACTGCGGCAAGCAGTTTTCTTGACCTTAGCGGAAGTGCAAAGTCTGAAGCAGAACTTGTACAGAAATATAGATCGATGTTGCAACAACCAGAAGTTTCACAAGCAATAGACGACATCGTGAATGAGGCGGTAACCATATCGCCAGACCAAAAAGTTGTGGAATGCGTTACTGATGAAGTCGATCAACCTGACAACATCAAGAAGAAAATCAGAGAAGAGTTTGACACTGTATTAAAGTTGTTAGACTTTTCTTCTACTGGTTACGACACTTTCCAAAAGTGGTATGTTGACGGAAGAATCAACTATCATGTTATGATTGATGTTAAGCAACCTCGAAAAGGTATTCAAGAGTTGCGTTATATCGATCCAAGAAAGATTCGTAAAGTTAGAGAGTTTGAAGATAAGAAGACTGGCAGTAATGGAGCCAGTGGCAAATTCCTAACAAAAGAGATTAAGAACGAGTATTACATTTATAGTGAGAAAGGCTTCTTAGCAACAACGAGTAACATTCAGGCTCAAACGGGCAATAATGATATTCAAGGCTTGAAGATTGCTAAAGACTCAATTGTAAATGCTAATTCAGGTTTGCTTAACGAGAATAACACATTAGTTGTATCTCACTTGCAGAAAGCATACAAGCCCCTGAATCAGTTGAGAATGATGGAAGATGCTGTAGTTATTTACAGAATATCTAGAGCGCCTGAAAGAAGAATTTTCTATATCGATGTAGGTAATCTGCCTAAAATGAAAGCAGAGCAATATCTACGAGATATGATGACTAAGCACAAGAATCGTTTAGTGTATGATGCAAATACTGGTGATGTCAAAGATGATCGTAGACACATGAGTATGACAGACGATTTTTGGTTGCCACGAAGAGAAGGTGGAAAGGGTACAGAGATCACTACATTGCCTGGTGGTCAGAATCTAGGAGAACTAGATGATGTATTATATTTCCAGAAGAGATTGTTTAAGGCTCTGAATGTACCTATCTCTCGTATGGAATCAGACAGTGGATTCTCACTAGGTAGAGCAACAGAGATATCTAGAGATGAGATTAAGTTTAGTAAGTTTATCAGCAGACTGAGATCGAGATTCTCTACACTGTTTGATAAAATTCTTGAGAAGCAGTTGGTACTCAAGGGAATCATAAGACCTGAAGAGTGGGGCGAGATTCAAGCCTCTATCAGATATGATTTCATGCAGGACAACTACTTTGAAGAGTTGAAAGAAAGTGAAGTCTTGAGAGAAAGATTAAATCTTCTCCGAGACATTGACGACTATGTTGGTAAGTACTACTCAGCAGAATGGGTAAGAAAGAATGTTCTCATGATGAACGAAGATGAAATCGAGAAAATGAGAGACGAAATTGAGCAAGATAACGAAGATGCCGAAGATGCAGAAGACGATATCGATGATGGCAATTTTTAACATAGTTCAGTATAAATAGTTTAATAAGCAAGGAGATAGATATGAGTGTTAGTGATTTGATTAAGAATGCAGTTGATAAAGATGCAGGTACTTTTGAAACTACTTTTAATAGTATTATGGCAGATAAAATGACAGCGGCTATCGGACAAAAATACGATTCGATGTATGGCGCTCCCGCAGAAGTGGGTGAACCAGTTGAGATGGAAGCACAGGTAGAAGCAACGCCTGAAGCGGAAGCAACAGAATCAGAATAATAAAAGGAACAATAATGAAATCTTTTAAGCAGTTTACAGCAGAATCTAGCCTACTTGATCCAGAAAACTCTCAAGATTTGGGCGACAGTTCTTCTAAAGAAAAGCAAAAGGCTTTTATCGACAAACATTTAGTTGATGTTAAAGAACTTCCAGATGGATACAAACAGGCAGAAGTACTTGATTTGTCTGGCAATCGTCTTGCCGATCATCAGAAAGGCGAAGATGCAGAAGTTTATGAGTCTGTGCAAGAAAGCACTGTATCTGAAGCAGAAATGACAGATGCTCAGAAAGCAAAAAGAGAAGAAATCGTTAAAGAACTCAAGAAGAAAATGGATGAGTTCAAAGATCGTTACGGTGACAAAGCTACAGATGTTATGTACGCAACTGCTACCAAGATGGCAATGAAAGACGAGTCTGAAGAAGAAGATGAAGACGAGTTGGAAGAAGGCTATTACGAAGGGTACTACAAAGAAGGCGTTCTAAAAGACCTAGAGATGATTGTTAAGAAGAAAAGTGCTTCTGATGTCAAGTTCAAAGACGGCAAAAAGCAAAAAGTTGATATGACAACCGCTTCTATGATTGTTTCAATGATTAAGCAATTGAACAAACAGAATCAAAAGAAAGTGTTGAATATGTTAGACAACAGCAAAACATTTAAAGATGTTGCTAAGTTTGCATTCTCAGCAGGCAAATAAGGAAAAGATATGAGTTTACTAATCAAAGAAATCGTTGAAGATGTACAATATATCACAGAAGCCAAAGAAGATGGTACTAAGCAGTACTTCATCGAAGGCATCATTATGCAAGGCGACATCAAGAACCGTAATGGTCGTATGTACCCTAAAGAGATTCTTGCTAATGAAGTAAAGAGATATAACGAGACATATGTAGAGAAGAACAGAGCCTATGGCGAACTTGGTCACCCTGCAGGTCCTACGATTAATCTTGATAGAGTATCTCACCTTTTCACAGAGTTAAAGCAAGACGGTTCAAACATCGTTGGTCGTGCTAAAGTTATGGACACACCAATGGGTAAGATTGTTAAGAACATCATGGATGAAGATGGCACTTTAGGTATCTCATCTCGTGGCATGGGTTCTATCAAACAGAATAAG
>Ga0206682_10000207_pt1 | contig 61685 bp, 49 predicted proteins | sample M240m12015metaG_FD_155444 | JGI IMG/M metagenome (GOLD analysis project Ga0206682, IMG submission 155444) | Ammonia-oxidizing marine archaeal communities from Monterey Bay, California, United States - M2 40m 12015 | ecosystem: Environmental > Aquatic > Marine > Intertidal zone | place: USA... | reverse complement strand
AAAAACCATTTAGTTGGTGGTGTAAGAAAAGGTGCTTTAACCGAAGAACAAGCTGAAGAGAAATTCCAGGCTTGGTTAGAAGAAAAAGCAGGAAAAGTAGCCTCTAAAGAAGAAAATGTAGCAAAAGAAAAATCAGAAGCAAAAGCAAAAGCATTAGAAGCAGAGAAAGCTGTTAATGAAGCTAGAGTTGCTGCTGCTGTTGAAGAAGTTGCTCCAGAGGTTGTTGAAGAAGAAGTTGCTGAAGAAGCTGCTCCAGAGGCCGTTGAAGAAGCTACTCCAGAAGTAGTTGCTGAAGAAGCTGCTCCAGAGGTTGTTGAAGAAGAAGTCGTTGAAGAAGCTACTCCAGAAATAGTAGTTGAAGAAGCTGCTCCAGAAGTAGTTGCTGAAGAAGCTACTCCAGAAGAAGCTGCCGAAGAGAAAAAAGAGGAATCTGCTGAATAAGCAAAACTTTTATCGATATGCGTAAAGAAAATTGTTTTTATTTGGGCAATATCGTAAAAAAACACAGTTTTAAAGGAGAAGTCGTTATCAAGTTAGATACCGATGAACCCGAATTGTATAAAAATATGGAATCAGTATTTGTCGACTTAGGAGGCAATTTGGTTCCATTTTTTATTAAAAAAAGTTCGTTGAGTAGAGGCACTATGCTACGTGTTCATTTTGAGGATGTAAATAATGAAGAGGAGGCAGATTTTATAATGAAATCTGGTATATATCTTCCTTTAAATCTATTACCTAAACTAAAAGGGAATCATTTTTATTTTCATGAAGTCATTGGTTTTCATGTTATAGACAAAATACATGGAGATGTTGGTGTCATTGTTTATATTAACGATAAAGCTGCTCAGCCTATGTTTGAAATTGAGAATGGTGATGTAGAGATTTTTATTCCAATGATTGATGACTTTATAAAAAAAATAGACAGAGAAAATAAACAAATACATGTAGAAACTCCTGAGGGTCTAATTGATTTGTATTTGAATTAGAGAGGTGGCCGAGTGGTCGAAGGCGCACGCCTGGAAAGTGTGTATACCTCTCAAGGGTATCGAGGGTTCGAATCCCTTCCTCTCTGCAAAAGAAAACTCGCAACGAAAGTTGCGGGTTTTTTATTTTTGAATGTATCAAAAGCTTACTTTTGAAAATATAATTTATAATGAATAAACCATTTTATTTTAAGGAGTTTACTATTGATCAAGATAAAACGGCTATGAAAGTAGGTACAGATGCCGTTCTGTTAGGAGCTTGGTGTTCATTAGAAACATGTCCAGATACTATTTTAGATGTGGGTTCAGGAACTGGGTTAGTATCTTTAATGATGGCCCAACGAAGTGATGCTGAAACTATTGATGCAGTAGAGATTGATCCTAATGCGTATGAGCAAAATGTTGCTAATTTTGAAAAATCAGATTGGTCTGATCGCTTATTTTGTTATCATAGCTCTTTTCAAGATTTTTCAGAGGAAATGAAAGAAGAGGGTGAAGAATATGACCTTATTATCTCCAATCCACCATTTTATAATGATAATTTTGAGACTAATAATAAATCAAGAAATACAGCCAGATTCACTTCTTCGCTGTCCTTTATTGATTTATTGGAAGGGGTTTCTAAATTACTTTCAGATTCGGGAATTTTTACAACGATTATTCCTTTTAAGGAGGAGCATTCTTTTGTGAAATTGGCAAATAAAAATAACTTATTTTTAGAGAGGGTTTGTAGAGTTAAAGGAACTGATAATTCAGAAACAAAAAGAAGTATGTTAGAATTTTCTTTTCATCAGAAAGAGTTGGAACAAACAACTTTAGTTATAGAAAAAGGTCGTCATGAATATACTAAAGAATATGTAAGTTTAACAAAAGACTTTTATCTTAATATGTAAAATCATACAACTGCTTTAACCAACAACACTTTCAGGATTATATCCTAAATAAGGAACCTTTTTTTCTTTAAACATAATGCCATATTGCTCTAGCTCTTTTAAAATTGGAGCATATACTTCTTTGGTTATTGGTAACTGAACTCCCGGAGTCGTAATTTCTTTATTTAGTATTTTTAGGGTTGCAATAGCAACAGGTAATCCAACTGTTTTTGCCATAGCTGTAAATGTTTGATTTTCTCCCTTTACAACTAAACTACTTTCTATCTGGTGTTTTTCACCATGTAACTCATACCCAAATTTATGATGCATAACAATCATATCTTTTTCATCCTCTTCAAGGGTCCAAGAGTCTGATAGTATTTTTTGCAACATCTGAGCTGGTGTAGCATTGCTTAATCCTATTTTTTTTGTTTGACTAAAAAGATCTAATTCTACAAGTTTATCCCAAACGATATCATCTTGGTCAATTTTCAGGTAAGATCGTAATTTCAATTCAACAGAATCATTAGGAGAATAGGCTAGAAATAAATTCACAAAATCTCGATATGTCATGTTTTCAGAGCCTTCTATGGTATAGCTATCGTCTGTCATACCCAATTGAATAAAAATATTCCAAGCTCTGGAAAAGCCTACTTTTCTTATGGTGCCTCTATACATGGTGCGAATGTCTTCTAAGCCATAAATACCTCTGTATTTTAGAGAATCTCTATTAGCATAAGCTTCAAATTTACCATTGCCATTTAAGGTTAAGAATTCTGTTCTTCTAAATAATTTATGGTAAGGTATATATTTGTAAGTTCCCTCTTGAATAAACATAGCAGCTCCTCCTTGACCTGCAAGAACTACATTTCTAGGATTCCAAGTAAATTTATAGTTCCAAAGGTTATTATCACTTTCCGGTGCTACCAAGCCACCTGTAAAAGACTCAAAAAGTATAATTTTTCCTCCAAGATCACTAATTCTATGAATTACTTCCATAGCACTCATATGATCAATTCCAGGATCTACGCCAATTTCATTCATAAACACCAATCCTTTTTTTTCTGCCTCGCTATTTAATTCTTCCATTTCTGGAGAAATATATGAGGCAGTAACCATGTGTTTTTCGAAATGGAGACAATCTTTAGCTACTTCAATATGAAATCTAGCAGGTAACATAGAAACTACTATATCAGCTCTTTGTATCTCTTTTCTTCGTTGATTTTTATTAAAAACATCAAATTGCAATGCAGATGAGTGAGGATGATTTCTAGCACTACTCTTAGCGTTTTCTAAAGAAATATCTGCAATGGTAATGTGTAAATTTTCAGCAGTTGATTTTTTTTGAAGGTAGTCTGTTAAGTACGAACAAGATTTTCCAGCTCCAATAACTAGGATGTTTCTCATTATAGAATTATGTTTATTTTTGAATTGATTATTCAACGAATTTAAAAAAAAATAGACTGAGTTAACTTCTTTTCACAATTAGATATGAACAAAAATTTAGCAATTACATGCATCTTTGGTTTGATAGCTATTACACTTGGAGCTTCTACCACGCATGGATTACAGGATGTATTGACCACAAGAGAAATGAGTAGTTTAGAAACCGGAATTCGATATCAAATATATCATGTCATCGTTTTATTGTTTGTAAATACACACTCTTCTTTTTCAATTAAATTAAAAAATTATGTGAGTTATGTATTTTTCTTTGGTATTGTTTTATTCTCAGGATCTATTTATTCGATTCATATTTTTAATTTTCCTGCAAAAAGTATCTGGTTTGTTACTCCAATGGGAGGCCTTTTATTCTTGATAGGTTGGGTATTAATGACTCGTTTTTTTCTTTTTAAAATAATCAACAAAAAAAATCAATAAAATAATTAGTGATTCTTTCTTGTCTAAAAATTATGTTTAATTTTGCTTTGGTTATAACTAACAAAAATTATTGATATGATAGATACAAATACGAAATCGATTTCGTTAAATAGTCTAGGAATAAATAGTTCAACGATCCATTATCAACTATCCTCTAATGAATTACACTCAATAACACTTAAAAAAAATCAAGGAAAAGAGTCCTCCTTGGGTGCAATTGCTATTAACACCGGAGAATTTACCGGGCGCTCACCAATGGATCGTTTTATTGTTAAAGATACAATCACGAAAGATGAAATTTGGTGGGGAGATATTAATATTCCTTTCAGTACAGATAACTTTGATAAGTTATATGATAAGGTAGTATCATATTTATCAGAAAAAGAAATTTTTGTAAGAGATAGCTATGCTTGTGCAGACCCCAATTATAAGCTAAATATCCGAGTAGTAAATGAGTATCCATGGAGTAATATGTTTGCTTATAATATGTTTTTAAGGCCAACAACTAAAGAGTTAGTTGACTTTTTACCAGAATGGACAGTTATTAATGCACCAGGTTTTATGGCTGATGCTTCTATGGATGGTACCCGACAACATAATTTTGCAATACTAAATTTTACAAAAAAAATTGCTTTAATAGGTGGTACAGGATACACAGGAGAAATTAAAAAAGGGATTTTTTCTGCATTAAACTTTATTCTTCCTGTATTTAAAAATACATTGCCAATGCACTGTTCTGCTAATGTTGGTAAAAATAAAGATACTGCTATTTTCTTTGGTTTATCTGGAACAGGAAAAACGACTCTATCAGCAGATCCAGAAAGAAAATTAATTGGTGATGACGAGCATGGTTGGACAAATGAAAATACTGTTTTTAACTTTGAGGGAGGTTGTTATGCAAAAGCGATAGATTTATCTGAGGACAAAGAACCAGAAATTTATCATGCTATTAAAAAAGGCGCAATTCTTGAAAATATAATAATGGATAAACATGGTGTAATTGATTTTTCTGATACCTCAATTACACAAAATACAAGAGTTAGTTATCCTATTGAACATATAGAAAATATTCAAAAACCTTCTATTGGTAAAAACCCAAAAAATATCTTTTTTCTAACCGCAGATGCCTTCGGAGTACTCCCTCCAATCTCTAAATTAACTCCCAGTCAGGCAGCCTACCATTTTATATCCGGATATACAGCAAAAGTTGCTGGAACAGAAGCAGGTGTGACAGAACCTGTTCCAAGTTTTTCAGCATGTTTTGGTGCTCCCTTTATGCCACTTCATCCTACCCGATATGCAGAAATGTTGAGTAAGAAAATGAAAGAAGCAGGAGTAAATGTTTGGTTGGTAAACACCGGTTGGTCTGGAGGTCAATATGGAGTTGGAAAAAGAATGGCTTTGAAATATACAAGGGCTATGATTACAGCTGTTTTAAATGGAGAGTTAGGAAACTATACGTATGAAGATTACCATATACATTCTGTTTTTGGTGTTGCACAACCTAGAAGATGTCCGGGAGTTCCGACATCTGTTTTAAGTCCTAGAACTACTTGGAATAATGATGATGCTTACTATAAAACAGCGTTTAAACTTTCTAATGCTTTTAGAAAAAACTTTAAGCAGTTTGAAGAATTTGCAAATGAAGAAATAAGAAGAGGTGGTCCTCAACGTTACGCTTTTTAAGGAGCTATACTATCAAGTGTAAAAGCATTATAAAGTTTACTTTTTTTTTGAATTCTTTTGTCTACTTTTAGAAGATAAATAGGAAATTAATTATGAAAAATTATTTTGTGGTGTTTTGTGTCTTGTTATTCTTAGCTTGTACAAAGACATCAAAAACTTCTAAAGAGCATTCAAAAGATGTTTTAAAGTTACCAATACTAAATTTGAATCAAGCACAGCGACTGGTAAATTTACCTATGCATTGTGTTGATATAGAATATCCCAACAAACTAGGGCAGACTATCGGCGGTTTCAAGGATTTAAAATCTCCCAAAGAGCTTCATCCTGCATTTTATGGCTGTTTTGATTGGCATTCTTCTGTTCACGGTCACTGGAGTATGGTTTCTTTACTCAAACAATTTCCAAAATTAGAGAATAACGCTGAAATTAAAAGCAAGTTATTGAAACATATATCTAAAGAAAATATATTAAAAGAGGTAGATTATTTTTTAGGAAAACACAACAAAAGTTATGAGAGAACTTATGGTTGGGCTTGGGTTTTAAAATTAGCGGAAGCACTTCATACATGGGATGATAAAATTGCAAGAGAATTAGAGGATAATCTACAACCTCTTACTGATTTAATTGTTCAAAAATATTTAGATTTTATTCCAAATCTAAATTATCCAGTTAGAGCTGGAGAACATCCTAATACTGCTTTCGGATTAACTTTTGCATGGGATTATGCTTTAGTAGTGGGTGATGAATCTATGTTGGAGATGATAAAAAATAGCGCTAGAAAATTTTATTTAAATGATTCAGATTGTCCAATCTCTTGGGAGCCAAGTGGTTATGATTTTTTATCACCTTGTTTGCAGGAAGCAGCAATAATGAAGCGAGTATTACCTCGAAAAGTATTTATAAATTGGTTTGCTAACTTCTTGCCTCAATTAAAAGATATTAATTATCAATTAGCAGTTGGTGAGGTTTCTGATAGAACAGACGGAAAATTGGTACACTTAGATGGCGTAAATTTTTCTAGAGCATGGGCTTTGTTTGACATTGTTAAGGATTTACCATCCTATAATCATTTAAAAAAGATCGCTTATGAGCATATTAACTATTCTTTGCCTAACGTTGTTGGCGATTCCTACGAAGGAGGTCATTGGTTGGGAAGTTTCGCTATTTATGCACTAAATTCTGCATCTAATGACTAAGAATTGGTTTAAAAATTCAGGCCCAGGAACTCTTGTAGCTGCTGCATTTATAGGCCCAGGAACCGTTACTTTGTGTACATTAGCAGGAGTTAATTTTGGCTTTAATTTACTCTGGGCCATGGTATTGTCTATTGTAGCTACCATTGTATTACAAGAAATGGCTTCTCGTTTGGGAATTATATCTCAAAAAGGCTTATCTGAGGTCATTAGAGCTGAAATTAAACACCCAATAATCAATAAATTAATATTACTCCTTATTTTATCGGCAATTGTTGTAGGAAATGCTTCCTATGAGGCAGGGAATATTAGTGGAGGTATATTAGGATTAGAAACTATTACAGGAGAATTAAGAATTGCTTTGGGAAACTATTCACTCAATATATTGAGTTTTGTAGTTGGAATTATAGCCTTTATATTACTTTACATAGGGAATTATAAATTTCTGGAAAGAGTATTGGTAATGCTAGTGGTTATTATGAGTATCTCTTTTTTAATTACAGCTTTTTTAACAAAACCAGCTATTTCTGATATATTAAAAGGCGCTATAACTCCCTCATTTCCAGAAGGTAGCTTATTAACAATACTAGGCTTAGTAGGAACTACTGTAGTACCCTATAATTTATTTTTACATGCATCTTTAGTCAAAGAAAAATGGAATAATCCTAATGACTTAAAAGCGGTAAGAAAAGATACTATAATTTCTATTGCTTTGGGAGGGCTTGTTTCCATGGCTATCATTATTTCAGCCTCATCTATAGGTTTGGGAGAAATTTCAAGTGCAGCAGACTTAGCGAAAAGTCTAGCACCTTTGTATGGAGATTTTGCAAGTTATTTTTTAGGGATTGGGTTATTTGCTGCAGGAATTACCTCAGCAATTACTGCACCTTTAGCCGCAGCTTATGTAGCTAGAGGATGTTTTGGATGGGAATCTGGACTAAAATCAAAACAATTTAGAGCTGTTTGGTTTCTAATCTTATCATTAGGTGTTGTATTTTCATCGTTGGGTCTTAAGCCTATAGAGATCATTAAATTTGCACAGGTAGCTAATGGTATTTTACTTCCGGTAGTAGCAGGAATACTCCTTTGGATTGTGAATAAAAAAGTAGTTTTAGGAAAGTATGTGAATTCTAAATTCCAAAATATTTTAGGATTTATTATTTTGATTGTAACTATTTTTCTTGGATTAAGAGGCCTAGACAAAGTTTTTGAATTTAATATTTTTTGATGATAGATATTAACTGCGATCTTGGTGAAGGGTTACATAATGAGCACATCATAATACCACTCATTTCTTCTTGTAATATTTCTTGTGGAGCACACGCAGGTTCCATAGAAATTATAGATAATGTAATTCAGCTGGCTATTCAACATAAAGTAAAAATAGGAGCACACCCATCCTTTCCTGATCGACAAAATTTTGGGCGTAAAGTTTTGGATATTTCAAATAATAACCTTCAAAAAAGTCTAGAAGATCAACTTATTGTTTTTAAAGAAAGAGCACTGCTCCAAAACGCAACTATTCATCATGTAAAACCGCATGGTGCTTTGTATAATTTAATTGCTGTAAATCGAGAAAAAGCTTCGGTAGTTATCGCTGCAATTCAACATGTTTTTGAAGCTGTGAAATTATATGTGCCTTATCAATCAAGGATAGAAGAAGTTGCTATTCAAAGCGGGGTAGAAATTATCTATGAAGCATTTGCAGATAGAAGGTATAATGAAGATTTGAGTTTGGTCTCAAGAACTTTATCCAACGCGCTTATTGAAGACAAACATGAGGTGTTAAAACAAGTACAAAAAATATCAGAGAAACAATTGGTAACTACTGTAAACTTTCATGAAAAAGAGATTAAAGCATCTACTTTTTGTGTTCATGGAGATACTAAAAATGCTATCGAAATATTGCAGTATTTACACGAATATATCCATACGAAGTAATTGAAGTTTCTACTCACATATAAGCTTTTTGGAAGGTCAGCAATTTTAGTAGAATGGCCTGCAAACATTTCGCAAGATATTATTCAAGATATTATTTCTTTTGAGAGACAGGTCAAAGAAATAGATTCTATTTTAGATATAATCATTGCCTATAATTCTCTGCTTATTAGGTATCAAAACCCTATTGTAGATCAAGAACTTACTATTAGACAACTTAAAAATAAATATACAGCATCATCTTATTTGATTAAACAAGATCAATTTTTATGGGAAATCCCTGTTTGTTATGATGCTTCTTTTGGTATCGACCTTGAGGAAATTGCCAATAAAAAAAAATGTAGTGTAGCGGATATTGTCAGATTGCATACAGAAACAGATTACTTAGTCTATTTTATTGGCTTTCAGCCAGGATTTCTTTACTTGGGAGGGCTGCATCAAAACCTTCATGTTCCCAGGAAATCTACCCCAAGAGTTCGAGTAGACAAAGGATCTGTGGGTATAGGTGGTACTCAGACTGGAGTTTATCCTCAAAATAGTTCTGGGGGATGGAATATCATTGGAAAGTCTCCTCTAAATTTTTTCAATATGAAGGCTACAAATCCCTGTTTTGCTAAACCAGGTGATCGCATTCAATTTGTTGCTGTAGGCATTCATACTTTTCATGAAATAGAAAGAGAGGTTATAAAACAAGAATTTATCATTAAAAAAAGACCATTGTGATAGTAATTTTACATCCAGGTATTTATTGTTCTGTTCAAGATCAAGGTCGTTTTGGTCATACAAAGATAGGTGTTCCACAAGCTGGATGCGCGGATACTTACGCTGCAAAAATGGCCAATGTATTATTGAAAAATCATGAGAAAGACGCCCTTATAGAAATTACTTTTGGACAAGGTGAATTTAAATTTACATCCGATACCTATATCTGTTTAACTGGTGGTGATTTTTCTCCAAAATTAAATGGGAAATTAATAAAAATGCAATCTGTATACTTTATAAAAAAAGATTCAGTTTTATCATTTGGTAAAAGAGTCTATGGTGCCAGAGTTTATTTGTCTGTTCAAGGAGGTATTCAAACTAAAACAGTGTATGGTAGCCGAAGTTTTTTTGATGGAATTACTCAGCAAAAATTAGGTAAAGGAGCCATGTTGCCTATTCTTCCAATTCAAAAGTATGCAGATAATAATTTCTCTAGAGTTCGAGTAAGTGAAAAACATTTTACAACAATTTATTTACCATGTTTAAAAGGACCAGAGTTTTTTAAACTCAACCAAGAACAGCAGCGTAAATTATTTACTCCTTTCTCAATATCAGATGATAATAATAGGGTAGGATATCGGCTAAAAGAATCTTTAGAAAATAACTTATCTTCAATACTTACATCAGCAGTCTTGCCAGGAACAGTTCAACTCACTCCATCCGGAAAATGTATTATTTTATTACAAGATTGCCAGGTGACTGGTGGCTATCCAAGAATTCTTCAGTTATCTGAAATAGCTATAGCTAGGGTCAGTCAAAAAATAACTGGTGATAAAATACAGTTTATACTAGAAGATTACTCATAATCTAATACATAAAAAACAGTATTTACTTTACATTAAGAGCTCCAATTTCGTTGTTCCACAATAATTTATTATAAGTTGGAATCACTTTCTGAATTAATTCTTCAGATCTGTTTTTTAACTCCATCCACTCCTTATTTAGTTCTTCAAGTCTGTTTTTTGAAGCTGAATTTAGTATAGGGATACTGCTGTCATTTTGATTCATAAGAAAGATATATTCTGCGGTAAATTTATTTGGAAAATTTTCCACATCATCATAAGCTTTAGATTTTCGTTGAACCATATCTTCGTCCCAAGATTTTAGCTGTTGGATTATAGCTTCTCCCTCAGACTTTAAACTCATATATTTTTGTTCTTCAGGTAATTCCTTCATAATCTCTATTAATTGATTTTGAACCTTTTTCAATTTATTCACTCTGGTGTGCATATCTGTAAGATTTGCCTCAGTTATAGTCTTAAATTTATGTGTTTCTAGATATTCTTCTTTTGTAATATTGTATAACGGATTTGGCAATATAGTAAATGATACTTCAGATAATTTATCTTCTTGTTTTAGTGATGCTGAATATAAATTAGGCATAGCTTTATGACCTCTGTAAGACCCCTCTATGTATGCGGTGGGGATGCCTGGTAAACTTTGATATCTCATATCCCAAACAAATCGATTAAGCCCAGCTTTAGTTGATAAAATTGGTTCAGGAGATGGTCCACCTGGATATCTTTGGTAATTTGGGTCGGATATAGAATTAATAGTTCTAACCACATATCCATCTTCATCTTTTATTTCTAAAGACAATTCTTTATTCTTTGAATTTCTTGGTAAATAGTAATAGAATACAACTCCATTAGCAGGATTTACACCTTCAGAATCATCAGCTCCTGAAAAGCTATCAGATGAGTAGTTTAATTGACTACTCCAGTTCCCTATAATTGCATCCTCTGGGGTTAGTAGTTTAAAAGTTATTTTGCTCCCTTCAAACTGCCTTAGTAAACCTAGGTCATCTAACACCCAAAAAGATCTCCCCATAGTGGATATAGTTAAATCGTTATGGCTAATTTTTAAATCTGAGATTGGAGTTATTGGTAAGTTTAATTGAAAAGGTTTCCAAATTTTTCCTCCATTCCAAGAGATATACATCCCTAACTCTGTTCCAGCAAAAAGTAAGTTTTTTCGTTGGGTATCTTCTCTTATCACTCTTGTATAGGCACCATAAGGAATTCCAGAACTGATTTTAACCCAAGATTTTCCATAGTTAGTGGTTTTGTATATAGCTGGTCTGTAATCGTTAAATTTATATCTAGTGGTTGCAATATAAGCAGTAGCCTTATCGTGAGGAGATACTTCAATTGAATTAATTAAGGTTTCAGGAAGATTTTTAGGAGTTACAAGTTCCCAAGTTTTTCCACCATTTTTTGTTAATTGCAATACTCCATCATCTGTTGCAGTCCAAATAACTCCCTGTTCATGAGGTGACTCAGTTACATAAGATAAAGTACCATAATTTTCTGCTCCAACAGCTTCATTGGTATAAGGGCCTCCACCTTTACCTTGTTTCTCTTTTTCATTATTAGATAAATCAGGAGATACTTCAGACCAATTTTTACCATTATCAGTAGTCTTCAGTAATAATTGTGCTCCATGATAAAAAGTATTTTTTTCGTGTTGAGACCAAATAATTGGAGCATTCCAGTTGTATCTGTATTTCATATCCTTGGAGTCTCTCCCTAAATATTGAATGGGGGCTGCCATAATCTGAGTGCTAGCTTTAGCTTTTGTGTCTAAAATTTCAATTGTTCCTAAATAACTTCCACCCAATACATATCTTGGATTATCTGGATTAAAAGCTAAAAAGGCACTTTCACCTCCTGCAGAAGCAGACCAATTTTGTTCATTTATACCACCACTACCTAATGCTAAACTGCTAATCTTTACAGAAGAATTATCTTGTTGACCACCATAAATATTGTATGGAAATAGATTATCTGTATTTATCCTGTAAAATTGAGCAGTAGCCATGCGATTCTGAGGAGACCATGATTTTCCATAATTATAAGATACAGCTGCGCCACCATCATTAGCAATAATCATATTTTTATTATTGGTTGGATTAATCCAAAGATCATGGTAATCTCCATGAGTACCTGTAATTCTAGACCAAGTTTTACCACCATCAATAGAGCGTTGCGCGCTTGCGTTAAGTACATATATTTTTTCCTCGTCTGTAGGATCTATAAACAATTCAATATAATACCATGCTCTTTGAATTAAACTATGATCAGATGAAATTTTAGACCAATTTCTCCCCGCATTGTTAGAGACAAACAACCCACCTAATTCTTTATTGGAATCACTTTCAACTAAAGCATACACTTTTTCAGAATTTGAACGGCTTACAGCTACAGCCATTTTACCCTTCTCTTTTGGTAAGCCATTATGTATTTGATTCCATGTTGATCCTCCGTCAGTAGTTTTGTATAGACCGCTTCCTGAACCTCCGCTAATTACTTTCCAGGGCAATCTTTGGTGTTCCCACATGGCTGCATACATCACCAAGGGGTTGTTATAATCCATGGATAATTCTGAACAACCAGTTAAATTATTTACATAGAGTATTTTATTCCATGTTACACCACCATCAACTGATTTAAAAATTCCTCTTTCTTTGTTTGGACCATATAATGCACCTTGTGCAGCCACAAAAATAATATTTGGATTTTTAGGATGAATTACTACTCTAGATATATGTTGGGTGTTTTTTAAACCTATATTTTTCCATGTTTTACCGGCATCAGTAGATTTGTATACACCATCTCCGTATGATGTCATCACCGCTCTTGGTGCGTGCTCTCCCATTCCTACATAAATGATGTTTGGATCACTTTCTGAGACTGCTACTGCACCAATAGAACTAGTTTTAAAATAACCGTCAGAAATATTTTTCCAAAGCTGACCTCCATCTTCTGTTTTCCATAATCCTCCACCAGTATTACCCATGTAATACGTCATTGGGTCACCTATTACACCTGACGCTGCAACAGACCTTCCACCTCTAAAAGGACCAATATTTCTATACTTTACAGAATTAAAAATAGAATCTATAGTTTGTGCAAAAGAAGTTGTTATTATAAATGATAATAAAAAAGAAAAAATTATTTTTTTCATATGTTAGAATTTACTGTATCAATTGATAAAAAAAATTATATTCATCAAATATAATAAAGATAACAAAGTTTTTAATTCTGATAAGAATCAAAAACTTTGTTAATATGTTAAACAAAAAAAACACCTCTTTTGAGATGTTTTTTTTATGATTTATCAACGTATTAAGAATTTTCTTGAGTCGATGGTGTTTTTGGTGTTTTTGGTGGAGGTGGGACATCAACATTTTCATTAACAAACACATCTATAGCTGAATCTACTTCTTCTTTAGTTCCTTCAAAACGTTTTTCTTTTGTAACAGTTTTTCCATCTTCAGTTATTGAGTATGAGACTGCAGCTTTAAAAGATCCGTTGTCATTTTTAGTCATCTTAACTTTTACATCTTTATTAATTTCAGTGTCTTGATTTACTGTTGAATTTACAGTAACTTCTATAGTTTCTGAATGTAGTTTATTATCTGAACTATGACCTCCTAAGATAGGAGCAATTACTAATCCAATTAAACAAGTTAGTTTAATTAGAATGTTCATAGATGGTCCAGAGGTATCTTTAAATGGGTCACCAACTGTATCTCCAGTTACCGCTGCTTTATGAGCCTCAGAACCTTTGTAAGTCATTTCTCCATTAATCTCAACACCTGCTTCAAAAGATTTTTTAGCATTGTCCCAAGCACCTCCTGCATTATTTTGGAAGATAGCCCATAATACACCACTAACTGTTACACCGGCCATATATCCTCCTAACATTTCAGCAATCGCTAAATTATCCATACCAAATAGCATTGGAACAAAAGCAATAACTAGTGGGAAACCGATAGTTAACAATCCAGGTAACATCATTTCTTTTAGTGAAGCTTGTGTGGATATAGCAACACACTTATCGTATTCTGGTTTTCCAGTTCCTTCCATAATTCCAGGAATATCCTTAAACTGACGACGTACTTCTTGTACCATTTCCATAGCAGCTTTACCTACAGCATTCATTGCTAATGCAGAGAATACTACTGGTACCATACCACCCACAAATAACATGGCTAATACAGGTGCTTTAAAAATATTAATTCCATCAATTCCTGTAAATGTTACATAAGCAGCGAATAAAGCCAACGATGTTAATGCAGCAGAAGCAATGGCAAATCCTTTACCAGTTGCAGCTGTTGTATTACCTACTGAATCTAATATATCTGTACGCTCTCTAACAATTGGTTCTTGTTCACTCATTTCTGCAATACCACCTGCATTATCAGAAATAGGACCAAAAGCATCAATTGCTAATTGCATTGCTGTAGTGGCCATCATTGCAGAAGCAGCAAGAGCTACCCCATAAAATCCTGCAAAGAAATAAGATGCCCAAATGGCACCTGCAAATAAGATTACTGAAGGAAAGGTGGAAATCATACCAGTAGCTAAACCAGCAATGATGTTTGTACCAGCTCCAGTGCTAGATTGTTGTACTATTTTTAAGATTGGAGATTTACCTAATCCTGTGTAATATTCTGTTACTGAAGAAATGACAGCACCAACCACTAAACCAACTAAAGTAGCAAAGAACACACTTGTTCTAGAAACTTCTTTTAAACCTTCTCCAAAAAATTCCATATTCATAGTTTCAGGAAGCATAAACATACACAACACATAACATGAAATAGCAACTAGTACAATTGAAGTCCAGTTTCCTATGTTTAAAGCGCCCATTACTTGAGCTTCTTTTGCGTCGTTGTCGTTAATTTTCACAAGCATTGTTCCTATAATAGAAATGATGATACCTGCGCCAGCAATTGCCATTGGTAATAAGATAGGTCCTATTCCTCCAAAGGCATCTGAAATACTCCCCCCCATGTCTTTAATTACATAGTTACCTAATACCATTGCAGCCAATACAGTAGCTACATAAGAACCAAATAAATCAGCACCCATACCAGCAACATCTCCAACATTATCTCCAACATTATCTGCAATTGTAGCAGGGTTTCTTGGATCATCTTCAGGAATTCCTGCTTCAACTTTACCAACTAAATCTGCACCTACATCTGCAGCTTTTGTATAGATTCCTCCACCAACACGTGCAAACAAAGCAATAGATTCTGCTCCTAAAGAGAATCCTGCAAGTGTTTCTAAAACAATGGTCATGTCCATTGTATTTGTCCATTCGCTTCCCATAAAGAACCAAAAGAAAAATATAAAGAATGATGTTAATCCTAAAACAGCCAAACCAGCAACTCCAAGACCCATAACAGTTCCACCACCAAAAGAAATTTTAAGCGCATTTGGTAAGCTAGTACGAGCTGCTTGTGTTGTTCTCACATTTGTTTTTGTAGCTATTTTCATTCCAATATTTCCAGCAAACGCAGAAAAGATGGCTCCAAAAATAAAAGCAACAACTATTAACCAATGTGTAGTTGGTACAACAAAAGATACTACAGTTAGTAAAACACTAACAATAATTACAAAGATTGCTAAAAGTTTATATTCTGCATTTAAAAATGCCAAGGCTCCTTCATAAATGTGATCTGAAATTTCTTTCATCTTTCCATCACCAGCGTCTTGTTTCATTACCCATTTTTGCTTGACTATCATGTAGACTAGTCCTAAAAGCGCCAAAGCTATTGGCATGTAAATCATCATTGATTCCATATTATTTTTTATTTTAATAATTTGCTCGGCAAAAGTAGTAAAATAGAGCCAAATAGAAAAGCCCTTTCACTTAGAATATGAAAGGGCTTAAATAAAATTTAGAATCAAGCTTTTTTTATTAAAAAGCCCACTTTTGTTAGAAGCTTTTATTCTTTTATTAATTTTTTTAGTGTAGACATTCCTTTTTTAGAATATATTTTAATCAAATACAATCCGCTAGACAAGTCTTCAATATTGTATATGGTAGTATTAGAATTGTATTCTTTCAACTTTTTTCCTAAAAGTGAATATATTTCAACTTTATTTAATTCAATTTGTGAGGAATTATTAATAGAAAACATAGTTGAACTAGGATTAGGAAATAACGTTAGGTTTTTGGCTAATGTAATGTCTATGGTCCCTAATGAACTACAATCACTTCCAACTTCGTAAGAGAAATATTTAGTTACTGCTAAACCTCCTGCGAAGGCAAACTTACAAGCATAACTGATAGTTTCTCCTTCAGTAAAACCACCTAACGTTTTTGTAAATACTAAACCTGATGTATTAGTCATAGGAGATTCGCTAAAAGGATTTTCTTCCCATAAATATGCGACAACACCATCCCTATCTGTATCTAATAATTCAAAAGTAAAAATTACATTTGTCCCAGAGGTTTCAAAGCTATAGTTGTAACCCGTACTGAATTCTCCTTGTGAAGCTTCAGAATCTGAACCAGAACATTGGGTGTTCTCGTCTGCTGATGTACTTATTTGAATAATAAAGGGGTTGTTTACTGCTTCATTTCCAGATAAATCAGAAGCTTCTACAGTAAACTGATATGCAGTTTCTGGTTCTAAATTATTGATAACTAAAGATTCTTCATTGCCTGAACTACCTGTTGCTGTAGTAGTCTCAGAACCATAACTTACCTCGTATGAGATTGTTCCTGAATCATCATTTCCATTCAAAAGTAATTCAATCGTTCTAGCTGTTACAGCTCCCTGAGTTACAAAAAAATCGGATGGAGCTTCAGTATCATCTTCTCCTGAACAATCATTTCCAACCACATAGCTAATGTATTTTGTTACAGCTAGTCCACCAGCAAAAGCAAATTTACATGCATAGCTGATCGTTTCACCTTGAGTAAGACCAGAGATGGTCTTAGAAAATGTTAAACCAGATACCTGATCCATTTGAGTTTCTGTAAATGGATTTTCTTGCCATAGGTATGCAACTACACCGGTTTTATCTGTATCTAACAGTGTGAATGAAATAGTTACGTTAGAACCTACAGTTTCAAAGAGTGCTTCATATCCTGTTGAGAAAGATCCTTGTTGAGCTTCATTAGATATTTCAGAACACGATGAAACTTCTTCCACAGAGATATTTATTATCTGAGACGATCCTTGGTCAGAAACATCATCTGTTGCAACCGCAGAAATTTGGTGATCACCAATTGCTACATTAGACCATAACAAAGTAAAAGGGTCTGAGGTATCTTCTCCTATTTTTTCTGTACCGTCATAAAATTCAACTAAGGTTACTGTACCGTCTAAATCTGATACGGTTGTAGTGATATTGATATCTGTGCCCTCTTCAAAAGAAGTTCCTTCATTTGGTGATGTTATGGATATAGATGGTGCTGAATTTCCTGTTTCGGAGACAATAACCAATACATCATCAAATGCATTATAACTTCCATCACTAACAGTTAATTTTATTTTATAAACCCCTTCTATTAAATTACTAATTTCAGGTGAAACTATTGAATTATTTGTAAAACTAATATTTGAGGGTCCGTAGATTTGTTCCCAATTATAAGTAATTGATTGTCCTTCAGGATCATTACTCAAGGATCCATTTAACGTAGCTGAAGTCTCTGGTAAAATAACAGTCACGTTTTCTCCTGCATCAGCTACAGGAGGTGAATAGGTGAGTGGACTTGCGTAAGAAAATATCATTTCACCAATATTAAATTCTCCTTCATCTATGAATAGTCTTAAAATTTGTTCACCTTGTCTTAATTCTATATTTGATACATTTTTTGTAGACCAAGAATCCCAATCGCCTGTTGTTTGCATCACAATTGATGGACTTATAATATTTCCATCAACTTCAAAATGAAAAGGCCCACCTCCATTTGAATTTCCAGAAGCATATCGAAAACTCAAATCGTACAGCCCTGCTGTTTCAACATCAATAGAGTATTCTAGCCATTCTCCGGTGCTATTCCATCCTACAGTTGCACCTTCATTGCTTACTAACGCTGCATCTACATATTCGCTGGTTCTAAAATCACCTTCATTAATTTGAGACATGTCTAAATAGGAAATATTTTGACCAACCCCTCCTTCAAAATTGTCATAAAAACCTGCTTCAATAGTTCCTGGAATAGCAAAAGAAGTACCAGTATATGGAACTTGTTCACCTACTTGTACTGTGACTATATTAGACACATTAAATTCTTCATTAATATATATTTTTGCATACAATCCATGAACACCAAGTGTTAAGTCTTCTGCCACTATTTCATAAGGCGCTGTGAGGTCTTGTCCAATTAGACTAGCGCCATCAAAAAATTCAATTTTAGTAATTCCAGATCCAGTAGCTTCTAAAGATAGGTTTACATTTCCTCCGGGAAAAGCCTGGTTAAAGTTTGATGAAAGAACACCAGTCACATCAATATCTTTACTAGTAGCCATTTCATTAGCAGGAACATTTAGTGTGAAACCATCTGAAAATGTTACTAAGATGTCTTGATCTGAATAATTATGAGCTACATAGGTAAGTTCACCATCATTAATAAATGCTGCTGAGATAGGACAGTCTGAAGTAATGGAGGCATCTATTTGACCTAACGCATTCATAGAATGCAACCAATGGTATGTTTGGGCATCTGAAATACCAAATTTTAATGCTCTATTTGGATTTGAATCATATAAGTCTATTGCAGCTTGTGCATCAGTTAATGAAAGATATTTCCAATAGGTGTCATGCCATAAATTGGGATTTTCTTCATTATTTAGAATTCCTGTGTTAGAGGTCATTTCATTCCATAGGGAAGAAGCGTAGTCTTGTTGATGACCTAAATATAGAGACCCTCCATGAATTGGGTACAATTCTATGCCATAGGATGCAGCTATATCTGATGTCCAGAAAGTTCCATTATCAAAAGAGTTACCCCATACTCTGGATACCAGGCTATACCCTTGTGAAAAAGGTGCCGTAGAAGCAGCAAAATTTTCATTATTTATGTCAAACCAATATTCTTCAACTGCTGTTTGTTCTGTTGTGTAGATGTAGATTCCTAAATCTCGTATTTCATCATTTTCTGTGATAGTTCCCCAATGAATTAAAGAAGATGCAAACTGCATACTTTCTGAAGTTGATTCTTGATCATTTCCATTAGGAAAAGTAGCAAATCCATTAGCCCAACTATGACCTGCATAGGGGCTGAAGTTTCTTAGAAAAGGAAAGTCTTCATCATTTCTATCGTAAGAGGCTGCATCACGAATTAAGATGTTAATCATATCTCCCCAATCTTCTGACCAACCAGGCTCAAATTGCTCCATAAATGCCGCCGCATGAATAAAATACCCCCAATGAAAATGATGATCATTAATATTGTTGTCTTGTCCATGACCTGCAGGATAGCCTATCATTGTAGACCAGTCATTATTGTAATAAAACATAAAAGCGACTTCTCCAGATTCTGCTTTTAACCAATCTTCAAGTCGATTTTTTATGGTTGCAATCATTTTATCTCTAGCTTCATCATCTCCAGTTTGATCTGCAATTCTTGCAGTTTGAATCATTCTGTTCATCATTTGACCTTCATTGTAGGAATCTGTCCATAATGCTAAGCCGTCATTTTCAATTTGTGAAATTTTTTCATCCATTTCTGATGGGCTAAAACCTTCACTATAATTTGCCAGGTACGGTAATGTTGGTAAAATTCCTTTAAAAGTATTTTCTACAGAGAAACTATTCCCTTTAAGGGTTTTTAAATTTCCTCTTACAGTACTGTAGGTATATTCATTGGGTGAGGGTGAGTTGGAAGCTAAATTATTCCATTGATGAGGGAGTAACCCTAATAACATATTTGTATTTACTCCTTCTTTAACTTCAGTTGTAACAGAAAATGATGAAGTAACTTTTGAGTTATTTTCATCAAAAGACCATGAGGTAATTGTGTTTAAAGGAAAAACATAGGCGTATTGTTTATATTCATCAACTAATGTGGTTACAGTTGAGGAACTTTCTGGTAACATTGCCATTGACCAATAATTTTCGTCATTTAATGAGGAACTAAAAATGGAACCATTTTGAGACCAAGTACTTCCAGTAGGAGCATAAAAAACAAAATCTTTTGTATTTGAGGCATTTTCAATAATGAGCACCTCATTTAAAATTGTTGCTGATCCAGAATTAACAGTTATTTCTACAATGTCAGAAGATCCTTTTGTAAAATATAGGAAGGGCATTCCAATTCCAGAAGTAACGTCTAAATTATGAGTACCATCATTCCAATTCATAGTAACTGTCCAGTCTGAATAATCAGACACAGTAGTCTTTGTTGTGTTCAATCCAGTTAAACCAACTTCTATAGGAGAGGAGTCTCCAATAACTCCCCATGGGATATGCGTTACTACCAATCCTTCATTGGTAGTTTTGAGAGTTATTGGGTAATTGAATAAATTATCTGCATGATTTTCTTTCACAAGTTTAGACCACCAATCATTAGTAGGTACAGGTTTTCCTATGGCATTTCCACTTAATTGTGGAGTACCTGATGGGTATCCATTTCTACCAGCTGAATCTGTTCCTGGAAAAGAAGTTGTGTAGCTACCATTTCCAATACTTACAGTCTGTGAATTCATAGTTTCTGACACTATAAAAAATAGAATAGTTATAAAAATGGTAGGAAAAATTTTAAAAAAAATATTCATTAAAGTTTGATTTGTTTGTTATTTACAAATCTATAGGATAAATTAGAAATGATTGTGTTTTGTGCCAATACAAAAACACAACAAGAACATAAATTTAAAAATTGAAACCAGTAGTAAGAGTAACTCCAAGCTTACGAGCCCCTAGATTGTCTAAATAATTACCTCTAAAATTAACATCGAGTCGAAGTATTTTAAAAATATTACCAATACCAACACTATATTCATAGTAAGGTTTTTCTGTGGGTGCCAATAATGTTATCTGAGAGGGGTTATTTGTTGAATTCAATAGGATGTTTTCATCAGATAATTGACCCCACGCAGTTCTAAAACCAACAATTGCTCTAAGATTTAATTTTCTGATAAGAGGAACTCTGGCCAATAATCGACCATTAAAATTATGTTCTAAGTGGAAAGTAGTATACGTGTCTGTAACAAACTCATAAAAGTCTAGCTGATTAAATGTATTAAAAAAGGCAAAATAAGTTTGATTACCAGGAACAACACTCAATAAGCCCAAAGGAACTTCTCCAAATGTTTTTCCAGCTTCAAGAGAAGTTTTGAGCCTCCCAAACCCACCAATAAACCAGGGTTGAGAGTAAGAAAATTGAACTTTAGTGTAATCAAAGTCGCTATTAAAAAGGTTTTTACTACCTCGGGTAACTTGAAGAAATATATTTCTTAATTTATCACTATTTGTAGTCCTCTCTACACCGAAACCAGCTACTTTTCTTCCTGGATAATAATTGGCAGTAAAAATTGTTTCAAATTGTTTTATTTGCGATGAAATACCTGATGAGGATGATATATCATTATAATCTAAACTAAAAAACTCAGATGCAGAACTCAACGTTTTATAACTTCCAGAAATAGAAACAACAAAATTATTAAACGGTTCTGCTTGTAAACTAAGTTTTGATAAATTTACATTAGTTAGTCTGTTATTCTGTCCTGTTCCAATAACTGATGAAGAACCATCACTTCTTCCTAGAACATCTGTTGAAGCAGTTAAGCTAGACCCTATTTGCTCTACATCTCGTCTATTTCCCCCAGAAATAATCAGTCTATTTTTTTCATTTAAAATAGCCTTTCCTTGAAACCCATATTTAAATTTTTGATCTCTAAACCCATAGGCCGTATATGCCTCAAGCCTCCACGGGTCGTCGTAACTAAAGTAAGTTCTACCTCCACTTCTTAGACGAATTCCCTCAACATCGTTATATCCAAAGGTTGAAAATATAGGTCCATAATCAAAGTTTATTTTATCAAACTCAAAATATCCCGAAGAAAAGGTTGCTACTATATTTGATAAGTTTTTAAATTTCTTGACTGTAGTAAGGGTATCTAACATGGTATAAATACCCAACTCATCTTTATTTAATTTTTCAACTCTATTTTTTGTCCAGAATTCATCTGACTGATTGTATATTTTTTTATCAATTATATTGTTAGAGGTCTCGTAAAAATTAGATTTTTTTACTTTGTTAAAAGAATAATTATTATAAAGAGTGGTTCTTTTACCATACAAACCTTTTGATTCCTCTTTCTTATTTATTGCAAAATCAGATAAAAAATAATCTCGTTTTAATAAAAATATAGAGTCATTAAGTATATCGAATTCTTGTTCAATATAGATTTCTTTTACCCAATTAATGTTGGCACTCTTGGATGCTTTCATATTAATCTCAGCGATAGCAAACGTAGTGTCATTTACCCAAAAGTCGCCTTTAAATGTTAGTTCATTTTTTCTTCTTGGATAGTAAATAATATTATAGCACCATTTATTTTTTATGAATGCACTATCAGATAAAAAATAATTATAATTATTAATTCCTGTTTTAGAGAGTGGACTCACAAAACTTTTATAAAATAATTTTATATAATTATCATAAATGTTATAGTCATTGTATAAATCGTCAATAAAATTAATAATTGCTTGATTATTGCTAAAGCCAGTATTTTTATTTCCTCTAATTGTTTCTTTTTCTTTGTTTAGTGTATTGTCTCCAAATACCTCGGATACAGATTCATTTAAAAAAACTGGAAGGTATGTTTTACCAGTAATTGCTGATGTGTCTATGTTTTTAAATACAAATTGCATTCCTCGGAATAAACTTTTTTCTTTGAAGGTGCTGTCAATGGTATTAAGGTCAAATTCAACTTTTTCATATTTTTTATAATTATATTGATTGAATTTTTTTAAACCATTTTGTCTTCTTTTTTTCCAAATTTTTTCCAATATTGAGATAGCAGGATTATTTTTTTTTGGTTGCTTTCCAACAGCTATGACAACTTCATTTAAAGTATTGGTTTCCTCCTTAATAATAAGTTTGAGATTAAATGTTACTTTTTTTGATAATTCAATTTCTAAATTTTCATATCCAATAAAAGAAACAACTAGTTGAGACCAATTTTTTTTGGATTCTAGATAAAACTTTCCATTTTCATCAGTAATAGTTCCCTCGATAGATCCTTTAAAAAGAATTGTAGCAAACGCTACTGGTTCATTTGCTTCATCAAAAACATAACCACTAACTTTTGTTTGAGCATAACTATGCCAAAAAGATAAAATCAGTATGAGGATTATAAGGGTCTTTTTTTTCATAACAGGAAAAACTTCATCAACTAATATGCAAATGGAGTTTATAAGGGGGTTAAAAAAATAATTTTATTTTATCTAAGAACTTCTTTTACAGCCGTTACCACATCCTTACTGTTTGGTATCCAGGCCTCTAGTAAAACTGGAGAATAAGGAGCAGGAGTGTCTGCAGTAGTAATTCTTTTTATGGGAGCATCTAAGTAATCAAAAGCTTCATCTTGTATCCTAAATGTGATTTCTGAAGCAACACTGGCAAAAGGCCAAGCTTCTTCCAATACTACCAGACGATTTGTTTTCTTAACAGATTTAATAATGGCATCATGATCCATTGGTCTTACAGTTCTTAGGTCAATAATTTCTATTGAAATTCCTTCTTTCGCAAGTTCATCAGCAGCCTTGTAAGCTTCTTTAATAATTTTACCAAAAGAAACCACAGTCACATCTGAACCTTCTCTTTTGATATCTGCAACTCCAATAGGTATGATATATTCTCCTTCTGGAATTTCCATTTTATCTCCATACATTTGTTCAGATTCCATAAAAATAACTGGATCATCATCTCTAATTGCTGCTTTTAATAAGCCTTTTGCGTCATATGGGTTAGACGGTACAATAACTTTAAGCCCAGGAGTATTAGCAAACCAATTTTCAAAAGCTTGAGAGTGGGTAGCACCTAACTGGCCAGCTGAAGCTGTTGGACCACGAAAAACAATGGGACAATTAAATTGCCCACCTGACATTTGTCTTATTTTTGCAGCATTATTGATAATTTGATCAATACCAACAAGAGAAAAGTTAAATGTCATATATTCAACAATAGGTCTATTACCATTCATAGCAGATCCTATAGCAATTCCAGCAAAACCTAATTCGGCAATGGGAGCATCAATAACTCTTTTTTCGCCAAACTCATCTAGCATTCCTTTACTAGCTTTGTAAGCACCATTATATTCTGCTACTTCTTCTCCTATTAAATATATGCTTTCATCTGAGCGCATTTCTTCACTCATGGCCTCGCAAATAGCTTCTCTAAACTGAACTGTTTTCATGTATTACTCTCTCTTAGTTGTTTGTTGAATTGCAAAAATAAGGAAAAAATGAGTAAATAAATCTACTTTTAGTAGCTAAAATCGATAACGTTTTCTTTGTAAAAATTATTTTTTTTAAATTATTTTTACAATCTATTTTTCAATAAGTTAGAGCTTTAGCTTGATTTTTTTTTAAGATTTAAAATAATTTTCTCTTTTTTGGATGTAAAGTAAATAGACGTTTTTCTTTACTTCTTTACTTTTTTAATTTTATTCAATATTGAAAACGAAAAAAATACTATGCATGCATAGTATTTTAATAATTTGTAGTATCTTCGTATCATCAAAATAAAAATTAAATTTAAATGAAAATATTAGTATGTATTAGCCATGTTCCTGATACCACTTCAAAAATTAACTTTACTGATAATGATACCAATTTTGACACCAATGGTGTGCAATTTGTGATCAATCCGTATGATGAATTTGTCTTAACAAGAGCCATGTGGTTTAAAGAAAAACAAGGAGCTGCAATAACTGTTGTAAATGTTGGATCTGCTTCAACAGAGTCTACACTAAGAAAGGCATTAGCCATAGGAGCAGACAATGCCATTAGAGTTAACGCGGATCCTAAAGATGGAATGTCTGTGGCAAAAGAAATTGCTGCTGTAGCCAAAGAGGGAGGGTATGATTTAATTTTAGCTGGTAAAGAATCTAGTGATTACAATGGACAAATGGTTCCAGGTATGATAGCGGCTCTATTGAATTATAACTTTGTAAACGGATGCGTTCAAATGGATGTAGACGGAACTAGTGTATCAGCCACTAGAGAAATTGACGGAGGAAGTGAATCATTGCAAACTAGTTTACCTTTAGTAGTTGGAGGTCAAAAAGGAATTGTTGAAGAGTCCGATTTACGCATTCCAAATATGAGAGGTATTATGATGGCTCGAAAAAAACCATTAAGTGTTTTAGAGTCTACAAACTCTAATAATGCCACAAATTCAGTGTCCTTTGAAAAACCAGCACCTAAAGGAGCAGTAAAACTTGTAGATGCTGAAAACATTGATGAATTAATTAATTTATTACACAACGAAGCAAAAGTAATTTAATCATAAGAAAAAAGAAATATGTCAGTTTTAGTATACGCAAGTTCTTCAGACGGAAAATTCAAGAAATCAGCATTTGAGGTTGTTTCTTATGGAAAAAAAGTTGCCGAAGAATTAGGAACCAAGCTCATAGTATTAATTATTAATGCAAATGACGCTACAGAATTACAAAATTATGGAGCAGATACAATTGTGTCTGTAAACAATGCAGCATTAAATGAATTTAATGCAAAAGAATATGCCTCTGTTATTCAACAAGTTGCTGAGTCTAAAGAATCAAAAGTTGTTGTTATAGATTCTAGTATTGATGGAATCTATGTTGGGCCATTAGTCTCAGTAGCATTAAATGCTGGTTATGCATCTAATGTTGTAGATGCACCAAGTTCAACAAGTCCTTTTGTTGTAAAAAGGAAAGCTTTCTCAAACAAAGGATTTAACAATACAGAAATCACAACAGAAAATAAAGTAATTGGTGTAGCTAAGAATTCATTTGGAATTCATGAAAATCCTGTCACTGCATCAGTTGAAAATTTTGAAGCATCAGTTTCTGAACCAGGGGTAAAATCTACTAGTATAGACAAAGCTGTAGGTAAAGTAACCATTGCAGATGCAGATGTAGTAGTTTCAGCTGGTAGAGGTTTAAAAGGTCCTGAAAATTGGGGAATGGTAGAAGAGTTGGCAGATGTTTTAGGCGCTGCTACAGCCTGTTCTAAACCTGTTTCTGATCTAGGATGGAGGCCACACGGCGAACATGTTGGACAGACTGGAAAGCCAGTTGCCACAAACTTATATATTGCTATTGGTATCTCTGGAGCTATACAACACTTAGCTGGAATTAATGCGTCTAAGGTAAAAGTAGTAATCAATACAGATCCTGAGGCTCCTTTCTTTAAAGCAGCTGATTATGGTATTGTAGGAGATGCTTTTGAGGTTGTACCAAATTTAATTAGTAAACTCAAAGATTTTAAAGCGCAAAACTCATAATTTTTAGTAAATTGTGCTCAAATAAGAGCTGTCTAATTTTGGTAGTTTCCACAAATTAGACAGCTTTTTTAGTTAGATTCATGAGTTTGATAAAATTAACAATAAAAGGGATCTCCTACAGCCAGACTCAAAGTGGTGCTTATGCTTTGGTGTTAAGTGAAATGGAGGGTAAGAGAACATTACCAATAATAATTGGTGCTTTTGAGGCACAGTCTATAGCCATTGCGTTAGAAAAAGAAATTAGACCTCCAAGGCCGCTAACACATGACTTATTTAAAACATTTTCTGAAAGATTTAAAATCACTGTAAAACAAGTTATTATACACAAGTTAGTTGATGGAATTTTCTTCTCTAGTTTAATTTGTGAGAAAGATGGAGTTGAAGAAATTATAGACACAAGAACTTCAGATGCAATTGCTATAGCTATTCGTTTTCTAGCTCCTATTTATACATATGAGAATATTTTAGACAAAGCAGGCATTTATTTGAAAGTTGAAGAGGAAATCGCTATCAAGGAAATCTTAGAGCCTGAGGCGATTCAGGTAACAATAGATCAAGCAGACTCCTCGAGTTCCTCAAATTTTAGCAAATATTCTATACAGGAGCTACATGAACAATTAAAGGAGGCTGTTGACAATGAAAATTATGAGAAAGCTGCAAAAATTAGAGACGAAATAAGTAAACGATCATAAACTATGAAAAAATATATTACCGGAATCCTTTTTCTTATTTCATTAATTACAGTAGGACAATCAATAGAAAAAGATTGGAAATTTGAATCTATCAAAAATAATAGTGGGGTATCCTTAGTTAATGTATCTCCATCTGATTCATTCAGTTTAAAAGATGGTGAATTCAATTATTCTCTACTATCAAAAGATAGTTTGGTAGCTAAAGGAAGCTACATTCATCAGAATAACCTTTTAACCTTAAATTATTCTTTACCAAAAGACACCGTTCGTAGTTATAAAATTGTTGAGATAACAGATTCTATTTTAACGTTATCTGAAAATGAAACTATATATTCTTATAGAGCAATAAAAAAATCCAAAGAAATAGCTGCAATTGAAGCTAAAAATAAAATACTTCCTAGCAAGGGTTTTTCAATGAATAGCCTTTGGAGAGGAGTATTAGGAATGTTTGTGTTATTAATTATCTCATTCTTATTTAGTGCCAATAGAAGAGCTGTAGATTGGAGGAAAGTTGGAATTGGTTTATCTATTCAATTAATCATAGCTATAGGAGTCCTAAAAGTAAATTTTATTCAAACTATATTTAATTTTATAGGAAGTATTTTTATTGAAATATTAGAGTATACAAAAGCAGGTAGTGAGTTCTTATTTGCGGGTATGATAAGTGATATGGATAAGTTTGGTTATATTTTTGCTTTTCAAGTATTGCCTACTATTATCTTTTTTTCTGCACTAACATCTTTATTATTTTATTTAGGAGTTATTCAATGGTTAGTTAAAATTTTAGCTAAAATTTTATCAAGATTTTTAGGGATATCAGGAATGGAAAGTTTATCTGTAGCAGGTAATATTTTTCTAGGACAAACTGAAGCACCTCTTCTGATTAAGGCATACTTAGAAAAAATGAATAAGTCTGAAATGCTGTTGGTAATGGTAGGAGGAATGGCTACTGTTGCTGGTGCTGTTTTAGCAGCCTATATTGGATTTTTAGGAGGTGGTGATAAGGCCTTAGAATTAGTTTTTGCCAAACATTTATTAGCAGCTTCTGTGATGGCTGCTCCGGGTGCCATTGTAATTTCTAAAATTTTATATCCACAAACTCAAAAAGTAAATACAGATGTTACAGTTTCTCAAGATAAAATTGGATCAAATATTTTAGATGCGATTGCAAACGGTACTACAGAGGGTCTAAAATTAGCAGTTAATGTGGGGGCAATGTTATTAGTTTTTGTTGCAGTAATAGCAATGCTTAACGGGGTTCTTGGATTTTTTGGAGGTTTTGATGGTGTAGAATATCTTGGATGGGAAATTACTTCATTGAATGAAATCATAGCAAATAATACATTATATGAAGGTCTTTCAATTGAATTTATTCTTGGATATGCTTTCGCACCTTTAATGTGGTTAGTTGGTGTTGCTAGTGACGATATGACGCTTATGGGTCAGCTTTTGGGAATTAAATTAGCAGCTAGTGAATTTATAGGCTATATTCAATTAGCAGAGCTTAAAAACGTAGCAAACACCATACATCTTACTCATAACAAATCAGTTATTATGGCCACTTATATGCTATGTGGTTTTGCAAATTTTGCATCTATTGGTATTCAAATAGGAGGAATAGGCTCTTTAGCTCCAGGACAAAGAAAAGTATTATCTGAGTTTGGTATGAAGGCATTGATTGGAGGAACTATTGCTTCTTTAATGTCTGCAACTATTGCAGGAATGATTATTGGATAATCTATAAACAAATCGTTGATAACTTTATTACATTAAATGAAGCTTTAATTCAAAAAAATTGAAGCTTTATTTATTTTTGATATACCAAGAAATGAATCAATTATGAAGCAATACCATGACTTAGTAAAACATGTTTTAGAAAACGGAAACGAGAAATCAGATAGGACAGGCACAGGTACTAAAAGTGTTTTTGGACACCAGATGCGATTTGATTTAAGTGAAGGTTTTCCGATGGTTACTACAAAAAAATTACACTTAAAATCTATAGTATATGAATTATTGTGGTTTATAAAGGGTGATACTAATATTCAATATTTACAAGAAAATGGTGTTAGAATTTGGAACGAATGGGCAGACGATAATGGAGATTTAGGTCCTGTTTACGGTCATCAGTGGCGTAACTGGAATAGTGATGATATAGATCAATTAAAAGAAGTTATCAAAACTTTGAAAAATAACCCTGATAGCAGAAGGATGTTAATCTCAGCTTGGAACCCAAGTGTATTGCCAGATAATTCAGCCTCTTTTTCAGAAAATGTGGCCAATGGAAAAGCAGCCCTACCACCATGTCATGCATTTTTTCAATTTTATGTATCTGAAGGGAAGCTATCTTGTCAACTTTATCAAAGAAGTGCAGACATCTTCCTAGGGGTGCCGTTTAATATAGCATCTTATGCACTATTTACAATGATGATGGCTCAAGTTTGTGGTTATGAAGCAGGAGAGTTTATCCATACATTCGGGGATGCTCACATTTACAGTAATCACTATGAACAACTAGAATTACAATTATCTAGAGAAGCTAGACCATTACCAACAATGAAAATAAATCCTGAAATCAATAGTATTTTTGATTTTAATTTTGATGATTTTGAGCTTTTAAATTATAATCCGCATCCACACATTAAAGGCGCAGTAGCCATATAAATTTTTATGATAACAATAATTGCTGCCATAGGATTAAACAGTGAGCTTGGTAAAGACAATGATTTAATTTGGCATTTACCTGCAGATTTAAGGCGTTTTAAAAAGGTAACCACAGGGCATACAATCATCATGGGTAGAAACACCTTTGAATCAATTGGTAAACCCTTGCCAAATAGAAGATCCATTATTATCACCAGAAATATCTCATACAAAAAAGAAGGATGCGATGTTGTTCATAGCTTAGAGGACGCCATAAAATTAGTAAAAGATCAAAAAAATGCTTTCATCATAGGAGGAGCACAAATTTATAAAGAAGCAATTGAAAAAAAATTAGTAGATCAATTAGACATTACTAAAGTGCATCAAAATTTTGACGCAGATGTTTTTTTTCCAACTATAGATTTGGCCTCATGGAAGGAGGTTTCTAAGGAAACTTTTTTACCAGATGATAAAAACCAGTACACCTATAGTTTTCTTAGTTATAAGAGAATTACCTAAAGTTTGGTGATAGCCCTGACCCTCCATCTAATCTTATTTTATACTTCTGTTGTGCAAACTGAAAATAGTTGAATAATTTATAATTCACCTCTAGTCCATAACGTATTTGAGGGCTGTAATCTATTCTATTTTCATAGATTGTAGAGTTAAATTTTGAGGGATTTAATGCTCTTATATTCCAGTTGGTAACATACATATTATTTCTGTTTTCTAAATAACTTAAAGAATAATATTTTTTAGGTTTTGCTATGGTATTTAAATAAAGAGTAAAGCCAACATCTATGATGATTACCTCATATTCTAGACTATCATTGGAAATAATAACAGGTTTTTCTTTACTTTTTTCACTATTCTTAACTGGATAAGAACTGCAGGCATAAAGAAATAAGCCAACAATAGAAAAAGCTAAAAATTGAAATAAATATTTCATTTATGATTTACAAATTTGGTTTATCCTTATAAAGAATTTCTAATTTAAGATTCTTTTTTCAAAAATTTTAAATTTTTACAAGGATAAAGTATCTTTAAGAAAATTTCAATTATCATATGAGAACAATATTATCAATGATACTCTTTTTAAGTATCCAAGTAAGTGTTTCACAAATTCTTTCAGAAAAAGACCGAGCGATACTCAAAGATGAGTTGTTAGAAGATAGATTTCAGAATCTTCTTCCTCAATTAATGGACGATGCAAATTTAGATATGTGGCTTCTTATTTCGAGAGAGTACAATGAAGATCCGGTTTTAAAAACAATGCTACCAGCTAGGTGGTTAAATGCTCGACGAAGAACGATGATTCTTTTCTACAGAAATAAAAAACAAAACACCATAGAGAGGATCGCTGTAGCTCGTTATGATATTGGAAAAAGTATAAAATCTGCTTGGAATAAAGAACAAGAACCTAATCAATGGAAAGCATTGTCTGACATTATTGCTAAAAGAAATCCAGCTAAAATTGGGATTAATTACTCAAAGCATTTTGCCCTTGCAGACGGACTGGTTAAAACAGATTATGAGGAGTTAGTTAAAAATTTGCCAGATTCTTTGGTGTCAAAATTAGTTTCGGCAGAAAAATTAGCTATTGCATGGTTAGAAACAAGGACTGCAAAAGAAATGAAATTATTTAAAAAGTTGGTAAAAACAACCCATGATATTATTGATGATGCTTTTTCAGAGAAAGTTATAATTCCAGGTAAAACAACTACAGAGGATGTTGTTTGGTTTCTCAGGCAAACAGTCACAGATATGGGTTTAGAAACCTGGTTTCATCCTACAATAGACATACAAAGAACCAATCAAAAACTTCAATCACATATTTATTCATTTACGAAAGGTGATAAAGATAAAATTATTCAAAAAGGAGATCTATTGCACTGTGATTTTGGGATCACATACATTGGTTTAAATACAGATTGCCAGCAACATGCTTATGTGTTGAAAGATGAAGAAACTGCAGTACCCGAGTTTTTAGCTAAGGCATTTAAAAAAGGAAACCGATTGCAAGATATTTTAACAACCACAATGATGGAAGGGAAAACAGGGAACGAAATTCTTTTAAGTTCTTTAGCTACTGCTAAAAAAGAAGGTTTACGCCCATCAATATATACGCATCCGCTCGGTAAATATGGTCATAGTGCAGGGACTACCATCGGTATGTGGGACTCTCAAGGCGGGGTTCCTTTCAATGGAGATTATTCGCTTCATAAGAACACTGTATATGCTATAGAGTTAAACGTTACAGTCAGCATTTCAGAGTGGCAGAAAGATATTCGAATTATGTTAGAGGAAGCAGGTTTTTATGGAGATAATTTCTTTGATTATGTGAACGAGAGACAGACTAAAATTAAATCGATTCAAACCAATTAATGTTTCTAATTCCCACGAATGATTTGATGAAAATTCTGACTGTTTTTATACGAAGAATTGGATTGCTTTTTTTTCTTTTATTTTTTTATTTTTTGGTATTGTAATATTTTAACTGTTCTATCTTACAGTATTCAAAGATATTTTTGGTTTTGTAATGACCATTGCCGTTTTTCTAGTGTTAATTAATAGACCCAAAGACAGGTTGTTCTTTTTAACCATGTATATGGTAGTAGCCGTATTAGAAATTATAGGGACTGCCTATGAAGTTTGGTCATGGCCAGATACTGCTTTTGGAGTTTTTCCAATACTAAAAAGTCATAACCCACCTAGTGGAATAAGTTTATTTTACTATTTGCTAGATATTGGATGTTTTGTTATGTACACTCAATTTAATAGAAAGACTTGGAAAAGATTTAAAAACATTAGAGGACAAGTGAAATCACAAACAATATAACACATTAAATTTGTACATTTAACAACCAAAATCAAAATAGAATACACATGAAATTAAAACAAATCATCTACTTGTTCCTGATCAGTGGAATCTTATTTTCTTGCACTAATAATGGGCAACAAGAAACCAAGTTTAATCATCTAGTAGAACAATTTGCAGACATTAAAGTACTTCGTTATAAAGTACCCGGATTTGAAGAGTTAAGTCTTAAAGAAAAATCATTGGTTTATTATTTAACTCAAGCTGGTTTAGCAGGTAGAGATATTATGTGGGATCAGAATTATAAACACAATTTAAAAATAAGAGCAGCGCTAGAAAATATCAATGCAAACTATACAGGAGATAAAGAAACTGAAGATTATAAAGCTTTTAAAGTCTATTTAAAAAGAGTTTGGTTTTCTAATGGAATACATCATCATTATTCAAATGATAAAATTAAACCAGATTTTACACGTGAGTATTTTGAAACAGATTTATTAAAAAAATCTAATACAGAGTTAGCTGAAGAGGTTATAGCTGTTTTATTTAATGATATAGATTCCAAAAAAGTAAATAAGAAAGAGGGAGTTGATAACATATTATCTTCAGCTATCAATTTCTATGGTTCAGATATTACAGATAAAGATGTTACAGATTTTTATAAAACTGCATACAGAGGTCCAGAAGGAATGCCAATAGAAGCTGGATTAAATTCAAAATTAGTTCGAGAAAACGGAGTATTAGTTGAAAAAGTGTGGAAGTCTGGAGGAATGTATGGTGATGCGATTGATCAAATTATAGGGTGGTTAGAAAAAGCACAAGTAGTCGCTGAAAATGATAATCAAGCAAAAGCCATAGGTTTGTTAATTGAATATTATAAAACGGGAAGTTTAGACGTTTGGGATCAATATTGTATAGCGTGGGTTACTTCTACAGAAGGAAATATAGACTGGATTAACGGATTTATAGAGGTCTATAATGACCCTAAAGGATATAGAGGTTCTTATGAAACTATTGTAGAAATTAAAGATTTTGACATGTCCCGAAAGATGGCTGTTTTATCTGAAAATGCTCAATGGTTTGAGGACAATTCTCCTTTAAATCCAGCTCATAAAAAAGAAAAAGTGGTAGGTGTTTCATACAAAACAGTTAACGTAGCTGGTGAAGCTGGTGATTCTTCACCCAGTACACCAATAGGTGTTAATTTGCCGAATAATAATTGGATAAGGCAACAGCACGGTTCTAAGTCTGTTTCTTTGGGTAATATTACTGGAGCCTATAATAATGCTGGAGGTTCTGGAAGATTAAATGAATTTGCTTTTAATGAAGAAGAAATAAGATTGGAAGAAAAATATGGACAAATTGCAGATAAGCTTCACACAGCATTACACGAAGTAGTAGGGCATGCATCTGGAGTTATCAATGAAGGAATTGGTCAACCAAAAGAAACTCTTCAAAATTATGCATCAACCATGGAGGAGGGGAGAGCAGATTTAGTTGGATTGTATTATTTAATGGATCCAAAATTACAAGAATTGGGCTTAACTGATAATTGGGAAGAGTTAGGAAAAGCAGCCTATGACGGTTATATAAGAAATGGTTTAATTACTCAATTAATAAGAATAGAATTAGGGAACGATTTGGAGGAAGATCATATGGTTAACAGACAATGGGTTTCTGCTTGGTCTTATGAACAAGGATTAAAAGATAATGTCATAGAAAAGGTTACCAAAGATGGAAAAACCTATTTTAAAGTAAATGATTATGGAAAACTTCGCGCTATTTTTGGACGCTTATTAAAAGAAGCACAGCGAATAAAATCAGAGGGAGATTTTGATGCTGCAAAAGCATTGGTAGAGGGATATGGCGTTAAAGTAGATCAAGAAATTCATGCTGAAGTTATTGAGCGAAATAAGCAATTTACATCTGCACCCTACAGCGGTTTTGTAAATCCGATTTTGAATTTGGTAAAAGATTCAGAGGGAGTTATTACTGATATTACAGTAGTTCAACCAAAAGACTTTGAAGAACAAATGTTATCTTACTCTAAAAATTATAGCTTTTTGAATTCAGAAAATTAACAAGATCTTTTCTATGAAGTCAACAAAAAATCTCCGAGTCTTTGCTCGGAGATTTTTTGTTGTGAATGATATCATTATAATAAATATGCAGTCACAAGTCTAAGAGCTACAAAAATGATGATGGCTATTGTACCATATATTGCAACTTTTTTTGCTGCATCTTTGTAATATACTTGATGATTTTTTGAATCTTTTTTGTAGGAAATTACCATAAAAATGACAAAAGCTATGATGAAAATAATAGCAAAAATGATTCGACCTTTTGTAAACATAAATTATGTATTTTTAACAAAATTACAAATTAAATGAAAACGGCAATTGTTTTTGGAGCAACTTCTGGCATTGGAAAAGAAATTTCTGAGTTATTACTAAAAGATGGGTATAGAGTAGCCATCACTGGAAGAAGATTAGAGAAGTTGGAGGCCCTAAAAAAACAATATTCTAACCAGGTATATGTTGCCCAAAATGACATTCAAAAAGTAGATGAGGTAGAAAATGTGTTCAATGAAATTATTAAAGAATTTACAACAATAGATCTTATCATACAATCTTCTGGTGTTGGACATATTAATCCAACGTTAGCTTGGAATAAAGAGGAAGAAACCATCTTTACAAATGTAGTAGGAGCTACCAAGTTGTATGATTTATCATTTAATTTATTTAGAAATCAAGGATTTGGTCATTTAGTAGGTATTACCTCCATAGCCTCTATTAGAGGAAATAGAGGAGCGCCAGCCTATTTTTCATCAAAGGCTTATCAAAAAGCTTATTTAGAAAGTCTATACATGAAAACAAAAACCATCAAATCAAATAAAGTTTTTATTACTGATATTCGTCCAGGATTTGTAGATACAGCAATGGCATTAGGAGATGGTGTCTTTTGGATGGTCTCTCTTGAAAAAGCAGCTAAACAAATTTATACAGCGATAAAGAAAAAGAAAAGAGTTGCATACATATCTAAGCGATGGAGGTTGATAGCTTTTATTTTAAAAATAGCTCCAGCCAGTTTTCTTAAAAAAATGATTTAAAATAACACATCTATAAATTATGAAAAAATACACAGACGCCGTTCACGAGTTTCATACAGCATTTGGATTAGGAATTAAAAATGAACCAACAGCAGACCTTGGAGTAGCAAAAAATTTACTTCGTTTTAATTTAATGAAAGAAGAAAATGAAGAATATCTTGAGGCGGCTAATGCAAATGATTTAGTGGAGGTTGCAGATGCTTTAGGAGATATGTTATATATTTTGGCAGGAACCATTATAGAGCATGGAATGCAATACAAGATTGCGGAGGTTTTTGATGAAATTCAGCGCAGTAATATGAGTAAATTAGGAGAAGATGGGCATCCGATTTTTCGTGAAGATGGTAAAGTTTTAAAAGGACCTAATTACTTTAAACCAAATATTGGTTCAATTTTGAAAAAATAATGATTGCTTTTTAAAGTTCAAATCGTTTCCCTTCTTTAGCAAATTTATATCCTAATAAAGTTAGTTCATTTCTTTCTTTAGAATTAGGTTGCAATGCGGGATTGGTATGATTAAAATGAATAAAAATCACTTTATTTTTAGTTGTTAACGATTCATTTTTGAATAAGTCAATAGTTTCTTCAATAAAAGGGTGAGGTACTTCGCTCATAGGCCTATTAATTTCTCCTTCTTTAAAAAATGTTGCATCTAAGAATGCATAATCAACTCTTTTAACTTCTTCTACAATATTTTTTTCCCACAAACTCCATTTATTTATATCTGGAATAAAAAGAGCTGATTTGTTTTTTCCTTCAATTTTATACCCCACAGTTTCTGAAAATTCATCTCTATGAGGAACAAGAAAAGGGGTAACTTTTAAAGAATTATTAAGTTGAATGGCGTTGTCTTTTTTTAAGTCTGAAAATGCAATATTTTGATTTGTAGCTAATTGACTCCAAGGACCGTTATTGATTAAGAAATTTTTCATTTTTGGCATCGCATAAACACGGATATCTTTTTTTCCGAGTGCCTCTTTTCCAAAATATAACAATCCAGCATAATGTCCCATATGAGCATGGGTTATAAAAACACCATCTATAATGGAACTAGTTCTTAGATGATTTTTTTCTAAATCTGCTAATTGAGTAGAAATGTCTGGAGTTGCCTCAAATAAGAATTTTTGTTGAGTCTCCCTGTCAATTAACCCTAAAGAAACTACTTTTTGTTTTGGTGATATACCTTTATAGAAATCATCACAGCATTTTTTTTGACAACCTATATGAGGAAAACCACCATCTTGAGCCGTTCCTAAAATTGTAATGTATTGGCTTGCTTTGCTAGTTTTATCAATGGAAATATCCTTTCTAGTACATCCCGTTACTAACATAACGAATACAACTAAAGAATATAGTTTTTTCAAAACTTAAACTTTTACTCTCCAACCGTAAGGGTCTTCGGATTTATTGGTTTGAATATCTGTGATTTTTTCTTTAAATAAAGATGCATAGGTGTCTTTTAACTCTGGTAATTCGTAATCAACTCCTTGATAACCAAATCCAGCAATAGGAGATATAACAGCCGCAGTTCCAGCACCAAACATTTCCTTTAAGTTTCCTTCTTTTGCAGCTTGAACAACCTCGCTAACAGAAATTTTTCGAACTTCAATAGGTATATTTTGATCTTTTGCAATTTGTAAAATACTTTTCCTTGTGATACCGTCAAGTATTCTGTCGCTTGTTGGGCTAGTAATTAAGATCTCTCCAATACGAATAAAAATATTCATTGCACCAGCCTCCTCAATAAATTGGTGCGAGTTATCATCGGTCCAAATTACCTGATTATAACCTTTTTCTATGGCTAGTTGAGTAGGGTAAAATTGTGCAGCATAATTTCCACCTGCTTTTGCAAAACCAACTCCTCCATTTGCGGCTCTAGCATATTTTTCTTCTATTAAAACAGTTACTTTCCCAGAGAAATATGCTCCTGAAGGGGCCGTAGAAATTATAAAAGTATAGGAGTCTGCCGGTGATGCATGAAGTCCTTCACCAGATGCGAACATAAAAGGACGAACATATAAAGAACTTCCTTCTGTTGTAGGAATCCAATCACTATCTATTTCTAGTAATTTATTTAAACCATCCATAAATAATTCTGCCGGGATTTCAGGCATCATCAAGCGTTTTGCAGAAAGATTAAGACGTTTGCAATTTTCTTCTGGCCTAAATAAAAAAACTTCTCCATGTACATCTTTATAGGCTTTCATTCCCTCAAAAATAGACTGACCATAATGAAATATTTTTGCTGCAGGATTTAGTAGAATAGGTTCGTTGGGTTTAATGATTGGATTTTGCCACGTACCACCAATATATTCACATTGAAAAATGTGATCAGAAAAAACTTTTCCAAAAGGTAGGTTACTAAAGTCTACATTACTGATTCTAGAGTCTTTTACAGGTTTAATTATGATATCCGTAGCCATGCTTATTTATAAGTGTATACAAACAAATGTAAACAAAATTGTTTGTTTTTTTAAGTAAAAAAGCACTCGTAGTTTTTATTTTAACAACTATCTTTGATTTGTATAAAATTAAATTTTTTTGATATGAATAAAATAGGAATAGTTATGTTGTTATCTTTTGTAATTGTAGCTTGTAATTCAGCTAAAAAAGATACTAATAAAGAAAATAAAATAGTAGAAAATACTACCTACAGTAGTTTTGGAGATACTGTATCTGCATCAGATTATCTATCATCTAATGACGCTTTATCAAATTATAAAGCATTAAAATTAGGAGATACCATTAATTTAAAATTTAATGCTAACATTAAAGAGGTTTGTTCAAAAAAAGGATGTTGGATGACACTACCAGCTGGTAATGACGACGAAACTATTATGGTTCGATTTAAAGATTATGGATTTTTCATGCCTTTAGACGCTGCTGGAAAAGAAGTAATTGTAGCCGGTAAGGCATTTGTAAAAGAGGTATCTGTTGCAGATTTAAAACATTATGCTGAAGATGCAGGGAAATCATCTGATGAAATCGCTAATATTACAGAGCCTGCTATGGAATTTGCTTTTGAGGCTAATGGAGTATTACTAAAAAAATAATAAGTAATAGCACCCCATCCTTGAAAAGAGAAATTATAAAAACTTCAGACGGATCAACTACCATTCATATTCCTGAATGGAATGAACAATATCATTCTATTCATGGTGCTATTCAGGAAGCTAATCATGTTTATATCCAACATGGATTAAATTATAAAACTATTAATGAAATAGCTGTTTTAGAAATTGGTTTTGGTACTGGATTAAACAGTTTCATGACGTTTTTAGAAGCACAAGAAAAGAAGCTATTTATTGAGTATGTTGGAGTAGAGGCCTATCCTATTCTTGAAGAAGAGCTTTTAAAATTAAATTATGTTGCTGAGTTGGATGCAACCCCATTTACTAAAATTTTTGAATCATTTCATTCGTGTTCTTGGGAGGAGAAACATCAAATTACTCCCAACTTTTCTCTTTTGAAGAGAAAACAATTTTTTCATGAAATTGATGATGAAAATAAGTTTGACGTCATTTATTTTGATGCATTCGGTGCCCGAGTGCAGCCAGAATTATGGACTGAGGGAATTTTTTTAAAAATGTTTTTAGCATTAAAATCAAAAGGGGTATTGGTTACTTATGCTGCAAAAGGTAGTGTAAGAAGAGCCATGAAATCTGTAGGTTTTAGCGTAGAAAGATTGCCTGGCCCTCCGGGAAAACGTGAGATGTTACGTGCTGTAAAATTATAATATTTCTTAGGTTTCTAAAATATATTTATTGAATCTAAATTTCTACCTTAGTACTTAACAAAAAATTAATTATGAAGTTTCAAAGAAAATTTGGTAGGCGAAGAGCATCCAAACCTAAAAAAGGTTTGATGTTAATTATGCTTTTAATTTTAGTGTTATTTCTATGGAATCAGGCTGAAAACATCATGGCAAGTTTATTTGATTAACCAGTCTATATATATTAAAAAAATTCTATTTTTAAATTTTTAAAAAATCTCCTTTTTTGTTAAAAAAGGAGTAAAAAATAGTTTTTTTTACTAAAAAACATCAAAAATGCCTCATTTTTGGTCAAAAATCTTTTGAATGAAAATTTCAATTAATATGCTTTTTAGTGAAAATTTAATCACTTAATACATAGTTTTTGAGGCCAAATACTTCCAAAAATAATTAATTAAATTTGTGAAATGAATGTATAATTCTAAAAGTAAAAACAACATAACTTTTGAAGGTTGAGAAAATTATATTAGGAATTGACCCTGGAACCACCATCATGGGCTTTGGAATTATAAAGGTTGTTGGTAAAAAAATGGAATTTATACAGATGAATGAATTGTTATTGCAAAAATATGATGATCATTACTTAAAATTAAAACTCATTTTTGAAAGAACAATTGAATTAATAGATACTTTTAAACCAGATGAAATTGCTATTGAAGCTCCTTTTTTTGGTAAAAATGTTCAATCTATGTTGAAGTTAGGTCGTGCACAGGGTGTAGCCATGGCAGCAGGCTTATCTAGAGAAATACCGATAACAGAATACTTGCCCAAAAAAATTAAAATGGCAATTACAGGAAATGGAAATGCCAGTAAAGAACAAGTAGCGTTGATGTTAAAATCACTACTCAATTTAAAATCACTTCCCAAAAATTTAGATGCTACTGATGGTTTAGCTGCTGCTGTTTGTCATTTTTATAATGCTGGAAAAATCACTCAAGGGAAAAATTATTCTGGTTGGGGTGCTTTTGTAAAGCAAAATCCAAAAAAAATTAATTAATAATTTCAATAATTCACTTTGAGCGGTATTTACATACATATTCCTTTTTGTAAACAAGCTTGCTTTTATTGTGATTTTCATTTTTCTACCTCTTTAAAGAAAAAAGATGAACTCATAAACTGTCTTGTTAGTGAAATTAAATTAAGAAAGAATGAGTTGAATACTGATGTTATACAAACAATTTACTTTGGTGGAGGTACTCCAAGTTTGTTGCAACTATCAGAAATAGAGCGCATTATAGATGTTGTTTACGAAAATCATGAGGTTGTTGCTAACCCTGAAATTACACTTGAAGCCAATCCAGATGATTTAACAAGCTCTAAAATAGTTGAATTAGCTACAAGTAAAATAAATAGATTGAGTATTGGAATTCAATCTTTTTTTGAAGATGATTTACAATTAATGAATAGAGCACACAACGCTCAAGAAGCTATAAATTGTTTAACCGAAGCCACACATTATTTTAAAAATATTTCTGTTGATTTAATTTATGGAATTCCAGGTTTATCAAATAAACAATGGAAAAAAAATATTGATATGGTTCTTTCCTCTGGAATTAAACATATTTCAAGTTATGCTTTAACTGTAGAACCAAAAACTGCTCTAGAATCATTAATAAAAAAAGGAATGATTGAAGATGTAAGTGATTTGCAAGCTCAAGAACAGTTTTACATATTAGTAGAGGAGCTCTCAAAACATAATTTTACTCATTATGAACTTTCAAACTTTGCAAAAGATGGAGCTTTTAGCATAAATAATTCATCCTATTGGCAAGGGAAATCTTACCTTGGTATTGGCCCCTCAGCTCACTCTTTTGACGGTAAACAGAGAAGTTGGAATGTGAAAAATAATTCAAAATATATTTCAGCTATTCAGCAAAATAAATTACCCATAGAGAGAGAATTACTATCAATTACTGATCAATACAATGAATATGTAATGACTGGGCTTCGAACTATTTGGGGAGTATCTTTAGAAAAAGTAACCAGAGAATTTGGAAAACAATATCATACTTATCTACTGTTGCAATCAGAAAAATATATAGCTGAAGAATTATTGTATATTGAAGACGGAAAATTAAAAACAACTCGAAAAGGAAAATTTTTATCAGATGGTATCTCTGCTGATTTATTTAAACTCGACATGACTTGATTACAGAAATAAAATACAACTCAAAAAAATATACAATTGATTTATCTAAACCCTTAGATATCTCTATTCCATTAAGAGATGGCATAAACAACGTGAATGCATGGTATATAGAGCCACCTAAAATATTTCCAGTAGTTTCTGATGGTTGGATAGGTTCGGTTAAAAAAGGAGCTGATGTAAATTTTAATACTGTTCATTTTAATCCTCATTCTCATTGTACCCACACAGAAACAGCAGGACACATTACAAAAAAAGTACATTCTATTCATCAAAATTTACAACAATTTTTCTTTTTAGCAGAGGTAGTAACTATTCCACCAGAAAAAATTAATGATGATTTTGTAATTACAAAAAAACAATTACAATATGCATTGGGCAATAAGAAGAGAGATGCTATTGTGATTAGAACACTACCCAATTTATCAGATAAAAAAACAATGCAATATTCACACACAAATCCAACTTATTTAAAGGAGGAAGGCGCTGTGTTTTTGCGTGAAAAAGGAGTTAGCCATTTGTTAATTGACTTACCTTCTGTAGACAAAGAGAAAGATCAAGGCAAATTACTCTCACATAATGCTTTTTGGAATACATCAGATAAAGTACGTTTAGATGCCACTATTACTGAATTTATATATGTACCAAATACAATTAATGATGGTACCTATTTTTTAAACTTAATGGTTGCTCCTATGGAAAATGATGCAAGCCCCAGTAAACCTATCTTGTATAAAATTAATAATTAAAAAAATGCAAAAAAAACTTAAGTATTTTATTTACTCGTTAATTATTCTACTAACCTTTGCAATTGGAAATGGTATTTATGCAGATATCCCTGTTGAAGACTTAAAAAACGAATATGCAAATGAACAATCTCAATTCATTGAAGTAAATGAAATGAATGTGCATTACAGAGATGAAGGTGAAGGCTTTCCTATTGTTTTAATTCATGGAACAGCAGCATCCTTGCATACTTGGGATGCTTGGACAGATGATTTAAAAAAAACCAATAGAGTTATTCGAATGGATTTACCAGCTTTTGGTATTACAGGACCTAATATAAATGCTGATTATTCTTTACAAGCCTATACGGATTTCTTAAACTCATTTATAGAAAAATTAAAGCTTAAAAAATTTCATTTAGCGGGAAATTCTTTAGGAGGTAATATTGCTTGGAATTATGTAGCTGATTACCCACATAAAGTTGAAAAGTTAATTTTGGTTGATGCAAGTGGATTACCTACGAATAAACAACCCCCATCAATTTTTAAGATGGCAAAAAATCCTTTATTAAAAACACTTTTTTTATATGTGACTCCCAAAATGTTGATTAAAAAGAATATCGAGGAGGTGTATGCAGATGATTCTAAAATTACAGAAGAATTGGTTAATCGTTATCACAAAATGGCTCTAAGAGTAGGAAATAGAAAAGCTTTTATAGACAGAGCAAAGACTGACTTTGGTTCAGATTCTCTGGTGAATATTAATAAGTTAAAGACTATTGTGACTCCTACATTACTAATCTGGGGAGCACAAGATCTATGGATTCCCTTGGATAATGGTATCCGTATGGATCGTATTTTAGTTAATTCTACATTAAAAGTATTAGAAAATTCAGGTCATGTACCTATGGAAGAAAATCCTAAAGAGAGTTTAAAATTAACTAGAGATTTTTTAAATTAAAAGATAAATTACTTATTTTTATTTAAGATTAATGGTTATTTTATTCTTTAAAAATGGCATTACACTCAGAACTTTCTGTTTATAGAGATACATTTTTATTAATTATCTTGTGTGTATAACAAAAAAGTACATATTAAAATCTTCTCATCACGTCTTCTGCCAAGATCTTCCTAAGATACCATAATAATTGTTGTGTGTTTTCTTTTGAAAAAACTAGAGGTGGTTTTATTTTTAACACGTTGTGATCTAGACCATCAGAACTCATTAAAATGCCATGAGCTTTCATTCTGTTTATAAGGTAATTGGTTTGTACTGGTAATGGTTTTTTTTGAGCATCTACCAATTCTATACCTAAAAAGAGTCCTTGACCTCTTACGTCACCAATAATGGGGAAATCTTTGGCTAAATTGAAAAGTTGCTGCTTTAAATAAGCACCAACTTCTAAAGCGTTTTCTTGTAATTTCTCTTTTTTTACAGTTTGTAATACAGCAGTTCCTATAGCACAAGAAACAGGGTTTCCTCCAAAGGTGTTAAAAAACTCCATACCATTCGCAAAATTATTTGCTACTGTTTTTGTACAAACCACAGCAGCCAGAGGATGTCCGTTTCCTATGGGTTTTCCGATGGTAATAATATCTGGAATTACATCGTGTAATTGAAAGCCCCAAAAAGATGTTCCAAGTCTTCCACAACCAACCTGAACTTCATCAGAAATACACACCCCACCTACTTTTCTAATAGCTGTATAAGCCATGGATAAAAACCCTTCAGGCAATTCTATTTGACCACCGCAAGAAATAATAGGTTCTACAATTAGTGCGCTTACGCCAGCACCTATTTTATGAATTCTATCAATGCATTTTTGTAATTCTTGTACGTAATGCAGGCTAGCGTTTTTACCGCTGTATTTTCCTCTAAAAGTGTCTGGTAACGGAAAGATATGAGTGTGTTTTGGAGCTCCTTTACCTCCTTTTCCGTCAAATTTATAGGAGGAAATATCTACGCAAGTGTTTGTGTTTCCATGGTATCCAACCTCTGAAGCTATAACATCTTGTTTACCTGTCATAGTCTTTGCCATTCTAATGGCTAATTCATTAGCTTCACTTCCAGAATTTACAAAATGAACAACACTTAATTCAGATGGTAAGGTGTCCAAAATTTCTTGTGCAAGTAAGTTGATGTTTTCATGTAGATACCGAGAATTTGTATTTAAAATAGCTGTCTGTTGTTGAGACGCTTTAACTACTACAGGATGCTCATGACCAACATGAGCAACATTATTAACGGTGTCTAAGTACTTTTTGCCAAATTGATCTAAAAGAAACACACCTTCTCCACGAACCATTTTTATAGGTTCTTCATAGTGTAAACTCAATCCTTTTCCAAGATGTTTTTTTCTATAAGTAATTAATTCCTCGTTTGAAGAACTTTTTTTAGTATAAAGATTTTTAATGCGAAACAAAGCATTTGGGTCTATACAAATACTTTTCCAAACAGCTATTTGATTTACATAGGCTACTCCGGGAAAGTCAATTGTATAGTCTAATAAAGATAGCATTATCTGAAAATGTAAATGTGGAGCCCAATTACCATTTACAGTTTGATCACCTAACACACCTATTTTTTTCCCTTTTTGGAGGAGGTCTCCCTTTTGATAGTGTAAAATACCTTCCGGATCTAAATGACCATATAACGTGTAGAATTCTAATTCATTTTCTAAGTGTTTTAAAACAACCAACCCACCATATTCTTTGTTTCCGAGGTCATTTACAGCCATTACTATTTCACCATCAAATAGAGCATGTACAGGAGTTTTTGTTGGTAGCCAGAAATCAATTCCTAAATGAATAGTTCTACTCTCTGGGCCATAATTTCCTATTTTATCGTAGGTGTTTGAGGTGTATAAAGGTCTAGGTTCTAAATATCCACCAGAGATAATCTTTGTTGGATGCTCTTTTTGAAGTTGGTCTAGTTTATATTGAAATAAGTCAATATTATTAAAATCAGTTTGATGGCCAATCCAAGAACTAGATACACTTAGATCTAATTGTTCTATGTCTTTTTTATGAACTGATGGGAATAATTCTGTTAAAGAACATTGAGTACTTGCTGCCCATTTTTTAAATTCTTCTTCATTTGGATGAGCAGAAAAACCACAAGCTTCTCTAAATGAATAATGGGCAAAATCTGGGCTTATAAGTACCCATTTGTACAAAACTTCCCATGCTGGTTTTTCACTAATTAGCAAATACCTATTGTTGGGTTCTTTATCTTTGTTAATGGCAGATTTAGTTACAGAGATTACCAATCTCATCGCAATACAAGCATACAAATGACTGATTTCTTTTTCTTGTAAAGTAAAAGTGCTGTGGTATCCTTTTATTAGTTCTAGCGAAGCCTCTAATGGATCATTATGATGCATGATAGCATAAGAACAAGCAATAGCTAAATCATTAATTGTTTGTGTATGAATTGCGTCACCATAATCAATGGCGCCAATAACTTTAGGGTCTTTTATATCTTCAGAAACTACTATGTTGTTATCATTAACATCATTATGTACAATACTTTTTCTAAGTGATTGATAGCTTTTAAATTGTTTTCTAAATAGAGACTGAAAATTGCTAATAACTTTTTTTTCCTTGGCGCTAAAAAGATGTAAAAAATTAGAGGTCCATAAAGATTGTGCTATATCCCAATCAAAATTTCTATATGCTTCCGTGTGTTTGAAAAAACGAAGAGTTTTTGTGAGTTTTCCACATTGCTTTCCCAAATCAAACCTTAATAAGTTTGATTGAGGATTAACATTACTCCACAAACGTCCCGGAATCCAGGTTAGTAAACGAACACTTCTTATATTTTTAGAGCTGTCTATGTATTCTATTGTAGCTTTTCTTTTTTTGTCTAAAATTATTTTTGGTGAAACAATTGTAGCCTTATGCTCTAAATATTGCAATAGTTTTTCTTGAAAATCGCTGTACTTTTTACTCTGATTAGGTCTGGATATTTTTAAAATATAACAATCTTTTGAATCGATAGTTATTTTGAAATTAAAATCTGTTTCTCCGGGAAGCTTAAAAGCAGTACCTTTTATATGATAAAAATCAAACAAGATTTTCTCTGCTTGTTTGTTAGATATTTTTATATTGTTATAATTCATATATTCTTCAGAATAATTACAAAATGATATAATTAGAAAAATTCAATAAAAGAATAAAGATAAAATAATAACCATTAAAAAAATAGGATTGTTTAATTTTGAGTTATGATAATAAAAGGAAATATAGTAGACATATTAAATCGTTCTATTTTTAAGGGTGAAATTGAGGTATCTGATGGTAAAATTATTGATATTCGTCCTAGTGAACATGATGTAAAAAATTATATTTTACCTGGTTTTATAGATGCTCATATTCACATAGAAAGTTCGATGTTGGTTCCGTCTGAATTTGCAAAAATTGCACTTATTCATGGCACAGTTGCCACAGTGTCTGATCCACATGAAATCGCGAATGTTTTGGGTGTAGAAGGTGTTTATTTTATGATTAATAACGGAAAGAAAGTTCCGTTAAAATTTAATTTTGGTGCACCTTCTTGTGTTCCTGCTACTTCGTTTGAAAGTGCTGGTGCTGAAATAGATTCTGATGAAATCAAAAAATTAATGGCAAATCCAGACATTAAGTATTTGGCAGAAATGATGAATTATCCTGGGGTGTTATTTGATGATGAAGAGGTGCTAAAAAAAATTGAACATTCAAAAAATAATAACAAACCTATAGATGGACATGCACCGGGTTTAAGAGGTGATGGTGTAAGCAAATATATTGCTGCAGGAATTTCAACAGATCATGAATGCTTTACCTATGAGGAAGCTCTAGAAAAACTACAGAAAGGAATGAAAATTCTTATCAGGGAGGGAAGTGCTGCGAAGAATTTTGAGGCTTTGATAGATTTATTACCTAAACATTATAATAACATAATGTTTTGTTCAGACGATAAACATCCAGATGATTTGTTGTTAGGGCATATCAATCAATTATGTGAACGAGCTGTTGCTAAAGGAATGGATATTTTTAAAGTATTACAAGTAGCGTGTATAAATCCTGTAAATCACTATAATTTAGAGGTTGGTTTATTACAAGTTGGTGATACTGCAGATTTTGTTTTAGTAGATGATCTAGAGAAATTTAAAGTATTGGAAACTTATATTGATGGTGAGTTGGTTGCCAAAAATGGAAAAAGTTTTGTAACCTCTGTTCCATTTGAAAACTTAAATAATTTTGAAACAGAAAAAAAGAAAGTAGCTGATTTTGAGATTCTGTCATCTACAGATAAAATTCGTGTTATTGAAGCTCTTGATGGTGAATTAGTAACTAATGAAATAGAGGCAAATGCCTTGGTTGTTGATGGGAAAATCATTTCAAATATAGACAATGATATTTTGAAAATGACGGTAGTAAATCGCTATCAAAACAAGAATCCATCAATTGCTTTTATTAAAAATTTTGGAATAAAACATGGAGCAATAGCTAGTTCTGTTGGTCACGATTCACATAACATTATAGCAGTTGGAACCTCTGATGAGTTTATTTGTAAAGCTGTAAATCTTTTAATACATCATAAGGGAGGTATATGTGCAATAAACAGTACAGCAGAAAAAGTAGTTGCCTTACCCGTGGCTGGAATTATGAGTGATCAGTCTGCAGAAGTTATTGGGAGGTCCTATGCGGAGTTAGATTCAATGGCAAAAGAAATGGGAAGTACGTTAAGTGCTCCTTTTATGTCTCTGTCTTTTATGGCTCTTCTTGTTATTCCTTCACTTAAATTAAGTGATCAAGGACTTTTTGATGGAAATACATTTAAATTTACTTCCTTAGAGATTTTATAAGTTGCTTTTTTAAAATCTTTTTCTTTCAAATGCTAAATTCATATTAAAGTTTATCTTTTTTACTTTATTATAGCAAGCGATTTAATATTTTTAGCGTTCATTTTTAATAAGTTTTATGAACTACCCAAAGAAAGTTACTGTAGGAGATATTACAGTTCGTGATGGATACCAGCATGAGGAAAAGTTTATTCCTACACAAGCTAAATTGTGGATGTTAGAACAATTACTTTTAACAGGGTTTAAAAATATTGAAGTTACCAATTTTGGAAACCCAAGAGGGATGCCTCAATTTTCTGATGCTGATGATTTATTTAAAAAAATTCGCACTTCTAAAAAGGTGTCTCATTTATTAGCAGATGCTTCCTTAACAGCAATTACGATTCGAGAAAAAGCTGTAGAAAGAGCTATACAAGCAAAGCTAGAAGGTTACGGACCTGACAGAATTTTATTAATGGTTTCTACCAGTGAATCGCATCATCTAAAAAACTCAGGTTTGTCATTAAAAGACTACTGGAAGATGGCAGAAACTCAAATTAAAAAAGCCCACGATGCAGGGATTAAAGTAAATGGTACGGTAAGTACTATTTGGGGCTGTCCAATAGAAGGACCTACAGATCTTAATAAAGCCATAGACTATACCCAACGTTGGTTTGATATTGGTGCAGATGATGTCGAACATGCAGATCATGATGGTTCGGCTTCTCCAGATAGAGTGTACAGATATTACTCGTTGTTACAAGAGAAGGTAGGGATGACTGAGAAACAAATTGTTCATTTTCATACCACAAGAGGATGGGGGTTGGCCAATGTTCTGGCTGCCCTTCAAGCTGGGATGACACATTACGAATCTACTATGGGAGGTATAGGAGGTCAGCCTGCAAATTTTGTAGACGGAGTTCCAGTAGCAGGAACGGGGTCTTATTATTACAAAGATCCAAATCTAGTAGGTTTGGTTTCTACTGAAGATTTAGTGGTTATGCTTGATGAGATGGGGATTGAGACAAATTTAGATATTGATAAAGTGCTAGAAATTGGTGCTATGAACGAACGTATTGTTGGAAGACGCCTACGTTCTGAAGCTATCAAAAACGGAAGAATACCTAAATCATTAACCGGAAGGTAATTTGTAGTGTTCTTAGAATAACTGTATAATTGCACAATTAAAAAAAGTCCCGATGTCTATATTACAAGACTTACAGAGAAGAAGTGGAAATGTTTGTGAATTGTGTACATCAGATACTTCACTAGAAATATATGAAGTTCCACCTGTATCAACAGGAGGTGTAGATGGGAGTATATTAGCTTGTGATTTATGTATAAGACAAATTGAAAATCCAGAAACTACAGATGTAAATCATTGGCGTTGTTTAAACGACAGCATGTGGTCAGAATTTAGAGCTGTAAAAGTGATCGCTTGGAGAATATTATCTCGTTTAAGAAAAGAGGGCTGGCCTCAAGATTTACTTGACATGCTGTATTTAGAAGATGATGACTTACGATTTGCCAAAGAAACTGGTGAGCATCTAGACGAGAGTGAAAAGATTATTCACAGAGACGCCAATGGAGCCATTTTGAAAGCTGGAGATAGTGTTGTGCTTATTAAAGATTTAAAAGTAAAAGGGTCTAGTATGGTGGCTAAACAAGGAACAGCAGTTCGAAGAATTTCTTTAGATCATGAAAATCCAAAATATATAGAGGGAAAGGTTGGGCCTACACAGATTGTGATTATTACAGATTATGTGAAGAAAATGTCAGAAAAGGAGTAATTATAAATAATAGTATTGGCTCAAATATGAAAAAAATAATAGCACTTGTAATTTTAATTTCTTTTTTATCATGTAGTCCTAAACTCTTCAAGGAAAAATGGACCAAAGAAGAAGCGCCAGCATATTTTAAAGCAAGGTTTGAAACTACCCAGGGGAATTTTGATATTGAGGCAAAAAGACAGTGGTCTCCAAAAGGTATAGACAGATTATATCAATTAATTAAAAATGAATTTTATACAGATATTGCTGTTTTTAGAGTGGTGCCAGGTTTTGTAGCTCAGTTTGGTATTCACAATGATAGTTTGATAAATGCCAGTTGGAGAAAATTTAAAATTGATGATGAAAAGGTTATTGAAAGCAATAATCTCATGACAATCTCCTTTGCTAGAGGAGGTGTAAAGACAAGAACTACACAGATATTTATTAATTTAAAAAATAACAAACGCCTAGATGCCCTGTCATATTCTGGAGTAAAAGGTTTTCCGGTTATTGCAAAAGTAATTGCTGGAAAAGACAATATTTTAAAGTTTTATGATGGGTATGGAGACAAATTAGGTATGCGACAAGATTCTTTAAATAGATACGGTAATAAATTTATTAGAACCAACTATCCTGAAATAGACTTTATAAAAAAAGCATATATACTCAAATAATAAAAAAAGCCGCTATAGCGGCTTTTTTTATTCGAATAGTTCAGTAAAATATTTATAAAAATAAGGAATGGTTTCAATTCCTTTTAAATAATTAAAAATACCAAAGTGCTCATTTGGGGAATGGATAGCATCACTATCTAGGCCAAAGCCCATTAGAATTGTTTTGCTTTTTAATTCATCTTCAAAAAGAGAAACTATGGGAATACTTCCACCACTTCTTTGTGGTATGGGAGTTTTTCCAAAAGTTGTCTGGTAAGCTTTACTGGCAGCTTTATAACCAATGGTATTTATAGGAGTTACATAGCCTTGACCACCATGATGAGGAGTTACTTTAACAGTAACAGCTTCTGGAGCTATACTTTCAAAATGCTTTGTGAATAACTCAGTAATTTCATGCCATTCTTGATTAGGTACTAAACGCATAGATATTTTTGCATAAGCTTTAGAAGCTATTACTGTTTTGGCACCTTCACCAGTGTATCCACCCCAAATTCCATTAACATCTAAAGTTGGGCGTATAGAGTTTCTTTCATTTGTTGTATATCCTTCTTCTCCATATACAGCAGAAATATCTAAAGCTTTTTTGTAACTATCTAAAGAAAAAGGGGCTTTAGCCATTTCATCTCTTTCTACTTTTGATAATTCTTCTACTTTATCATAAAAACCAGGAATGGTAATATGGTTATTTTCATCATGCAAAGAAGCAATCATCTTTGTTAAAATATTTATAGGATTGGCAACTGCACCACCATACAATCCAGAGTGTAAATCTCTGTTAGGTCCAGTAATTTCTACTTCAACATAACTTAAACCTCTTAATCCAGTAGTGATAGAAGGAATGTCATTGGCTATCATTCCTGTATCAGAAATTAAAATGATATCGTTGGCTAATTTTTCCTGGTGTTGCTTTACAAACCACCCCAAACTTTCAGAACCAACTTCTTCTTCACCTTCTATCATAAACTTCACATTACATGGAAGATTTCCAGTAGCAGTCATGTATTCCATGGCTTTTACATGCATGTACATTTGACCTTTATCATCACAAGCACCACGAGCAAAAATGGCACCTTCTGGATGAAGTTCTGTTTTTTTAATAATGGGTTCAAATGCTGGAGAATCCCATAAATCTAATGGATCTGCAGGCTGAACATCATAATGTCCATACACTAAAACAGTTGGTAGTTTTTTATCAATAATTTTTTCTCCATAAACAATTGGATATCCTGGAGTTTCACATATTTCAACAAAATCACAGCCTGCTTTTTCTAACTTATCTTTCACGCTATTAGCGGTATTTAAAACATCTTGTTGAAATGCTGGATCTGCACTTACAGAAGGGATTTTTAAGAGTTCTATTAGTTCGTTGATAAAACGATCTTTGTTCGCTTCAATGTAGTTTTTGATATCTAACATATTTTATTTTTATGAGCCAGTAAAAATACTAAAATTCCTCCGATTCCGCTTTGCGAATTCAGACGAATGCGTATATTTGCAAACCAAAACTGAAAGTATTTTAGTTTTTTAAACTTGCAGGCGTGGTGGAATTGGTAGACACGCTAGACTTAGGATCTAGTGCCGCAAGGTGTGAGAGTTCGAGTCTCTCCGCCTGTACATAATTATAAGCCTCTTGATTTTCAAGAGGCTTATTTTATGGTGTGAGCTTAATAATAATAAATACAGCTTTTAATTAATAAGTCTCCTTAATTAATCTTCATTAACAATCACTTCATCGTCAAAAAAATAAGTTTAAATGAATATATTTATACACATACTAATTTTGAATAAAAGTATAGTCAATTTCTTTAATTGATATTTCTTGATATTTTTGGTAGGAACCATTATTGAATAAAGCTCTTAATTCCTCTATCTCTTGCTGATTAAATAGCAATACTAAATTTCCTTGTAAAGTTGGAATGGGGATGTTTTTTTTAACTTTTGGATGGGGGTAGTTTTGATTCCAATACTCAGTATCTAGTTGAATAATATATTTTTTAAAATAGAGATATTCATCATTTGTAAATTCAAAAAATATATTATTAAAAGTAAGGTGGTAATGATTGCAATCTAAACAGACTGTTAATTCTCCACTTTTAACTTTTCCTACAAGTTTTATTTTCTTAGACATTAATTTAATTTAGATTTAATTAAAATAATTAATTATATTTGACAAATATATAAAATAGAATGATTCTAAATAAAATTATAAATCATTTATTTTAATTCCAAATTGATTGAGAAGTTACCTCTGTCATAGTGTTTTTTTTTGAATTTAGCTCCTTCGAAATGAGGAGCTTTTTTTTTGAATATCTACTTTAAATTTTTACATCCAAAGCATCACGTAAAGTATTTCCTATGATCATAAAAGCCATGACCAAACTCATAATAGCTAATCCAGGAATGATTGCTAGATATGGTTTCCCAAGAATGATGTAATTGTAATGATTTTTAATAATAGCACCCCAAGATGGAGTAGGTGGTTGGGCACCAATTCCTAGAAAGCTTAGTCCGCTTTCTATCAATATTGCTGCTGCAAAATTTGCTGCCGAGATAACGATAATTGGAGCTATAATATTTGGCAATATATGTTTAAAAATTATTCTAAAATTTGAGTATCCTAGTGCTCTAGCAGCTTCAACATATTGTTGTTGTTTGGTTGTTAAAACCTGTCCTCTAACTACTCTAGCTACCTCTACCCACATAGTTAGCCCTACAGCAATAAATACTTGCCAATATCCTTTACCTAAAGCCAATGTAATTGCTATTACTAGTAATAATGTTGGAATAGACCAAGTAATATTAATTAGCCACATTATTAATACGTCTATTTTGCCACCGAAGTACCCGGCTATAGCACCTATACTGACTCCTATTAATAATGATATAAAAACTGCAATAAACCCTATAAAAAATGAAATTCGAGTACCAATTATTAATCTACTTAGAAGGTCTCTACCATATTTGTCTGTACCAAAATAGAAGGTCTTTTTCTTAATATATCTTTCTGGATTAGTTACAACAACTTTAGAACTTATCGATTTAGTTAGTCCATCACCTAAACTTACATATTCCAATAAATTGTTTTTTATAAGATATGATTTTATAGGTACTTCAGTATTATTTTGAGTATGACCATAAAATAAGTTGTAAAAAAATGACTGCGATTTATTTTCTTCTGATGGAAGTGTTAACATTAGGACAGAAAACCCCGGCTCTTTTGAATGAATTTCTAAATGCATCTGATTTGCGTTTTGACTATTGTCTGGAGCTATTAGATAACCAAATACAGCTACAAAGCCACAAAAAATTACAAACCAAAAACTTAATAAGCCAGTTTTATTTTGCTTAAATTTTTTGATTGCTATTTGTAAAAGTGATTTTGATTTTAAAGACATTAGTACAAAAATAAAAAACCTGATAGGTTATACAAACTTATCAGGTCTTAAGAATTGAGGTTTCTAGTAGTTAATTTTTTACAATTTCTTGTTTGTCACCTATTTTAAGTTGACTAAGAACATTCAATGCTTCTGAAATATAAATATCTTTAGACAAGTTTTTATGCCAAACCATTCTTTTTTCTTCTAGATCTTTATTATCCTTGAAAAGAGGTAATTCATATTTTGGAGAATCAAAAGCAAGATTAGATTTGTATTTAAAAACAGAGTTGAATTTTTTTGAAAACGTTTCTCTTTCTTTAAGTTCTTTTTTATACTTTTTGTAATTTAATGAGTAGGTAGAATCATCTTGTTCATTTTTTAGCCATTTAGCATATTCATCAATTAACTGAAATTTAGGATCATTGTTTATTCTTTCTGTACTTGAGGTAATAACATCTGAAAAATTTATATATGAGTTAACTGGAATATACTTGGCTTGGTTTACCTTGTCCCATTTAAGAGCGCCATCTAAATCTCGTTCTCCATAATTCATATAACTAAAACGAGTGGGCATGGCTATGTCAGCATATACTCCCTCCACCTGGGTTGACCCTCCATTAATTCTATAGAATTTTTGAATGGTCATTTTTAGAAAACCTAGCTCTTTATCATAGTTAGGATAAAATTTATTTATTGGTATAATATTTTGAACAGTTCCTTTACCATAGGTTTGGTTTCCTCCTAAAATGATTGCTCTGTTGTAGTCTTGCATAGCGGCTGCAAATATTTCAGATGCAGAAGCTGATAATTCATTAACTAGGACAACCAGAGAACCGCTCCATTGGGTGTTTATATCAATATCTTCTCTTACAACAGGCTCTTCATTTCTGTATTTTACCTGAACTACTGGACCCTTGTCTACAAATAAACCTGCTATTTTTATAGCTGTATCTAAAGATCCTCCTCCATTATTTCTTAAGTCAATTAATAATCCTTCTACATTTTCATCTTTTAAACGTTCAATCTCTTTCTCCATGTCTTTTGCAGAATCCCTGAAATTTCTGTCATCAAAATTTATGTAGAATTTTGGTAAATCAATAATACCAAACTTTTTCCCATCTTTTAATACTACTGAAGATTTAACGAAAGTTTCGTCTAATTGAACAATATCTCTAGTAATTGTAATATCCTTAGTAGTGCCGTCTATCTTTTTTTTAACAGATAAAGTTACTTTAGTATCTTTAGGTCCCTTTATGAATTTAATAGCGTCATCCAATCGCATTCCTACGATATCTACTGGGTCTCCATTCTCCTGAGTCACTTTTAAAATTATATCTCCTTCCTCTAATTTACCTTGTTTCCATGCAGGTCCACCAGAAACCAATTCAACTACATGAGTGTAAATACCTTTTTTTTGAAGTCTAGCTCCAATTCCTTCTAGTTTGCCTGACATATCTTGATCAAAAGTTTCTTTGATGTTTGGTGGCATGTAGGTAGTGTGTGGTCCAAAAGCACTAACAACACTATTTAAAAAGGTAGAAAACCAATCTTTATGTTCTAATTCATCTATTCTGATATATAAATTTTCCATAGATGTCATTACTTTTTCTCTTGCTTTTTTTTCTATGGATGAAAAAGACATTTTTTTGTATGAAGGGTCTTTTTCAAACTTTTCTTTATCTAGTGCTTCTAGTTCTTGAATTCTATCAATAGTTTGTAGTTTTAGTTGTTTTCTCCAATAATTTATAAGTTCTTTTTCGGATTTTGCGTACTCTGTTTTTTTGTAATCTAAGTCAATGAACTCATCTTTCTTATAATTAAAAGGTTTTTTTAAGAGAGATCCATAATATTGTTTTGCATTTTTAATTTTAGATAAAAACCTACCGTAAACCAAATTGTAAAAAGCAATATCAGATTCTTTTAATTGGTTGTCTATTTGGTATTTATATTTAGAAAATTCTTTAATATCATCTTTTGTAAAATATCTTTTAGAGGGATCCAATCCATCTATAAAATTGGTAAATACGTGTTTAGAAAATTCGTCATTTAATTCTTTTTGTACGTAATGACCTTTAGTAAGCATGTAATTTAATACAGATATTAAGACTTTATCTTTTTCTGGATCTTGATTGTTGGTCGAATTTTCACCTTTTAAATTTGCATGACTTAATAGTAGACTTAAAGAAAAAAATAGGAGAATTAATTTTGTTTTCATAAAGATTTGTAGCTTGTTAGGGCAATATTGTGTAATTGTATGTTTATAATAACTCACTAAACACTACACAATATTAATTAAAAAACTGATGTTATCTTCTTTAGAAAATGTTAAATTAATATTCATACTAAATGACTTACATTTGTGAGTAATATTACAACTATGGCAAATAAAAGACCTTTAATTTTAGTAACAAATGATGACGGAATTACTGCTCCAGGTATCAGAGCATTAATTAAAATAATGAACGAAATTGGAGATGTGGTTGTAGTTGCTCCAGATAGACCTCAGAGTGGAATGGGACATGCTATTACTGTTGACAATGTATTACATTGCAATCCAATTAATATAGATGAGGGACCTCAAATAGAATATAGTTGTTCAGGAACTCCAGCTGATTGTGTTAAAATGGCTATCAATGAGATTTTGAACACCAAGCCAGATTTATGTGTATCTGGTATTAATCATGGGTCAAATTCATCGATTAATGTTATCTATTCAGGAACTATGAGTGCTGCTGTTGAAGCAGGAATTGAGGGTGTCCCAGCTATTGGGTTTTCGCTATTGGACTTTAATTATAAAGCAGATTTTAAACAAGGAAAAGACTTTGTTAAAAGAATTACACTGAGTGCTATAAAAAATGGTATTCCAGAAGCAACAGTTTTAAATGTTAATATTCCAAAATTAAAAGAGGAGCATATAAAAGGAATAAAAATTTGTAGACAAGCTAATGGGTATTGGCGTGAAGATTTTGACAAACGAAAGAGTCCTTTTGGAAAGGAGTATTATTGGTTGTCTGGTGAATTTGTAAACAAAGATAAAGGAGAGGACACAGACATATGGGCTTTAGAAAACGGATTTATCTCAATTGTACCCGTTCAATTTGACTTAACAGCTCACCATATGATACAAAAACTAAATTCATGGGATATTTAAAAAAAGAGATATCTATCGGGTTTTTAATTTCAATCATAGCAACTGTTTGTGGTGTTTTTTTGTACATACAATATTTTTCTAAATACGGATTTGAAGAAACAATTCAAATGATACAAAAAGGTAATTTATATGCTCAAGTACTCTCGTTAGCAGCCCTACCCAACTTATTTATTTTTTTTGTTTTCATAAAGAAAAAACAAGACTACAGAGCTAGAGGAGTGCTTATGGCTTCTATTTTAACAGCTTTAATTACCTTTGTGTTAAAGTTTTTATAGCAACAAAACAATTTTTATATCAATTGAAGTAGGGTATTTTTATTTAGGTATCAACTCTACTCAATTTAATTTTCATTTAAATGAAATATTACATCATAGCTGGTGAAGCATCTGGAGACCTACATGGTTCTAATCTAATGAAAGCTTTAATGAAAGAGGATGGCGAAGCAGAAATAAGATTTTGGGGAGGAGACCTCATGAATGAGGCGGGAGGCACTCTTGTGAAACATTACAAGGAAAGAGCTTTTATGGGGTTTGTAGAAGTATTCATGAATATTAGGAAAATCCTTGGTATGATGTCTTTCTGTAAAAAAGATATTATAGATTTTGAACCAGATGTACTTATTTTTATTGATAATTCCGGTTTCAATCTGAGAATAGCTTCTTGGGCTAAAACGTTAGCATATAAAACACATTATTATATTTCTCCTCAAGTCTGGGCTTCAAGAGCTAACAGGGTAGAAAAAATCAAAAAGGTAGTAGATCATATGTATGTAATCTTACCTTTTGAAAAAGATTTTTATAAAAAATATGACTACGATGTTACATTTGTTGGACATCCTTTAATAGATGCTATCTCTGATGTCAAACAAATCGACGAAACCATATTTAGAGAAAAACACAACCTATCTAAGAAGCCAATTATTGCCTTATTACCAGGTAGTAGAAAGCAAGAAATTTCTAAAATGTTATCTATTATGTTGTCTTTAGTTGATGATTTTCAACAATATGAATTTGTAATTGCTGGTGCTCCAAGTCAGAGTTTAGATTTTTATAAAAAAATAATTGGTTCTAAAAATGTAGCCTTTGTAGACAATAAAACATACGACTTATTAAGTGTTTCATATGCGGCATTGGTTACCTCCGGAACCGCAACTTTAGAAACAGCTTTATTTAAAGTTCCTCAAGTTGTTTGTTATAAAGGAAGTATCATATCTTATCAAATAGCAAAAAGAATTATAACGCTTCGCTTTATTTCTCTAGTAAACTTAATTATGGATAAAGAGGTAGTTAAAGAACTAATTCAAAAAGATTTTACAAAAAAGAATTTGACCAAAGAATTAGCTATGATTCTCGATGATACTCATAGATCCAAAATTTTTGAGAATTATTATCAATTAGAGCAAAAATTAGGTGGAAAAGGAGCTTCTAAAAATACTGCAACATCTATTATATCAAAATTAAATTAACTGCGCAATTAGTAACGTTAATTAGTTAGTTTTTGGGTATATTTTACAAATTACTCTTAAATGTTTTGATATACTCTTCCCATGAGTCTGTTTTGTATTTTTCACTACCAAAATAGGTGATTACTTGCTCCATAATATCTGGGGTAAGATATCCTGGAACCCTGTCTAATAAGTCTAAATTTTCATTCATAAAAACAGTGGTTGGATAGCTTAATTTACCATTCAGTAAACTAGCAGTAAACTCATGGTATCCCCTTCTACCAGAAGGTCTGTATTTAAAGGTGTAATCTTTATAAATTAGGTCTTCCCTTTGTTCACCATCTAATTTTACAGGATAAAAATTCTTATTGATGTAAGAAGAAATTATTTTATTACTGTAGGTAATTCTATCCATTTTTTTACAATAACCACACCAATCAGTATATACATCTATTAACATAGGTTTTGGGTTTTCTTTTGTTAATTTGACTGCTTCTTCAAAAGATATCCAGTTTACTTTTTGGGCAGACAGTTTGCTAGCTAAAAAAAACAAAACAAAGATGATAACTATTTTTTTCATGATTATTAAATAATAACAGAATAGAGCAACAAATTTACATAAAAAAAGAAAGCATCGATAACGATGCTTTCTCTATGTTTTATAAGTTTTTGTTAACGAACTCCGTGCATTAGTTTTTTAAGTAACGGATGTAAGGCAAATGACACGAGTCCTAATGCTATTGGTACTATTGTGAAAATCAAGAAGAAATAAGAAAGACCGCTTTCCTGAGATATTTTCTCAATATCACCTCCAATATAATGAGCTAATTTATTTCCTATAGCAATGGCTAGATAGTATACTCCAAACATGAATGCGACCATTCTTGCAGGAACTAATTTACTCAAGTATGATAGCCCCATAGGAGACAAACATAATTCACCCAACGTATGAAATAAATAGGCTAGCACTAACCAGATCATACTTAATTTAGCAGTTTTTGCTCCTAATGGAATGTCTTTTGTAGCATATGCTAATAATCCAAAACCAATAGCCATAATAATTAAACCCAGTCCATATTTTACTGATGCTGGAGGATTGTATTTACTATCCCACCATTTCGTAAATAATGGAGCAAAGATGATAATGAATAAAGAATTTAAAATGGCAAACCAAGTAATAGGTACCTCTGTTTCTGTAGCTTGAAATTCAATGTATAATTTATAAATGATGATAGACCATACAATGAGGAAGCTAATTCCTAAAATAATGTTAGATAAGCTAATTTTACTAAATGTTTTATTAAATAATTTCACAAGTACATAGGTAATCACCAACATAGGAATCACAGTTACTAACAAATCAATAACTTTAAATATAGTTCCAGCAGTACCCTCTAAAATTCTATCTGTAAAATCTCTGGTATAAATGGGTAACGAACCTGCCGCTTGCTCAAAAGCAGCCCAAAAGAAAATGGTAAACAAGCAAAAAATTGTAAAGGCAATCATTCTATCGCGTTCTATTCTTGTATATCTAGGAATTCTTACAATTAATAAAATAATAAAGGTTATGGCCGCTACAAGTGCAAAAAATAACGAATCAGACATTCCTGCTATTGAAAAGTTCAAAGTATTAATATTCCCTATTTTACTTAAAGGGTCATTGATAATAAATATTAATGCTGAAACAACAAAAACAACAATCAATGAATAATCAAGCATTGAAAATGGATTCAATTTTTCCTCAGTTTTATTCTTACTAGTTATGTTGGTTGCATTTGACTCTATTTTTTTTGGTTTATCACCTAGGCTACCAAAAATAGATTGCGCATAATAAAATTGTAACATCCCTAAAAACATAAAGATTCCGGCTAAACCAAAACCATAGCTCCATCCAATTTTTTCTCCAACCCAACCACATAGCATGATTCCTATGAAAGCACCTGCATTTACACCCATATAAAATATGTTGTAAGCACCATCTTTCTTTTCGTCTTTACCGGCATACATCTTCGAAATGATAGAGGTCATATTAGGTTTAAAAAAACCATTACCAACAATAAGTAATGCAATACCTATATATAAAAATGTTGGGGTTTCAATTGCCATGGAAGCATGCCCTAGCGTCATTAATAGTGCACCAATAACAACTGCCATTCTGTAGCCTATTTTATTATCTGCTAGCCAACCTCCAACAATAGGGGTTAAGTATACAAATAGTGCATAGGTACCTAATAGAGACAAGGCAGTGGATGTATCCCATCCCCAACCTGGATTATTCCCTGAGATGGCTCCTGTTAAAAATATTACTAATATGGCACGCATTCCATAATAAGAAAAACGCTCCCACATTTCTGTAAAAAATAAAACAAAAAGTCCGGCGGGGTGCCCTAGAACTTTGTCTTTAAACATATTTTCGATATCTGTTGTCATAATTTTTATTTTTATTAATGATAAAATTTCATCTAATTATTACTAGCTTAATTCTAATTCTTCGGCGCCGTGAGTTAATCTTTTGAGAGGTTTTAATATGGCTATAATTAATAGACCAAAAATTGTACAAAAAATAGCAATTCCTGTAAATACTTCAAATTCTCCAGCATCTTTAGATAACTCTCCAACTAATCCTGCTACTTTATTTCCTAACCCAGTAGCAGCAAAGTAAGCTCCCATCATAAATGAAGCATATTTTAAAGGTGCTAACTTTGTTATAAAGGACAATGCAACTGGTGAGGCACACAATTCGCCAATGGTGTGAAATAAGTATGCCAATACCAACCAAATCATTGCTGATTTTTCAACAATTTTGTCACCATCCATTACTACCTCTGTACTGGCTTTACTCATAAAGAAGAAACCAAAAGCCATAATAATTACTCCAGTAGCCATTTTAAATAAAGAAGAAGATTCTTTCCCTTTTTTAGCCCATTTATACCAAAAATTCGCAATGAGAGTTGCAAAAATTATTATAAAAAAAGCATTAA
>Ga0206682_10000206_pt1 | contig 61839 bp, 90 predicted proteins | sample M240m12015metaG_FD_155444 | JGI IMG/M metagenome (GOLD analysis project Ga0206682, IMG submission 155444) | Ammonia-oxidizing marine archaeal communities from Monterey Bay, California, United States - M2 40m 12015 | ecosystem: Environmental > Aquatic > Marine > Intertidal zone | place: USA... | reverse complement strand
ATGATGAAGAATCAACAGCTTTTATATGAACAACTTCTACGGCAGCACCGTTCGGTGGTGCGGTGGAGAACGTTAGTGTACTACCGGAAGTTGTATAATTATTTTTACTTTGATAAACACCATCAATATATACTTGCGTGGCATTTTCATTTGTGATACTCATAGAGAGTACAAACGCTGTTGTTGAACCATTACCTGTAAAATCGTCGCTAGCTATTATACCAGAGACACCTACCATGTGTATTAATTCAACCGACGCAGTATTAGGAGGCGCCGTAGAAAATGTTACAGTACTTCCACTTGTAGTATAGTTATCTTTTGATTGGTAAACACCATCTATATATACTTGAACATTGTTTTCATTTACAATTGCAGTTGAAGTATCAAATGTTGTATCCGAGCCGTCTCCTGTATATATATTTTTTTCTACATTCACAGTTCCACCACCTCCACCACCAGAAACAGTACCATTTTTCCAATAGCTATTTGTAGCATCCCATACTAATGCTTGCCCGTCAGTTTTAGAAGAAACAGTTACATTAGATATGTTTTCTACAGTATGACTTGTAGCTGTTGCAACACCGCTTGAATTACCGAGCCATAGTTGATCTTGAGGTATATTAGGAACATCATTTGATCTTCCCGCACCAAATACTTCAATGCTACCATTAGAACCGTGCACCTTAACTATCTGCCCTACTCTTTGTATTAGAGCCGTTCCTGTTGGTTTGGTTCCCACAAAACCTCCATTAGATCCAACCCACACCGGATCTCCCTCTGTAAATCCAGTTGTTGAAAACCCAGCAGCCCTTCCAAACGCTACACAATCTCCCTCAGCATCATCCGCTATCTGTTCGGATAAAATACCTACAGCAGGCATTGTAGAAGCTGACGCATTATCTGCAACGTCTACTTCTAATACGTTACCACTTGGAGGGTTTGAGGTAGGAGAGGCAAAAACTATAGTACCTGCGGTTAAAGTTCCACCAGATACATTCTTAACAGTTAACACTATTTTAAGAGCAGCCTCAGCTTCCCCAGAGGCTACCGTTCCAAATGAAAGATTACCCGCCCCATCCGTGAGAATTGCCTGCCCTACGGTTCCATCATCATCTGGAAAAGTGTAGGCGTCATTTATTCTTATATTATTAAGAAAACGATTAGCCATAATTTAAATTATATTTTCTGAATAAGTATTTTTATTGCATTTGACGTAGGCGCCACTGAAAAAGTTACATCAACTTGAGATGCACTTGTTCTTACTACGTCTGCATAAACAGTTTCGTTTGTAGACGCGTCAAATAGTTGTATAATTAAATCTTGACTATTTAAACCATGTGTAACAGGTATTGTTGTTAATGTACCATTACCTATTAAAGCTTTATATGTTTTTGTTTCAAGTGATACAAAACCAGCTGTTACAGAAAAGTCTGCGGAATCGTATCCAGATATACCTTTAACTGCTGCACCTGATGTTGCTGCTGCTGTAGCTAAATCAACATTAGATTGTACAATTGTAAAATCACTTAATGAACCTCCCGCTCCTGCAGCTATAGCAGTTTCAGCTATAATAAAGTCACCTACTCTTACTTGCTCTGTAAAAAATAAACCATCTACAGTAACAGTATACGCATCACCTTTATCAATAGCTATGTTAGTAGCTGTATCTAAATCAGGGGTGTTAGTAGAGGCATCATATCCTCCCTTATATTCTAAAAGCCCAGTTGCAATAGTGTCTACATAATTTTTTGTAGCAACATCCTGAGCACTCGTAGGATCAGTTACATTTTGTATTCTAGCATTAATACCTGTGGTTACAAAATCATAAATTTGATCACCTGTAGCTAATTCAACACCTGCGTTTGTAACAGCGCTAGTTACAATGTCGATATTTGGTATTGGTCCAGTGCTATCCGTTATTGTTAACTGGTCAGCAGTAGCTGTGGTAATCGCAGTTAAATCACCTCCCGCTGATACCCAGGCTGTACCATTATAAAATTTTATTACATCATCTGTAGAATCGTAATATACCTGTCCTTCAACCGCTCCTGAGGGAGCTGTTGCTAATACCTGAATTACGGCGTTCTGTAGCTCGTTTTTCGTTAAGTCTACATTGTTTAAATATTTTATTGCCATTTTTTTGTTTTAGTTTAAGTATGCCTTTCCGGAAAAAGGAGCAGAAAAATTTATTGTTAAGTTGTTTTCGTCAATATATGTAGTATTTCCATACACTATGCTGTTAGCGCTATCTATAATTGTAACACTTGGAAATTTTTTTAAATTATGTTCTACATTCCAAACAGCCGAAGCGTTTGATTGTGTAAACGTAAAGAACACATCTGAAGTTGATATACCTGTTGCTGATAAAGCTATTACAGATGTTGCAGGCTCACCCGCACCACCTTGCTGAACTAAAGAAAACAAGTAAGCGTTATTTAAACTAGTTATACTAGTTATCTTATATACGCTATAATTTTGAGGGTTAGCTGTTCCAATATCCGTTATTTTTATAATTTGATTTTTATATAAATCAACTATAGGTTGAATATCTGTATTATTAGCTGTATATCTTGAAAATGCTATACCTGTAATATTTGCCCAACCAAATTGTGTGGGTGCAGTGGGATTAACTTCATATCTAAAGTCACCACTTTCTAAAGAACCTCCCGTATATTTTCCGGCATAATTAAATTGAAAACCAATACCAGTTGAATCAGCTGTGCTTGACTTCGCAAAATATTTAGCAATTTCCTCTATCTGGTAATTTTTTGTAGTATTACCGTTTATATCCGTTCCAACTAAACGGTCACCACCTGTGATAACTGTATCGTTGGGATATAATTTTATTCTTGCCATATTATTTTATTAAGGATATATAAGTCCAGTTGACGCTGATGAAACCGCTGTGGTATAACAACCCGCTGCTGGTGTTAGGTCGGTATAAAAATTAACATAAGGATGAGAGCCTACGTTAGAACCTATTGTTATATCAAAAGAGTAAGTTCCGCTAGCTGGGTTAACTATATCCGCACCTCCTGATGCAAATACAAAACCTGTTTTTACACCAGCAGGATTACCACCTCCCCCGTAAAGCCAAGTGCCTAATCCTGGTGATATAGGATTAGCAGGACTGTAAACAGGAAATTGATTTGGGGTAGCTGGATTAGTGAATCTAGCTCTAATGTGTTCTACAGCGTTTTGTATACCTGCGGTATAATTTATTGTAACCCTCCATTTGGCACCAGTACTCCATTGCAACTGCCCTCCTACTGTTACAGTATTGTATACTGTATTTACAGCAGAAATTGATAATGAATTATTATTTGTTTGATTTACTGGACCAGCCGCTTGTACTATAGTGTCTGTATTGTTTAAGCCACTAGCTAAAACAGTATTACCCTGAGCAGCTATAACAACCTGCGCATTTCTTTGAGAAGAGCCACAAGTAGCAGATTGATCTGCTATTGCTATTTGATACGTAGCAGGGCTGGACGATATAACCTGCGTTCCGCTAGGAGCGGTTGCACCATTACTTCCTGTTAGAGTAAATGAAGACCCTATATCTCCTGTAACAACATAAGGAGTATTTCCTCCTGTATTAGCTATATTAGAATTAGTAAATGCTGCCGCTGTTATTTCTGTATTATTAGGAAATATTTGACTGTTACCAATATATCCTTTTAGAATGTTATCAGCTCCCAACTTAATTGAGGATAAAGGATTATTGAATAAGTTTATAGGCATCTATGCTGTAATTAAGTATAATGTTTTAGCATCTTTGGTGCTTATTGCATCGTATTGAGCTTGCGTGCCTTTCCAAAAACTTAATAAAGATTCTGAGTTTGCATTAGCAGCATCGTAGTAAGGTTGACCACCTATTATGTTTGTTAAATTTGCCATTTTTTAATTTTTATATGGTATTTTTTTATTTAGCCATTCTTGTCTTTTATTGCAATTGCAATTGCCTCCTGTAATTACATTAACTACTTTAGTTATACCAGTAAAATCTGTCATTGTTTTAACTGTATCACCTAAACCTTTATTTTTTGTAAAATCCATCTTGTGCAGATTTTATAGTTTTTAAAAAATTGTTAATATATTGTGCTCCATTTACATTGAACCCTGGCTCCACTTGAAGTACAGGAACTGTTTCTGGAGCAAATCCAGAATAATCTGAACTATCTATAAAAACAGTTTTTATATTAAGTTCTTCTGATACTTCTACTTGAGCACATTGCTCGCAATTAGTTGTTTTATATACTTTCATTTAATTTAATTTAATTTAATTTAATTTATTATAATGTATAATCAATATAGCAACTACCGCCATAACCTCCAGAACTACTAAAATTACCTCGAATTTTATATGGTGTTGCTGAGGTACATCTTATTATATAGTTTGCGTATACTGAGCAGCTATAAGGAGCTAAAGCACTAAAATTTTGGTTTAAAGTTCCACCTCCTGATCCAGTCCAAGTTGCTGAAAATGTCCAACAAGCACTATATTGAGGTGAAGGACACCATGAATCTCCAGGCGCTGGCGTATATGGTGTAAATGTTTGCCAAGCTGCCCATGTTAAGGGTCCTACACTTTGTACTGTTCCACTGTAACTTCCAGGGGCTGGCATATTAGGCACTGATTTTGATACAGTACCTTGGAATGGAGAAGGATTTGCGGAGGGAACTCCAGGTATACTCCACTCTTGAAAACCATAAGCACCAGCGCTGCAAGAAGTTCCTGATCCACCTGTTGTATTATTTGTTATTGATGCACCTCGTATACTTCCAGTAACTGTACTTCCAAAACTACTCCCTCCACCACCACTAAAGTTAGGTGTTGTTATTGTTAAAGTAGCTGAATTAACCGTAGAAGTTGGTGCTGATATTGTTAGATCATCATAATCAGAAGATACTCCATTTGATGGATATGTTGTTGGCCCTGATACAGTAAAAGTTGCAGTTGTATTACTTACACTACCATATCCACTTACGCTGTAAGTAAAAGGCGATTGTAATCCAGATATAGTTGGAGCATTTTGATAAGCTTGACCAGATGGTGCTGTTATACTCCAAGATACATTTGCTGCTGGAGAAACTGGATCACCAGGAACTCCTGAAAATGTTTTAGGATTAGGGGTAACCCCAGGATAATCACTAAAAGATATTACAGTTTGATTAACATAAAAAGAATCTGTAGCTTTATAGCCATCCTGAATCTCAGTAGATCCTTTATATAGGTTTCCGCTGGTAACTTCCGTGTTTCCTTTGTATACTGGCATTATATTACGAAATAAAGTGTATTTGCATCTTTAGTACCTAAAGCTGCGTATTCAGCAGTTGTGCCCGTCCAAACAAGAGCGTTTGGAGTTTGATTTTGATCATCTACAGAATTACCAACAGTTGCTGTAGTTGCTGTAGTTGCTAAAGCAGCATCAGTGGCATTATTTATTGGATTTCCTGCTGTTGCGCCTGGATAAAATGTTTTAACGTCTGGCATAGCTTAAGTTATTAACCAACCAAAAGTAGCATTGATATATACAAATCTTACCGCTTGGTTGTTAGTTATTGTTAGTGATTGATTGGTACCCTCTATAAGTGCTGAGGTTACTGTTACTGTTTGTGAACCTACTTTTTTTACAAGCACTTCACCTCCATCAGAAGTTACTGTTGTAGGAAGTGTTATTGTAAAATCAGAGGCTTGCTTACAAACATATATACTGTTAATATTTAAATTAGTATTACCAGTTATTTCAAAAGCTTGAGCGCCGGAAATCCCTAGGAGTCCAGCTTGTGGTAAATCTATTGTTAGTCCCATATTTTTAGTTTATTACCCATCCGTTAGCAGCATCTGTATATAATAGTTCAAAAGATTCTGTAGAGGCATCAAGTGTTAAGTTTGTAGCTCTCATTATTTTATCTGAACCATTAGTAGCTATAGACCAGGTAAACGTAGGTTGTACATACGCACCAGAAGCATCTAAAGAAGACATGTTAGTTATCTTTACACTATCACCTACAGTTCCTGCTGGTAGTGTTAAAGTTTTATCAGCAGTTATATTGCTTAATATATAATGATTATAATTAGTAGCTATTGTATTATCCACTAACGCACCACCAAAAGTATGCCCTTGTTTTAAAGTTACAACACCGTTTGCTGGTGCTGATATAACTAAGTTATCAAAATCAATTGACACAACAGGCACGTCTGTATTACCACCGTAATCATACGTAGCACCATTGGCGAGACCAGAAACAGTTAGCGGATTATGAGATAAAGCATTAGTTGCTGTGTCGTAGTACACAAAATTTGATTTAGCTCCAGTAGGTATTGTATTTAATTTTACAACCTCTGAATCTATATTAAAAGTACTTGTAGACACGTTTAATGTACCATAGCCTTGTCTGCCAAATACAGTTACATAAGTACCTGTATCGTATGCAACAACTAAATATATATTAACTGATGCATCTAGTATTTGACCGCCGGGCGCTGGAAAAGCAGCTGTATATGTACTGTCAACGAAATATAAATTCTGTCCAGTAGGTACAGCAGCGAATATTGACGCAAAATCAGTCTGATTACCTGCAGATATAGTTATAGACGTTACATCTTGTCCTATTGTTTCCGCAGATGATAAAGAGGCTGGGGAAGTGGCTGCTTGAAATAAAGCTCCTGCGGCGTTTTGCGTACCGTAAAAGAAACGTCCTGTAGTTATAGAGGTTGGTGGACCAGCTAAAGTTTCGCTTAGACCCGGTAAAGCTTCTGCTACACCTGAGGATAAAGCAGGTAATTGATACCAATTTCCATCAACTTTTAAAGATGTTAAATAACCTTGATTATTTAATCCTCCTTGAGAAGCATTACCAGAAACTTGCTGCTGAGCTAAAGCATTTCCACTAGCATCTTGAAGCTCGACACCTGAATTAGACAAAACACCTCTAGTGCCATCTGTCGCAATAGCAGTAAAAGTATTTTGACCCATTATTGTTCTGCCATCCGCAGAAGTGGTGTTATCATCTTTTACTATATCTTGTGTAAATCTAGTAGCGTTAGTTACTATATTTGAGCCTGACCCTGTTCCTGATACAGTTAAATCAGACCCATCGGTGCTTAATAATACATTATTATTATCACCTCCAAATTTTATGCGACTTTCAGATGTAGGTAACTTTATATCCCCATACACTGTAAGACTTCTAGGGTCCGTAGTTGGGCTTTCTGTACCTACAGTTAAATCACCATCAGGTACATTTAAATTTCTTGTTATTTTTAAAGATCCTACAGCTTGAGTTTCAATTCTTTGAGAACCTGTTAAAAAAGTAAATTCAGTAAAAGCCACTTGGCCTCCTGTATAAACCTCTCCCGCATCCAGTGTAACATTAAACATCCACTCAGTGTAAATGCTATTTCCATTTGTTACATATTGACTATCGTTAGCCGCTGGACTATCGCTTCCAAAGTTTGGATTATTAAAAGATGTTACAGTACCATTATGGGTAACATTTCCAATAACCCCTGTAAAGGTTGCTGAATTTGTTGCAAAATCATTTAAGTCATAATCAACAGCAAACTGACCGTCGTTATAATCCCTAATTATTAAAAATACTTGACCTGTACCTAGAGTGTTTAAATAAACATCACACCCTGTATTCACTGTTGCACTTTTAAGCACAACATTAGTTTCAACAGAACTTGCTAATGTTCTAACTAAGGCTCTTTCATAATCCGTTCCTTCTCTATTTACTGTTAAAGCAAATCCTAAAGGAATTTCATCAGGTATATTTTTTGCACTAGCTCCATTGATATATTCTTTTAGACTATCAATAGTGTAATTTTTAGTTGCTAGTGAGGAATTAGAATTTGCATCAGTACCTAAAAGCTTATCGCTTCCTTCTATAGTAGAGTCAATTGCGTACGTGCTAATTCTTGCCATCTTATTTCTTTAATTTTGTTCCTTTCGCAGAAGATTTAACTTTTGCTGTAATAGGCATATTCATATTTTGATTATCAACCTTAGAAGGTTCGATAGTTACTCCAGGTAGAGTATCGTATAAGCTAACTTTTCTTTTTTTCATGTTCTTATTTTATTATGGAGTGTCTGTATCTGTAACTACTGCTTTAACAACCGCATTAACAGTTGCTGTAGCACTTGGAGCTTTAATTGTTTGCGTAATACCTGTTGGTGCACTATACAATATAAAAGTATCGCTACCAAATGTAATATTAGCTAAACAATTATTTGGTTTTACTTTAACGTTATACTTCAATTCAGAAGCAGTGTCGTTATAAGTACCATCAGCTAATTGATCTGGTCCATTTGTCATAAATTCCCTTAAAACTACTCCTGTGATAGTTTCGTTTTTAACCAGTCCCTGAACAGTATTTGTAACAGCTCCTGTAGTATCGTCAATAGTAGTTACAATTGATCTTATTGCCATTTTTTTATTTTTTCTTGTTAAACTCTTTTATAGCTTGGCTGTACACTTTATCTATGTACGTTTCCCGTTTCATTATTTTATTTCTCTTCGCTGAAGTTGGAAGATCTTCTTCGCCTATCAGTATTCTATATACTTTATTTATAAGTAGCTTACCTCTTTGGCTAACTTTATATTTATTATGATCGCCTCTGCGACCACCTCCGTTATGTGATTTATTTATCCAGCCTTGTTTTTGTAATCTATAAAATCTTTCTTTATCCCAAGTGTAAAATAATGTACCTGTTTTAAAATCATCTATAGTAAAATAAACAATAGGGTCCAAATAAAATAATAATTCTAAATCCGCTACAGATAAATCATTATTTTTACAAGCCCATCTGGATACTAATCTATAATATTTAAGAAAATCAACTTTAACTTCACCTCTTTGAGCAAAATCAGTTCTTTCCATTATAGTATAGCTACAATATCACGTAAATTAATAACTTTATAAATATTACTATCATGCTCCACAGGATAACCAGCTATTCTATCAAAAAGTACTGTTTGACCTTCTTTCAATATATCTGGCCCAGAAGAGATTATATTTGCTCTTCTATACCTAATGTCCTCTCTATGCTTTTCGGCTAGTTCTAAGCCGCCCTGTGTCTTTGTAGAAGTCTCTAAGATCTCTTCTAAGACTACATAATTACCTATTGCTTCCATTATTCTCTTATATTACTAATTACACAATCAGTTGATAGAATAGTAGTAGCTACAGAAACAGCATTATTTAAAGCAGTTTTTGTAACTAGGAAAGGATCTATAATTCCTTCATCCCGCATATTTCTAGCGCATCCACAGGTTACATTAACACCTTCACCCCATTCTGTTAGATTGAAGTTTTCGGGCTGTAAACCAGCATTGGATAATATTTTTGTATATGGTGCAACTAAAGCTTCTTTTAATATTTCAACACCGGTAAGTTCATCCTGTGTTAATTCCATTTTCCAATCAGTTTGTGCTGCATATGCTAATGCAGAGCCACCTCCTGGTAAAATACCTTCTTTCCTTGCTGCTTTAACAGCATGGATTGCATCATCTACTCTGTCTTGTTTTTCTTTAAGCTCAACTTCAGTATCAGCACCTACATAAACAATGGACACACCACCACATAACAATGCTAACCTTTCATTTAAATGCTTAGACAATATCTTATTGTCTTCGTCATCAAGAGCAGTTTTTAAATATTCGATACGTTCTAAAGCTTCTTCTGATTTTTCAGAAATAACTAAAACTGTACCTTCACTATCTGAGAGAGCCTTATCGGCCGATCCTAACATGTCAGGGGAGATCGCATCAATCGAATCCCCAAGGCTTTCGTCAAAAACTTTAGCCCCGACAAGCAACGCAAGATCTTCTAGTATGTCCTTTCGCTTAAGCCCAAAGCTGGGTGGATCTATTACGTTGACTTTAATATTACCCTTTACTTTATTCATTGCAAGCGCGGTTAACGGCTGCGACTCTAAAGGAGCAATAAGGAGAATGCTACGGTTGGACTTAATAGCATGCTCCAGTATGTCTTGAATTTTTCTTACATTTGGTATTTCAGATACACTAATAAAAACTAGCGGCTTGTCAAGCTCAGCTATTTCTTTTTCTTTATTAGTATAAAAATGAGGTGTCTTACAAGTGCTACCAACTTTTGTACCTTCTACAGTGTCAACATACGTTTGATTGTTTGGAGAAGTTTCCATAGCAACAATTCCAGTGTCACCGGAGTTTTCAAAAGCTTGTGCAATAATACCCCCAAGCTCTGCATCATTATTCGCAGAAATAGTAGAAACGTTGTATAATTCTTTATTATCAACTTTAACAGCTTTTTTAGACAAGAAGTCTATTACGTGAGATTTAAATTTATTAATCCCACTTCTAACATCTCTAAAAGAAAACTGATTTCCTTCTTTTTTATTATAACAGTCGATTATGGCTTGTGTTAACACTATGGAGGTGGTTGTGCCATCACCCGCCATACTCGCTGTCTTTTGAGCGGCTTGTTTCATCATTGAAACGCCTAAGTTCTCAACTGGATCGTTGAGCAATATTGAATTAGCAACAGTGACCCCATCCTTAGTTACGTATGGGTTACCAAAGTCATCTTCGATAATTACTGTTCTACCGCTTGCTCCTAGTGTAGAGCTAACAGCATCTGCTATTTTATTTATTCCGTTTGAAAGCTTATCTTTTGCTTCATTATTAAAGTGAAGTTTCTTAACAAGCTTTGGTCCTCCAAATTGTGCCATTTAATTTAATTTAATTTAATTTGATTTTTAACAATTCCATTTCCGTCTAGCAGCACGACCTCTTTCCGATGTCCAGCTTTTAGATCTTGCACAGAATGCTTTTCTTCTTTTTGCAGCTTTGCTGCCTTTTTTTAATTTTGATGGTGGTGTTGTTACGGCAGTTTTTAGTTTACTACCTGGATTATCCTTGCGATACTTAGCAACACCCTTAGCTGTCATTCCTCCACCAGCTTTTTTACCCGTACCGCCCTTCTTATTCACTTTAGCATAATATCCTAAAGACTTCTTTTTAGAAGGAGCAGGTGGTTTGCGTCGTGTGGTTTTCTTAGCTGGCATATTAGTTTTTCTTTTTACGTCCCGGTTTTTTTCTCGTGAACTTTTTAACAACTTCTTTTGCGTCATCTACAGTGTCTTCAACAAACTCCTCAACTTCATCAGGGATACCATCCGCATCTGAGTCTTTAAATTTTCCAAGGTATGTTGCTACAATGATTCCTACTGCAGTGAATAATAAAATTGATAATATGATTACAATGATTTGCATAACTTATTTAATTAATTTACGTTTTTCTTTTTTAGTACCTTTACCGTCATTACCTCTATTGGCTTTAACGGATTTAAACTTACCATCTTTATGATCGTAATCTAAATTTGTCAGAGAACGTCCCGCCTTCTTAGCAGCTCTACGTTTCTTTTGGCTATCTGCACGCTTTGCCTTTCTATCAGGCGAATTAGCGTATCTTAAATCTCTAGCCGCTTTAGCTGCTCGGGCTTTAAGGGAAAGTTTCTGACTCATCTTATATTTTTTTTATTATTGAGTTCTTCGCGTATCTTGTCTATATCACGCATTGAATACTCAATATCTTTCATAGCTGCTTGAAATTCAACAGTCATTCTCTGCACGTCTTGTTCAAGCTTTCTTTGGGCTGGCCATGTATACTTCTGTTCGTTTTCTTTTATCTTCTTTAAAGCTACTTCAGCAGCTTCTATTTTAGAAGACAATGTATAATACGAACCGACTATAGATATAACAATACCACCTAAAGTAATTATCTGGCTAAGGTTTATAGAAAAATCTGGTTTTCCATCCCCGTCTATATCTACACTCGCCATGGTTATTTCTTTTTATAATGTTTATCGTCAAAATCCATTGCGGCTTTTAGGATGATCTTATCCATAACTGCATCCTGATTCTCTAACATCTGCTTTTGTAACTCAATTACCATAGCTTCAAGATTATCTTTAGCTTGTACTAGAAGCTCTATATGATGTTCTTTCTTTTCAATGGTCTGCTTGAGAGCATTCACGTCATCAGGTTTAGTTCCTGTGATAGAACTTATAACAATAGGTATAGAAGCAGCGATGGTTCCTATAAGGACCATTACAACTTCTTTGTTAGACTCAAGTACTGGGTATTGTAATAAAGTAATTATAATACCTATGACGAATAAAAATATAAATAAAGAACCTGTGTAGGATCTTAATTCTTTAGCGACTCCGTTTTTTGGTAGTTTCATTCTTCTTTGCTTTAGTAGTTTTTCTTCTTATCTGAGATGTTTTTCTCCCCATCCCCACTCTTTTCTTTTCTGCTACCGCACGCTTCTTTTCTGAAGGCGACATCTCACCCCAGGTTTTCACCGTTTTTCGACCCACCCGTTTCGATGGTCGACATTTTTTTGTATTCTTATTTTTAGTGGAACCACAAGCATTACCTTTCTCATCAGTCCACTTCTCTTTAAACCAACGTTTAAGGGCTAATCCTTTTTTAGTTTTTCTTACTGCCACTCTTATGTACTTTTTGTGTAGGGAAGCTAGCATATAAAGAAGCCCCGGTATGCTTTACAAACTTACCGGTATGCTTCATTAATTTGTACCCAGTACCCTTTTTCATCCAGTGGTATCCAGCAGGTGCCTTAACCTTTTTCATTTAGATTACTGGCTTACCTTTTTTAGCTTTAAACTCTTCCCCCGCGTTTGGACCTGAAGCAGCGTTTCTTCCACCAACCTCCTTTGGTTTAAAACGGTTTGGTCGCTGAGCGTATACTACAACTTCCTTAAGTTTTTCTGTCTTGATTCTATCGCCTTTTTGTTTTCCTTTATGTCCAGCCTCATGCTTGTAGACAGGAGTATCTAGTTTAAACATAGGGTTAGATCCGTCATTAGCTAGTTTTGTTATAGGGGCATCTTCTCTAAATGTGCCCGGGGTATTTAATTTCTTTTTAGGATCTCCTGGTTTTTGCTTATACATAATATATTATTTATTGTTCTTAATTGCGTTTGCGAATCCACCTGTGATCTTTCCTGAGTCAACAGCTGCCTCTAACTTATCATTGAAAGTTATAGGGCTTGCACCCTCTCCATCCGATGGATTACTAATCTTTTTCAACGGTGACCCACACGGCTTACTGTTTCCAGACATACCCTGAGCACCTAAATTCTGTGGTCCTATTCCCATGTTCTTTTAATTTTAGTTTATCTTTTCTTTTTTGGTCCCCCAGCCTTACGGCATTTCGCTATAGCTCCAGAAGCATATGCAGAAGGGAATACATCGTACCTTGCTTTAACACTGTGGTAACAAGCATCCTTCTTTAAGAAAGGTGATATCGTATGTACACTTCGTTTCTTTTTCATAATGTTTTATATATAGAGGTTTTGTATTACATATATGTATATGATAATCAAGTACTTAAGAAAGTCGATTAATAAAGTACCCCCATATTAGTAGTAATTCAATGCATTTATCATTAATAATGTAGTAATATCAATGATTTATCACACATATGGTGATGCATTATGTTTGATCTTATGTATATATCATTGTCATATGTTCATTACATAGAAGCTATCGTCACATTATGTGTAGATATTGTTATGTTTTGTTGTCATATACTCATAGATATTGTATTATACCTACACTTATGATAAATTATCATTAATGTAATATAGTATTTGGTTTATTGAATTATATTCAATGTTTATATTATATCTTTAAGTTATTAAAGTTATATATTATATTATAGTGCAATATATTCAAAAAGGGACATTTTGTATAATTATTATAAAAATACGTTACAAATTATATTATAAAGTGATAATATAAGTGTAAATAAAATATAAGATATGTTAAAGATTATAAAATTAGAATTAGAAAAGTTAAAAGATTATAACTATTATGGAAGTAAGAAACAAATAGAAAATGAAAGATTAATTTTAAATATGAGTTTTAAAGATTTTGGAATAGAAATGAAATATAATGAAAGTATAGAAGAGTTTTATAATAGATATCTAGAATTAGAAATAAATAATTAAAAATACGTTACACTTCTTATAATAAAGTGATAATATAAATGTAAATAAAATATAATAAAATGCAAAAATTAAAAACAAACCACTACAAATCTCAAATATTAAACACTAAAAAACTTAAACTAAATAATAATGTTTACATTGGTTTTAATATTAATAACTTACAAGATGTAAAAATAAAAGATAAGTTAAACATTTGTGATGTTGTTGAGTTTAATATAAAAGGTATGAGTTATATAAATAAAAATAAAATTAAAAAAAGTACGTTACAATTTATATAATATTGTGATAATATAAATGTAAATAAATAATAATAAAAAAAATAATAATATGAAAATGTTTAAAATAACAAAAACCACACACTGGAATTGCAAAGGGAATATAAGACATTATATAAAATATATGCAAAGTGATAATATTGAAAAAGTTATAAAGCATTTTGGAATTGATAATATATTAAAAGTAGAAGAAGTATGAAAGTAGAATTAACACAAAAAGAAATAGATGTAATTTATTTTACAATGAAAGGTTACATTAAAAACTTATATGATATAGATTATCTAGTAGAATTAACAGATGAACAATCTGAAAACTGGCAAAGTGAAATAAATATAATTAAAAAGTTTAGTGAATTATGAACAAATATTTAATAATTTTAGCACTCGAAACCTTACTTGAACAAGTAGTTGATTCAAGAGAAAATTCTACCGATCACAAAGATAGAATAAAAGAAATTGAAGAAAATATAAAAATAATAAAAAATAAATAAATATGATTATAACAAATAAAAAAACAGGTAGAGATGTTTCCTATTTAGTAATAGCAATGTGGGAAAACTTAATAACAAAAGATGAATTTGAATTATTAGCAATGATATATGAATAGTATAAAAGAATTAAATACAATAGTACAAGAATTTGACCATACAATGGCTAAAATTGAATTAGCAATAAATAATGGTGGTAATAGTTTAAATAAACAAGAAGAGTTATTACTTGATTATCAAGACTATCAAGCAAGAAAATTCTTAGCAATAAAAGAAATTAACAAATTAATAAATAAATAAATATGTATAAAGATAATATAGTACAAGATTTTAGTGAAGAGGCTTGGTTAGCTTTTCATCAAGGTGAAATAAATGATGCTGATGATTTTTATAATTTCAAGCATTCCTGGATTGATAATAAAGTTATATATACTTATGAAGGAAGAAAAATTTGTGATGAATTAAATTATGATGTCTTTCAAGAGCATGATTTATTTGGCAAAGCTGAAAATTACTCTCAAGCAGGTTTCTGTGCCTTATATGATTTATTAAATGATGATGATGATGTTGTAAGATGGAATGAAATGGAAGAAGTTTTAAATGAAGATATTAAAGAAATTGAAACAGAATGCGAAATCGTAAAGTAAAAAGAAATAAAATATTAAAAATATCAAAAGCACAAATTGAATTATTAGAATTAGAATATTATAAACGTTTTAATTCTGAGATAACTCAATGGCAACAACAAAAATATTTGTAATTGCTATACATAAATACGTTACAAAATACAAAACACCGTGATAATATAATAAAATAAAACAATATGAATATAACTAAACAAATGATGGAAGAAAAGTTACTACAAATAGCTAACTTTGAACAAAAACACGGTGCTGATCATGGTATTACTAGCGTAAATGCAATGAAAAAGTATTGTACTAACGAAAAATACAGACAACGAGTGCGTGATTTTAACACCGCAAGCGTTGAAACAATTAAACATTACACTAAATACGGAATAAAAGCATGATAAATGAATGTAGCTACTGTAATGAACCATTGCACGAAGAAGAAATAGAATTTTATAACACACAAGTAGATGCAATGCCACTTTGCACAAACTGCGGAATTAAATTATGGTAATATGAAAAACACATGGATATTTTACGGCAACGACCATAGCGGAATTAAAACAATTCACTACATTAAACAATGCAAACGTCCCGAAGCTACAAGTGAATACAAAGAAATGATGCACTTATTAGAAAATAATACTTATTACACAACAGGATATATGACTAGTAAAGCATGGAATAAAGAAAACCAATATATAAAAATAGTATAAATTATGTATGACAAAAAATTAATAGCAAATATAGCTAATGATATTATTGAAGAAGTTAATGAACACATTGACAATACAATACACTGGCAATTGGACCCATCGGAATTTCAATTAGATGAATTTGATGACTTATACGAATTAGAATTACAAATAAAACAACAACTATTATTTAGTTTAATTAAAAAAGTTACAAAATGAATGAATCAATAGCAAATATATTAGATTATGTAAATGAAAACAAAACTGATCTTAATATTGACGAAAAAGTAAATTACGTTTATAATAAATATGATATTGGTTTATCACTTATGAATCAAATACGTGAATATTTTAAACAAAATACGTTACAAAATTAATTTGTACGTGATAATATATATGAATAACAAATAAATAATAATATGAATAAAAACACAAACGTACAAAACTATATTGATTTACAAAATAAATTCAATAGAATGAAAAAATTAATTGACCATTGGCAAATTGAATATGCAATTGAAAAATTTAAACCAGCAATTGATGATGGCTTTGAAGCACAAGATATTGTTGAATATTTTACTGTAAACTTAGTTGATTATCTTGAAAATAAATATGAACCAACAAAAATAGAAGAAGATGGCGGGAAATAAATTTGATACACAATTTAAAAAAGTAAAACCCGCAACATACAAGTTGCTATACACGGGTTTATACGACACAGAAATTACAGTTGAAGGTAATGCTCAACACATAATTGATCATATATTAAAACAACAATTATGAAATATTGTAAATGTGGCAGCAAAGTTCATCCTGTTAGAATTGAAATGGGCTACAAAAATTGCGTGCAATGCTCTGATACACAGCTATATAGTTATGTACCGATCATTGGTAGCAAACAAGTACTAGAAATACAAGTCGTTGACCAAGCAACAAGTGCAGCAGTGCACCGATCTTGGCGACGCAAATAAACGGGCGTGATGGGCAAGTGCTGACAAAGTTCAAAAGTACACTATCAGCAAACGTAGGTTCGACTCCTGCCACGTCCACAAAATAGTGTTAGATGAATGAGGCACCTTAATGGTTAAAGACTCACGTAGCACAAATAGGGCCAAAAAAACCGGCGTACCTCTTGCAAGGGTAAACGAAAAGCAATGGTGAGGCCCTAACTTTTAGCGGTGTAGAGCAGTGGTCAGCTCGCGAGTCTCATAAACTCGAGGTCACAGGTTCGAATCCTGTCACCGCAACTAATATTAAATTAAATATAATGATTGAAAAACTAGAAAAACTATTAAATGTAAAGATCTCAGAAGATTTTCCACGCAACCCAGAGCTAAGTATATATACTCAAAGCACTGTTGACGGCTATGAAGTATTCGTCATAACTAATGACGAGCAAAAAATAAATTGGGAAGAAGATGTATATTACTATGAACCAAGCTTTGATGATATTATTGAACGCATTAAAGACGTAAGTTACGATTATGATGACGAGCAGGCAGTAATATACTGCTCAGATATTGAACAATTCTTTAATGAATATGAAATAGAAGATTACGTTGAACAACATACAGAAGATGAAGATGAATAAAAAAGAAATGAAAAAATATGTTGATGAAAGAATAAGCAATAAGCTTTATTCTAAAATTCATCATAGCGAGCATGAGGTTCAATACTATTTTAAAAATAGACATAAAGGTCTTGCAGGTATTGATAGCCAACAAACTTTTGACTTAGCTTATGGTGCAATAAGAGATTTAAAAGTATGGCGTACAATGGAAATGCTATGCACAACAAATAATTACATAAAATAATATGAAAAATACGTTACAAACACCATCACAAAGTGATAATATAAGTGAAGAAATTAATAATATGTTTAAAGAATTAGAATATGACCCAAGATCAAATGGAGCTATTATCAGACATGATAGCTGATAAAGTATTTAATAGATTAAAAGATTATTTAGACTCTAATAAAACAATAGTATCATTTGACACTATGAGTCCTCAAGAATTTTTTACAAAAGATGTTGATGCATTTGGTAATGTAAAATATTCAGAAGAATTTAATCAAAAAGATTTATTAAAAGAACAATTAATTGAATTAGAAAAAACAGCAAAAAAGCTACTAAGCGAAGAAAAATACGAATTATTACAAGAATTAAAAGAAATATATGAAAAAATTAAAACAGACTATGACAAACTTTAATGTAATGCTAGCGCATCCTGTAGGTAAAAAAGAATTTGATAAAGATTCTTTCATTCAACCGAAGCTTGACGGCGTACGTTGTTACATTACTAAACACGGTGCATTTTCACGCAACCATAAACAATTTATGAACGCTCAGCATATAACAGATGAACTTGTGCCATTGTTTACTAAGTATCCTAACGTTGTGCTAGACGGTGAGCTATACAATCACGATTACAAAGATAACTTCAACAAGATTATCTCACTCGTACGTAAACAATCACCATCTGATGCTGAGCGTAACGAAGCTAAAGCAATACAATTTCACAACTATGATATATTCATGCCTGATACGCCTGATAATAGTTTTGGGTATCGCAATGAAAGCATTAAAAACTTACACAAAGAATTTACATTACAATACTGTAAAACAGTTGAGACTTATCAAGTTCAAAACGATGTTACAGCAAGACTAATGTATCATCAGTTTACTACTAAACAAGGCTATGAAGGCGCAATATTACGTAATAACAAACCATATGAAAACAAACGCAGTTACAATTTACAAAAATACAAAGAATTCCACGATACCGAAGCAACGATCACCGGCTGGGTGGAGGGTCAGGGCAAACGTACTGGCACGATCGGCAAATTTCTTGCACGAGACGCTAACGGTGTCGAATTCGGAATGCCAGTAATGGACAAAATGCCTGTACTAGAAAAAATGTACGATATAGCTGAATGGTATATTGGCAAGACTGCTACATTCACATACTTCCAACGTACACCTTCTGGATCATATAGACACCCTCTATTCAAATCTATTCGCAATTACGAATAAACAGCTATGAGAAAATTATTATTCAGTATGGTTCTTTCTAATGAGATTAGTGAAGACGCAATGCACAAAATATTAGATATGTATTATATAATCAAATAACAAATATGAAAACAAAAAAACTAAGAAGCTTAACAACTGGCGAAGTAATTGAATTTAAACCTTATAATATTGGTAATATACCACCAAGTTTTGATAAACATAAAAACTTACATTTTAATCAAGGAGGTATAACATATATCGAAAAGATTGATTCATTTTGGAATTACGTATGATAGTAGATATAAGAACAGAAAATAGCGTGTTTATAACAATAGGTACTGAAACGTATTACATTGATAATTCAACAGGCGAACACATTATGGAGCACTGGCAAACAGATCCGGAACACACTAAACCTTTGTACTAATGAGTATACTAGAATATATGATTATAAACGATAGAGGTAAGCAACATAAATATATGATTAACACTCAAGTTGCTATACACGTGCAAGAACAAGCTTGCGAACACATTTTAAAACAATTCCCACCAGATGTGGACATTCACTTTGAAAAAATAATATGAGATCACACAAAATATACAAACACTTAGTATCTAGCAATAGTTTTAATATTGCTACAAAAATAAAAGACTTTAGAAAACCGAAAAATGATAATAAAAATAGGAAAAATAAGAATTGATACTAAAAGCAGAACAGAAAGACACAGAGAATTTTTGCTTAATGAAATAATTAGCTTAAGAGCTGAAATTATTGATATTGTATTACAGGGTGAAATAAGAAATAGAATACCTGTTAAAGAATTAAAAATAAAAGCTAAGCTTATAAAAAAATACAGTAGACGCTTAAAATTATTACGCATATGAAAAATTTTAATAAAAAAATATATGCTTTAAACCAGTCATCAGTTTCTAATTTAAAATCTGAAATACCTTTAGATTATTTTAAAATGGCATCTAAAATTGCAAATAGCTTTTCAAAAGAGTATTCTGCTATAGGGGTTGTAAACATCAATGATCTACATCAAGAAGGTTATTATGCTTTGTTAAAATCATGGTCTAATATAGACTGGGATTTAATAAACTCATTAGAAACTAAATTAGATCGTAAAAAAGCTATTTCTAAATACTTAAGTATAAGTATAAAAGGTTTAGTTAACGATGAAGTTAAAAAAAATGTAGACGGATCAAAGCGACCAATAAAAGGTGTATGGAATAATGAAGATAAAAAACGTTATTCAAATGGCTTTGGTTTTGTTACTGTATTGTTTCCTCAATGGTTTGATAATGATGTACTATCTGTTATAGATGAAGAAGTATATGATTACGATTATGAAAAACTAGGAGACTTTTTAAAAGGTTGGTTATTAAAGCATGTTCCTAAGTATCATGTTATGATAGAAATGTTTTATGGCTTAGATGATATATATTCTAAACCTAAGAAAATCAAGGACATAGCTTCATACTTTAGTATGAATGTAGAGAATGTTAAGAAACAAAAACAACGTTTATTAACTAGACTACAAAACAACGATGATGCTTTAGATGAGTTGGCTTACTTTGTAGTAACCAATGGTATCAAGTCATCGTCAAAAGTATATGATTGGGCAGAAAATAAATTAAAAATTTATAAAGATTAAGGTCCCTTTAACGTAAAATTGCACTATAATATTATGTATAAATTTAAGAGTAAATATAAATATTGTCTATCGACAATAGATGAATTACAATATGTAAGACCAGGTGATCAAGCACCTTCCTCTTATCAAGATAATGCACCTAAACAAAAGCAACCTAATTATAATTTAAGTACTGTTAATGCAGTATCAGGTGGCAAATATATACCAATAACTAATCAACAACTAACCGGTAACGGTGTAAATCAAAAAGAAAAAATATGGCACGAACATTCTTATCACAACAATACTTTAGTAGATGGACAAACAGTCTTCGGTACAATAAGAAAATTTAATAAAAGAAGATTATTTAAAAAAGACAACATCATTTACGATCTAACATTTTAATTATGGATGGATTTATTAATGACGAGGTTACAGAAGTCACAGGAGATGGCATTGTAACATACTACAAAAACGGAATTTATATTAACTATAAAATAATTGAATCTAATGAACATACGAGAGAAGCTTAGCGCTATTCAGGCAGACTTTAAAGCCAAGAAGTCTAGAAAAAACAATTTTGGTAATTACATGTTTCGATCTGCGGAAGATATACTAGAAGCATTGAAACCTTATAATGATAAACATAATATATATGTTACAATTAAAGAAAACCTAACATTAGGTTCTGACTTTCCTATAATTCATAGCACAGCTACAATTGTAGATGCAGAGACTGGTGATCAAATAGAAGGTACAGCTATTGTAGGTGTTGATCTTAATCAAAAGGGTATGCAAATGCCACAAAAGTTTGGTTCAGCATCATCTTATGGTAAAAAATATGCTTTAGGTAATCTATTACTTATTGACGATACAGCTGACGCTGATGCTACTAATACACACGGACGTGATCACAGAGAGCAAACACTTAAAGCTAAAGTTAATAATCTTGAAAATAAGATATTAGCAGATAAAAAACCTATAATAGATATGAAGAATATTGATCAAGCTAAAAAGTTTTTGGCTAATGGTGGTTTACTTAAAACTTTACAAGAAAAGTATACTATTAAAGATGATGTTTTAAAACAACTTAATGGATAATAAAAAAGCAATTGAAAGGTTACGTAATGACGAAGATTATTATGGAGAGTTTGGTAAAACATATTTAAGCAATAGTGATATATCAGCTCTCTTAAATAATCCTTTAGATTTTAAGAAACCTTCACCACCTAATCCCGCTTTTTTAATCGGAGGATATTTTCACACAACTATATTAGAGCCTCACAAGCTTGATAAATACAAAATAGTAAAATCATCAACTCGTAATACAAAAGCTTATAAGGATATAGCTGGAGAGGATATATGTCTGCTTGAACATGAAGCTGACAATATAGAGTTGATGCGAGAGAAAGTATTAGACAATGATTTATTCAAAGATCTAATACAAGAAGGAGCAGTTGAATATGAATTACCAGGCATAACTGAATTAGAAGGTATGCAATGGAAAGGTAAAGCAGATATTGTTAATCACAGTCATCAATTAGTTATTGATCTTAAGACTACAAACAATATAAATTCATTTGTTAATTCAGCCTATAAATATAATTATGATAGTCAAGCATATATTTATTCTAAGATGTTTGGTTATGAATTAATATTTATAGTGATAGATAAAAAAACATTACAGACTGGACTATTTGATTGCAGCGACAGATTTTTACAATCTGGACAAAACAAAGTTGCTAAAGCAGTTCAGGCTTATAATGAATTTTTTGTAAATGGCGACGGAGATTTCAGCCAATACTATATCTCCAAAACACTTTAATTTAAATTTAATATTATGGCAAGAGTTAAAAAAAGAGTATGTGATGTAACAGGAGTTAACACTAGAGTTGATAACTTCTATAACAATCAATCACACACAAAAGCAGTAGACAACCTACGTAGAACTACAGGTGCTACTAAAGATCAAATGAGAAGAATGTTTAATCAATTAGCTACATACTAATGGCAAGTATTATTTCAGCAAACATTGACTTAACTAAGATTGATAAGTCAAAAATTTACGAAGGTAAAAAAGGTAAGTACTATCCTATTACAATAGTTGTTAACGACGAAGTTGGACAGTACGGAGATTCTGGTTATATTCAAACAGAACAAACTAAAGAAGAACGCGACGCTAAAGCAGCTAAGTCTTACTTAGGTAATGTTAAAGTTGTTTGGACTAACGGACAAAATGTAAACACTGCACCAAGAGAGGGACAACCTCAACAGTCTAATGTTGATATGTTGCAGTCTATTACTGGTGCAGCACCAGAACCTGATTTACCATTTTAATATGTTAGGATGTCCTGATTACGACGATTGGATCTCTGATACTGGAGATGGTAACTTAATAGAAGATTAATATGAATACAACAGAGATCAATGGTTTTAAGATTGACCAGTTCAATCAATATGATCTTGATGCAGGTAAGAAAGAGGGTGTATGCCCTCTTTGTTCTGCTGATAGAAAACCCGAGAATCGCAAAGCTAAATGTGCTATGTATGATTGGGAACGTGGTCTTGGTACTTGTATGAATTGTGATGAAGTTTTTCAGCTGCATACTTTTCAGCGTAAAGGAGAAGCAGATAAGGTTTATACAAAACCAGAGTGGAAGAATGATATAATGCTAAGTGATAAAGCGGTTAAGTGGTTTGAAAGCAGAGGCATATCACAACGTACTTTAATTAAAATGAAAATTACTGAAGGTTCCGAATGGATGCCTCAGACATCTAAAGAAGAGAATACAATTCAATTCAATTATTTTATTAATAATGAACTTATAAATATAAAATATAGAGATGGTAGAAAGAATTTTAAACTTGTTAAAGGGGCAGAAAAAGTATTCTATAATATTGATAGTACTGTCGGCCATGAGTATGTTGTTATTGTGGAAGGCGAGATGGATGCTTTATCTTTTGTGGAAGCTAAGGTTGACAGTGTTATCTCTGTACCAAACGGAGCTACTCTTAATCGCCTTAACCTTGATTACCTGGATAACTGCATTGAGTATTTCGATGACAAGAAAAAGATTATCATTGCAGTCGACCAAGATGAAGCCGGACAAAACTTACAGCAAGAACTCATCAGACGCTTTGGAGCTGAAGTATGCTATACACTTAGCTTCGGAGACCTCAAAGATGCTAATGAATATGTTATGGCTTACGACGGCGTTATGCTCAAGCGTCTTGTTGATGAAGCTATTCCTGTTCCTCTTGAAAATGTATTAACTTTAAATGATATAAATGATGAACTACAAGAATTTATTCACGAAGGTTTTAAACCTGGGTATCAAGTCGGCCTTGATAACTTTGATAGCATATTCTCTACTTACACAGGTCAATTCATCACCGTTACAGGAGTTCCTAGCAGTGGGAAGTCTGATTTTGTTGATCGAATGGTGGTGGGATACCAATTAAAATATGGTTGGAAAACAGCTTTTGCTTCACCTGAAAACAAACCAACGTTTTTGCATGCACATAAGTTAATGAGAAAAATTGGTAATTGGATGCCTACAGAACAAGATATAAATACTGACAAATGGTATAAGGTAACCGAAGTTGTTAATGATAACTTTTATTTTATTGAAAATGAGCGTTATGATTTAGATGCCGTTTTAGCTAAAGGAGCTGAGCTTGTTAAACGCAAAGGTATTAAATGCTTAGTTATTGATCCTTATAATAAAGTTAAAATGAAGGGTGCTGAAAAGATGAGCATTCCTGATGCTACTATGGAATATTTAACTCGCATAGAGGCATTTGCTAAAAAATATGATGTATTAGTAATAATAGTTGCTCACCCAACTAAAATGTATAAAAAAGATGATGGTACAATTGATGAACCGACTATGTATTCTATTAAAGGAGGTGGTGAGTGGTATGATGCTTCTTATCATGGGTTGCTTGTTCATAGGGATTACAACAATAAAACAGTTAAAGTTAAGGTTCTTAAAGTTAAATTTCAAAACCTTGGTGAAAACCAAGCTGAAGCACACTTCAAATGGGATCATATAAGTGGTAATTATGTTCCGCATGAAAAGTTAGCTGTAAATGAAATGCCATGGGAAGCTTAAGTAAACGACAAAAAGAGCAGCAAAAGTATAGATTGCCAGAGTGTAGTACAAGCGAAGAGCAACAAAAGTATTATGATTATTGTGTTAAAAACAATATTATAATAAGCCCAATAGGTATACAAAACACTCCTGGTAAATGGTATGTAGGTATATCTACTCCTGATAATTATAAAAAAGTTTATAAAAGTAAACATATATATGATAAGGATCAGATATGGGATGCAATGTTTGAAATGTGTAAATATTATTATGATAAACAATGATTAATATAGAAGAAGAGTATTTAGGATTACTTGCTGGCGTTTTAAATGGAGGATACGATAAGCCAGATCGTACAGGTACGGGTACTAAATCAGTGTTTGGAAGAATGATTCAGCATGATATGCGAGCTGGTTTCCCTTTATTAACAACTAAAAAAATATATTTTAAAAATGCACTTGCGGAGACATTATGGATTATTAACGGTCGTGTTGATCTTGAGTATCTTCATTCTAACGGCGTTAGGTATTGGGACCCCGATTACAAAAGATCAAAAAGAACTGATGGAACACTGGGACCTGTATATGGGCATCAGTGGCGTAATTTTGGTGGTGTTGATCAGCTTAGAGCCGTGGTACATGAACTCAAAGAAAATCCCACCTCTCGTAGAATTATGCTATCTGCATGGAACCCGATTGACATGCCTAATATGGTTCTTCCTCCTTGCCACCACTCTTTTCAATTATATAGCGATGGGGAAAATTTAGACTTAATGCTTCAACAAAGATCAGCAGATTTATTTTTAGGATTACCATATGATATTGCAATGTATGGTTTATTATTAAAGATGTTAGCTAAAGGAGCTTTGATGACGCCGAGAAGATTAACAATAAGTTTAGGTGATTGTCATATATACAACAATCATTTAGATCAAGTTAAAGAACAACTTTCAAGAAATATAAGACAATTACCTAGAGTTGCGTTAGGTTGTGGTATATTTGAAAGAGACGATAAATTAATATTACCAAAAAAAGAAGATGTAATGTTATTTGATTATAACCCACACAAACCAATAAAAGCAGAATTATCAGTAGGAACTTAAAATTAAAATTATGAGAACATTATTATTATTATTATTACCATTATTTACATTTGCACAATTTGATTATGTTTATTATTCAGGTTCGCAGTTTGTTAGCATGTCCGACGATATGTATATAACACCTGTACAACAAGGCATGATAATAGCAACATCTGATTATTTACCTAGGTACGAGGGCGATTATCAAAATATAATGTTAAGAGCTAAGGTTGTTGATTCATTTGAATCAGAATCAGATATGGATGCAGTTATTGAATCTAATTGGAAATCTGATTATATGATTAGACCAGGTGAAATAAAAAGAGATGCATTGCTTAGAGGTAAAGATAACAAATATTATATAGTAAGATGGGAGTTTCAGCAGTAAGCAAAGGCAAATATAAAGTTTATCACATACTAGGTAAGAAGATAGGCTGCACAACTAATATACAAAAAAGAGTTGTAGAAGAGCAGGGTTTTAAACCTGGTGAATATGATATATTATTTGAAACAGATGATATAAAAGAAGCTGCTAACGCAGAGAGACAGTTGCAAAAAGACTTAGGATATAAGGTCGATATAAAACCTTACGATAAATTATTTGAAAAACCTATGAGTAAACAAGTTAATGTAACGGATCAAACTACAACCTTTGCAATATCTAAAAATGATATTGATGGTGGGTTTTTAGGTGATCTTGAATGGGAAACACCTTATGGTGTGGTTAAAATAGATTCAACAGATAAAATAGATTGGATAGTAGATAACGTTAAAGAGTCTATGTTCAATAAGAGTCGTAGTTTTGTATATAACAAAGCAATGCATGCGTCAGGACCGTTTCAAAAAACCAAAGAAAAGTTATACTCACATCAAGATCAATTTGAATTGATTAGAGAATGGGCTAAAGAAAAGGGTATATATAAAACCGGTGATGTAAGAACTCAATATGTTAAGCTTATGGAGGAAGCTGGCGAATTAGCTCAAGCTATACTAAAGAATGATGAGCCTGAGATTATAGATGCTATAGGAGATATGGTTGTTGTTTTAACAAACTTAGCTAAACTTAAAGGATATAATATTGAAGACTGTATAGATTCAGCTTATCAAGTAATAGCTGAACGTACGGGTAAAATGGTTAATGGAACATTTGTAAAAGATGCGTGATAAAATAATTGAGCAAGTAGTTGATAAGTTCAAAGAACGAAGCGACGTAGGATATAAAAAATATGGTGTTACACTTCATGATGATGAACCTAGCTTACATAAATGGCTAAATCATTTGCAAGAAGAATTAATGGATGCAATTAATTATATTGAAAAATTAAAGATGGAAACAAGTGATGCTCTTGAAGAAAAGATTCTTAAAGATTATGAAGAAGCTGATAGCTTTAGCAAGCATGCTGATCCAGATTATCAATGGACCACAGATAAGACATGGTAAAAAAGCGTAGTAAAAAGCGAGGGCCAGTACAGGCTAAAAAAATATCTTACGACGGAATAAACTTTGCGTCAGGTTTGGAGCGATATACTTATATGGCACTTAAGAAAGAAAAACTATTTGAAGGATATGAAAATGAAGTTTTCCAGCTTATCGAGGGATTTAATTTTAACAATGAATCTTACGAAAAACAATCAAATGGGAAAGGTGAATATATTAACAGAGGGCAAAAAAAAATCCTGGGAATTAAGTATACACCTGACTTCGTTGGAAAAGACTATATAATAGAATGTAAAGGAAGGGCTAATGAGTCCTTCCCTTTAAGATGGAAATTATTTAAATTATGGCTTACGAAAAACAAGATTGGAAAGACGCTTTACAAGCCGCAAAACCAGAAGGAAGTAGACCGGACGGTGATGCTGATCAAAGAGAACAGAAAAAGAAATCGAGGTTAATGTACACAAGAAGAGTTTTAGAAAGAGACATTAAACAATACATTAAAAAACAAGAAGGTGGAATTAAATACACAGAAATTGACAGAATCGCAAGAGGACACGGGTTTTACACTACGTAATCACTATAAGGAAAGAATATCTTTCCATATGAAAATGCTTAATTATTATTTAGAACAAAAATCATGACCGGATGGGAAGTTAGCATAGGATTATATCCTGGTATTCTTATAGGTTTAAGAAGCTATCCAGAGACATTGTTTACAGAGCATGTTTTATATTTACCTTTTATTGAATTAGTATTAACAGTTTATTATGAATGAAAAAATTAAAGATTACGTATTAAAACAATATCCAACAAGATTTAAAAAGGGAGAACCTATTATAGTAGAAGAAAGAGAAAACCATTATATCGCTTATGCTAAAGATAAATCTCCAGTTTTTTTATCTAAAAAATCATTTATATGAAAGAAAATAAATTAATAGAAATGTCTAATAAAATAGACACTTTAGGATCAGCTATGAATAGGGTTGTGCAGGAGTTAACTAATCTTAAAGATTTATCAATAGGTACCATGGAATTAATTAAAGAGTTTCCTGATTATCAATTGGCATTAGATAAATTAAAAGAAAGTTTAACTGCAAAAGAAAAAGATAAATAAATGAGTCTATTTGATGAAAGAATACCGTACAAACCATTTGAATATCCCGAATACTATACTGAGGGATGGCTTAAACAAGCTCAAGCATTCTGGCTACATACCGAGATACCAATGTCAGGTGACGTCAAGGATTGGAACGAAAAGCTTACGATCCCAGAAAAAAACCTGGTTGGAAATATCTTACTGGGCTTTGCTCAGACGGAGTGCGCAGTTTCGGATTACTGGACGCAAAAAGTAGTTAGTTGGTTTCCTAAACACGAAATTCAACAAATGGCTATGATGTTCGGTTCACAAGAAACAATTCATGCAGTAGCTTATAGTTATTTAAATGAAACACTTGGCCTTGAAAACTTTGAAGCTTTTCTACAGGATGATGCTACAATGAAACGGTTTAATAATTTAGTAAGCTATGAAGGAACTGATAAAGTTGGTATTGGAAAATCGCTGGCTGTGTTTAGTGCTTTTGCTGAAGGAGTTAGTTTATATTCTGCTTTTGCGGTATTATATTCTTTTCAGTTAAGGAATTTATTAAAAGGTGTTGGTCAACAAATGAAATGGTCTGTACGAGATGAATCATTACATTCTAAAATGGGATGCAAATTGTTTAGGCACATGTGTGAAGAAGATGACAAACTTTTAGATGATTGCAGAGAAGATATTATTGCAGCAGCAACAACAATGCTTAAAGCCGAAGAAAACTATATTGACAAAATGTTTGAATCAGGAGACGTTGAAGGTATTAAAGCCTACGATCTCAAACAATTTATTAGAAAAAGACTTAATGAAAAATTACAAGAACTTGGTTACTTCGACCTCGGGGGATACTTTAAATTTGAAGAAGCAGCCGCAAGTAGGCTCGACTGGTTTTACCATCTCACTGGTGGCCACACTCATACTGACTTTTTTGCTGTACGTCCCACGGACTATTCTAAAGCGAATGAAGGAGAAGATTTTGAAGATATTTGGTAAATGAGAAAATGTAATAAATGCAGTAAAGAAAGAAAAGTATCTAAGTTTAGATATGGCAAGCGTACTTGTAAAAAGTGCGAATATAGATGGAAGCAAAGATTCTTGAGGAGTTTAGTTCAAGATAAAAGACTAACAGCTAAAGAAAGACTAGCATTTAGATTAGGATATATGGGGACAGCTTTTATGATGATGTCCCCACATCTGCTAAGTCATGGAAACATGGGAGCGGTAACATATGTAATAGCAGGTGTATTACTAACGCCTCAAGTTTTTATTTTAAAACAATGGAACCTTGTGGCTGTAAATTTAAATGTAGCGATAGGTTACTTAATTTATTTATATAATTTATAATGTGGAATAATGAATGGAAAAAGGGTAAGGATTACCCAACATGGGGAGACACTGAGGTTTATAAAAAAACTATAACAGGTGGTTATTTACTTTTAGGAGAATCACCTAGAGATGCTTATTGGCGTGTATCTAATTCAGTAGCGAGGCGTTTATACAAGCCAGAACTAGCTGAAAAGTTTTTTGAATATATATGGAAGGGTTGGCTCTGTTTAGCCTCTCCTGTGTTGTCTAATACGGGTACAGATCGAGGTTTACCTATAAGTTGTTTTGGTATTGACGTAGCAGACAGCATAAATGATATTGGACAAAAGAATTTAGAAATGATGCTGCTTGCAAAACACGGTGGGGGTGTAGGTATAGGCATTAATATGATAAGACCCGCCGGAGCTAAAATTACAGGTAATGGAACATCAGACGGAGTTGTCCCTTTTTGCAAAATCTATGACTCAACTATACTCGCGACCAATCAAGGATCAGTACGAAGAGGGGCTGCATCCGTTAATCTCAATATCGAACACCCTGATTTTGATGAATGGTTGGAAATTAGAGAACCTAAAGGAGATGTCAACAGGCAATCACTTAACTTACATCAGTGTGCTGTCATTGGTGATAAGTTTATGCGAAGCCTCGAGAACGGAGATCAAGAAGCTAGGCAAAAATGGTCCAAGCTACTCCAAAAACGTAAAGCTACTGGGGAACCGTATATCCTCTTTAAAGGAAATACAAACAAGGCTAATCCTCCAGCTTACAAAAGCAATAGCTTAAAAGTACATATGACTAACATATGCAGTGAAATAACATTGCATACAGATGAGTCACACAGTTTTGTTTGTTGCTTATCTTCTTTAAACTTAGCAAAGTATGATGAATGGAAAGATTCTAATCTTATCTATGATGCTACGTGGTTTTTAGATGGCGTTATGGAAGAGTTTATACAAAAAGCTAAAAACATGAAAGGCTTCGAGAATGCTATACGTAGCGCTGAAAAAGGTAGAGCTATAGGCTTAGGTGTTTTAGGTTGGCATACCTTGTTGCAGCAAAAAGGAATTGCTTTTGAAGGTTTATTAGCACAATTTAAAACACGTGAAATTTTTAGTAAAATTAAGATTGAGTCTGAAAGAGCATCGAGAAAGCTTGCAGAAATATATGGGGAGCCGTTATGGTGTGTTGGTACTGGTATGCGTAACACTCATCTTCGGTCTGTGGCCCCTACTGTCTCTAATAGTAAGCTTAGTGGAAATACATCTCCTGGAATTGAGCCTTGGGCTGCTAACGTGTTCACAGAGCAATCAGCTAAAGGAACATTTATACGTAAAAATAATGAACTTAAAAAAGTACTTAAGAAAGTTGGTATTGATACCAAAGAAACTTGGGATAAAATTTTGGAAGATGGTGGATCCGTTCAAGGAATTAAAGAACTCGATGGATGGTTTTACGACCACCTCGGAAGACTAACTCAAGAAGAAGGTGAATCAGTAAAAAATGTATTTAAAACATTTAAAGAAATAAACCAATTAGAATTGGTTGGTCAAGCAGGTATACGACAAGATTATATAGATCAGTCGGTATCGCTTAATTTAGCTTTCCCTTCGGAAGCAGAACCTAGATGGATTAATCAGGTTCACTTTGAAGCTTGGAAAAGAGGAGTAAAAACATTATATTATATGAGGACAGAATCAGTGCTTCGCGGCGATATAGCTGCACAAGCAATGGATCCTAACTGCATATCTTGTGATGGATAAATAAAAAAAGGGGGTAGCCGTAAATGGTTACCCCTTTTTTTTATTTAAGCAATATACTGCTTATTAAGTTAACTTTTAATACTTAACAAGCAACTTATTTCTTTTTTTTATCCCAGCTTTTTTCGCAGATATTCTTGCTGCATATATTTACTAGATGTTAGGTCTGGCGTGTTAAAATTAAGATCTATACCAAAATTTTGACCAACACCTCCCATAGGTGTTACACCTAAGCCAAAGCCTGAGTTAGGTGTGCCAAATGTATCTATACTTTTTTGTATAGATTTTGTATCTTGATTCGCCTGCTCTGTTTTTGCAGTAACTTCTTCTTTAGCTCCACTGTTATCAACTAAAGATGATCCCGTACCTGGTTTCCCATCTTCTCCTTCTCCAAATCCTCTAATAGGCGCGGCTTGTTCACCTCTAGCTAATTGGCTAGCAAAGTTTCTAAGATACTGTTTTCTAGCCGTTCTTCTTTTTTCTTTTAAAGCAGAAGCTTCATCTAAAGTTTTACCCGTTCTTAAAGCAAGATTAGCAGCTCTATTTTGCTGCCTTCTTTCTTTATTACTAAGCTGTTTCTTAGACTCTTTTTTAGCTGTACTTTTTAAACCTAAATCTTTTAAAGTAGCCGCAGTTGCTTTTGAAGTAGATAACTTTTCTTTATCAGATTTAATATCTGATGTGTCAAATTGTTTTAAACTTTTACCAAAATCTTTTTTTGTTGATTGTTTACTTTTTGGCTTTGCATTTGGTTTTGTATTAGACAAAGCTTCTGCTGCTTGATTTCTAAAATCAAATGTTTCTTCCTTAGTTTTAGGTCCAGCTTTGGGATTTTTACTTGCAACAACATTATTTATTGTTTTTTGCAAATTATCAAACTTTTTATTTTTTTTAGCTTGAGCCGTTGTAGTAAATGTACCTTCAAAAATATTACCAAGGCTATTTCTAGCTTTTAGTCTTTGTTTTTTAGCTTTTTGTGCAGCATTAATACGTGCACTTCTTTGTGTAGAAGTTTCTGTTGGCATAATTAATTAATTTGTTTTTCAGCGTTATTTGCAGCTTTTTCCCAAGGCAAAGCCGGCGAGCCTTCAATATATAATTTTCCTTTGTAATTTATTTTTTTATTAGAAGTTCTTTTATATTTTTCATTATTCCAATAAATAAAATTCTTATCATAGTTTAATTTACCAGACTTCATGTCTTCTTGATGCTTTTTTTCATGAGCTATAACCTGTTTCTTTTTTGTAGGTGATAGTCCATTAGCAACTTCAATAGTGCCATCTTTATTAGCTCTACCTAATACTCCTTTTGGTAAACTATTTGAAAAATCTTTTTTAAATAAAGGCTGTCCTGCTTTTGCTCTTTTTTGAATATATTCTTTTTTTTCGTCTTTAGACATTTTACTAAAAGATATAATTCTTTTTGTTTTAGCATCAAGCTTAGGACTAAACTTTTTCATGTAAGCTTTTTTAACTTTATCAGCTTTCTTTTGCTCTTTATCCTTTTTTTGTTGAGCTTGTATCATCCCTAAATCCCATTCACTATATCCTAAAGCTAAACCAATAGATTGCCACAATTCAGTATCCTGATCAACTGCAGTTTTTAAGTTGTTCATTTTACGTACTGCTCTATCTAAAGGTATGTTGGCTAATGCAGAAACAGTTTGCCCTACAGCCATATAAGCTGGATTGTCAATATCAAAACCTTTTGTTCTCATTTTTTCAATCTCTTGCTTATAAGTAAACGTTCTACCCACAGACTGTAGCTTTCTTATTTTAGAATCTACAGGAGGTGATATACTTGTTATCTTAGCTGCAGCTTTTGTGTAATCAGGTCTTCCGCTATTATATTGTTTAATAGCTTCCATAACAATGTTTTTAATCATTGCTACGCCAGCTCCATATACACCAGAACCTCTTAGTAAAGTATCAGCAATACCGTTACCAATTCTACCAATCTTTTCTTTTTCTTTGTCGTCTTCTTCGTCAGAAAATAACATTGCAAACATTGCAGACTGTAAAGCAGTAAATATAATATTCTGCACAGCTCCGTAATAAGCAAGTTTAGAAAGATTAGTCTTCCAGTCGCCACGTCCATTAAAGAGATCTAAGGCAGCTTTTTTAGTTAAACGAGTATATTGCATAGGTGTGTTAGCAAAGGCTAATACAACGCGTCCTAATGGGCTCGCTTGCTGCATGGAGACTCTATCTGGTCTTGATGATTGCTGAGACTCTTCAGTTGTTTCTTTAAAATCTAAAAACGCCTGCTCTTTAGCTTGCTCTTCAGTAAGACCATCTTTCATTAAAGAATTAATTCTGTTTCTGTAAAAAGCAGCGCCCCCAACTGATATTGCAAAACTATCCGCAAGTTGAGTTGGTAAAAATCCTTTCTTTAATATAGCGGCTAACGCAGCTCTAACTTTATTATCAGATGTCGAAGCAGCTCGTGCTATTTCATCTGCGTTAACATCAGTTTTTAACCCACCTCTTCTTTGTTTTAAGAAATCAGAATTAAATATTTCAGAAAAATCAGACCAGTATTGTTTTTGATTTGCAAATGCAGCAGCAACTCTTAACGGATTGTTATCTGTAAAGTTTAAATAGTTTACAGCTGATATTGTTTGCAACAATGCTGATCTTGTATTAAAGAACATTATCGTACCTACAGAATCATTAACCCAGTTCATAAACTGATTAGTAAGCTTATTAGCACCAGATGGTCTATTGCGACCAGTCTTCATTCTATAAAGCATATCACTTAACGCTTCGGTATAGTCTTCACCATAAATAGCGCGGAGTTTATTCATATTCTCTTTGCTATACACAACATCTACGTTATCTTGCCATTGCTTCAAGTACTGCTCTCTACTAGCTGTATTAGTATAATTAACTAAATCAGTAGTTATTGTGCCAGCTAACCAATCACCTGTAGGTGCAGGGTAGCCGTCTGAAGTCAATCCTTGTATTTGTTCTGCAAAACTTTTTAACTCAGGCTTACTATCAATATATTTATTTATTGCTTCAATATCTTTTTTAGCAACATTATCAGGCAGCATACCTTGCTGATCCCATAAGTATAATCTTATAGCTTCTTCATTAGTAAAATCTCTTACAGCTTCTTTATCTAATTTAGCAGGAGAATTTTTAATTTGTTTTTTAAGTTCAGTCCATTGTGTCATAGACTGCTGCTTAGCTATTTCAAAATCACGAATCCCTCTTGCATAAACATCAGTAATGTTATCTTTATACCATTTAAGATTTTTATCACCTTCAGCACCTTTGCCAAGCGTAGGATATACCAATCCCATATAATCCTCAGCTGAATAAGGAACAAAAAACTTAAAAGGATTATTTTTCTTTCCAAGTTTTATAGCTCTAGCTTCAGAATATGTAGCATCAGAAGCAACACCTTTAACTCTTTCAATAATATCGTTAAACTCTTTATTTAAAGTTTTTGATGATTTAATTTCAGTTAATGATTGGCCAGCCGCATCTATATTATATTTTTCAGACATTGTTTGCCCGCTAATATCAATTATACTAAAGGGGTCAATGCCCCCAAAAACAACTACATCTGGATGAAAATACCTTTCTGTCCAATGACTTTTATAAACGTTCCAGCCTTCTCCCATTGCATTGCCTCTTTTAGCTGATTTTAAAATATCATCTAAAGATTTATCTAATGCTATTACTTTATAATTTCTTTTTACAGCAGGATAAACGGTGGTCCATGGCACATTGTTTAAAGCAGAATTAAGTAAAAATAAACGAGCATTATTAGCCTGCATTGCATGTTCCCACTCAATACCTCTTTTACCCTCTTTTCCTGGTAATAAAAATTTAGAAAATCCAACAACTTCTGCTCCTTGTCTAAACCATAAATTAGAGCCTCCATTGCTAGTGTTGGTTAACATCATAATTAAATTAACCATTTCTGTTTTTTCTGAAGTAGTTTTAGCATCAGAAATTAAGTTATAAAGAGGGCGCATAGTTTGCTCAAACATAGATAGGTTAGCTAAATTGTTTTTAGCAACTTTTCCATTTTTAAAAGATTCAGCAATTTGTGTTAAGTTTTTTCCTAAAGTATTAAATGAATATTTATTTTTAGTCCATCCTTTAGCTGGGCCTGTTAAATAAACAGCTTTTCCACTATCTTTAACTTCAGAAAGCATAGTGTTCATGTTTTTTACAAATTCATTTTTAACACGCATGCGCTCTTTATCTGCCGCTATTGTTTGTTTATTATTTTTTCCAAGTTTAGCTTTAGCATTTGTATACGCTTTTTCCTGTTCTACAAAAAATCTAGGACTACTATTTATTATTATTTCTGCTGTTAAAAAAGCATCAATAGGCACTTGCCCTTTAATTAAAGCTTTTTTCATAGAAGAAATTGCTCTTTTTCTCCCGCTTTCTGTACTTAAATTAAATCCTATATTTGTTTCAGCATTTAAACCTTTCCAAACATTTCTTGCAGGCATACCGCCTAATTCATTAAAATTTGGAATTCCAGATAATGTTTGTAATTTTTCATTTGAAGGAATTAAAGATTTACTAGCTAAAACAACTCCATGCTTCTTTTTAAATAATTGAGCAGTTGCAGGATCTTTTTTGGCAAATTCAATTCTAGCCTCATTTGCTAATTGTCTAGCTATAGCATTATTTAAAGACTTTTTGCGATCAGCTCTTGTTGAAGCTTTTTCATTAGTAGCTTCATAATAATCTACAAACTCTTGTTTTGTTGGAGGATTTGTATTCCAATCTGCAGATACACCACCCCCTTTTTGAAAGTCTATATTATCTAAAGCAGCATCTAATAAACCCTCGTAGTTTTTATCTAAATATTTAGAAAAATCATTAGAGTTTTTAGTGTTTTTACCTAGCTCAGTTTTAATATCATTAAATAATTGCTTACTAAAAATATCATTAAAAGCTTTATTTCTAGCAGAAAGTTTTTTAACATCAGATGTTTCTTTTCCTTCTAAAGATTTATCAGCTTTTATAGCAGCTAATTCAGCTAATCTATTTGTTTTTTCTGAAATTTCTTTAGGCAGTTTTAAAGCTTCTGCAATTGGTTTTTTAGTTGAAACTTCATCTGGGGCTTTTTCTTCAGCTGTAATAGCTTTAGCTTCTGTAACGTCTGTTGTAATACCAGCTCCACCTCGTTCAGCAACTGATTCAATACCTAGCTGCTTAGCTAACCTATTAGATCTTTGAAAAGCTCTAATTCCTACAAATTTGTCTAAATCTTGTTTAGCAGGATCATATTCCCGGTCTACAATAGTAGCCAAATCAGAAATCATAGCGTTTTTATAATCTTCTCTACTAACACCCTGCTTAGCATCTTGAGGTATTGGGTCATATAGTCTTTTAGTTACAGACTCAACTATGGGCGCAACTTCTTGTCCAAATTCAGATTTTACAAAATCAAATGTTTCTTGACCTTGCGGTGTTTTAAGTAAACTTTGTTGTATTAAAGTTTTTTTATCTCCATACTTATCTAATAAGCCTTTTAAATTTGAGCGAGATTCTTTAATTACAGATTTAGCTTGTTTTTCTGCATCTTTAACTAATTTACCTTCAAATCCCTCTTTAGCTCCTTGTATTATAGACTGCCTTAAGCCACCTTTAGCAATGTCCGCATTATAATCTTTTATAAAATTATATACATCTCTTCCTGTGTTAAATTTCTTTTTAAGACCTACGGTTTCTAATACACGCCTAACACCATCTCCTAACTTAGTAAAAATATTTTCATTATATTTTATATCACCCGTAGCAACAGCATCAGAAAATAAAGCAAGAACTTCTTCGCCCTGTACAGCTATTGATTCATCCGCATAAAGCTCAAGCCTTTTTCTAAAATTAGAATCAGCTACTTCTTCAACGTTAATTTTAGCTATCTCCTTACCTAATTCAATTCCTAAATTTTCGGCAGTATCTGGATTTCCTTTTAAGGTATTATATAATACTCCATGTAATAATTCGTGTGAAGCTACATTTACAGCCTGATTTTCAGGATCCATAGCAACCTCTTCATTTATTATAATTTCTTGAGTACCATCAAAGTTTTGAATAATAAAACCGTCATTAGACTCTGCTAATACTTTAGATTTTTTTGTTTTTCTTTTGTCTTTAGAAAGTATATAATCTTCAACCTCTTTTGAAGTCTTAAATCTTTTAAATTCTACACCTAAATCTCCAGCCTGCTTTTCTGCAGATTCAGTAATATCTTCAAATTTTTGTTTTATTGAGCTTTCAAGAATCTCATTGTTTTCATTTACAAGCTCATCATATCTTTGTCTAGCTAAAGATTTTGCTTTCTCAGCATCTGTATCAGATTCAATAGAAGCTTTTGCTTTTGTTATTTCATCTTGATTTTTAGCATATTTAGAAAGATTATCGCCTTTTAAAGAAGAAAGCCCTAATGAAACTTTTTTCTTCGTTTTAACAATATTATTTTCCTCTTCTACTATTTTTTTTTCAAGCAAAGATCTTTCGTATTCATCTTCTGTTTTTTCTAAGTCTTTAACATACTCAGATATATTTTTAGCAGAAGTTTCCATCTGCTGTTTTTGTACTTCAGGAGTTAATATTTGTTCAGCTCTATTTCTTGCTGGTGTATTGTTGCCTAAAGCACCTACAGTAGATATAGTACCTCCCATAAAACCACCAACAATACCAGCGTCAACAATATTTTTTATATTGTTTCCAACAGTTTTAGCTAAAGTTTCGTCAGCTCTACCTTCTAACTCACCTATCCCTGTCCCTAAAAAACCATAAGCATCGTTAATAGTTTGCGTAAGCTCTGTAGCGGCCTCTGATCCAGCTTCCCCTAAATAACCTAAACCAAGCTTTTTTGCCATGCTTCCGGCACTTTGATTTAAAAACTCTTTAGCAGCTTTAGCTCCCATTTCTTTGTTTATAAATCCAGCTTTGCTTAATATACCGCGAGTAACTAATTCAAAACCAGCTTCAGTTGCACCTGAACCTAAAGCGTTTAAAGCTAAAGTTCCTATCGCTTCTTCTGGATTTTTTTCAAGTTCTTCGTCAAATTTATTTCCAGCAACGCTGGCTCCAAATAAAGCAATACCACCGTAGCCTGTTAATGCAGCTAATACAGAAGGCACAGATTCTAAAGCTCCGCCTACTGTCATTTCAGCCGCTTCAGCATAATTACCATTTGTTATTGCATCAGTTATACTTTCGTTATCTGTTCTTCTAACGTATTTACTTAACCAATCTTCAGCTGTTTCAAAGTCATCAGTAGAGGGAAGCATGTCAGTAGCACTGCCTCTTTCAATAGCATCATAAAGAGCTTTTTTTTCTTCGGTACTTTTATCAGGATCATATAGATTCATAGCACCAAATATTAATCCATCTTTAAAAGAAGACAAGCCTTTAGCTGCGGTTACAACACCTCTTCCTGTTCTAGCTATTAATGATTGTAATACATTAGGTTCGTCTTCTTCCTCTTCACTTTGTAATTCCGAAGAACCACTTTCCAACTGCAATTCCGTACCGGGTGTTTGACCTGCTGCAGGTGCAGTTGTCTCCGCAACAGGTTGTGGCTTTTCCATATCTGAAGATGAAAGCATTTGTGATTTTCTAGCATCTACAGCAGCTTGGATTTCCTCATTAGAAGCTCCTTTAGTTTGCATTGAAGCAACTAAGTTATCTAATTCTAATTTTTGTTCTTCTGTTAGCATATATAAAATTATTAGTATCCAAATTGTGATCTAAGATTGCTTTGTCCTATACCTTGCATTTCAGTTATAGGGTCATTAGTTCCTGTTTTAGTCTTTGCAGAAATTGGTTTTCTTCCAAAAGACTCCATTCCCGTAGCTGCATATATTTTTTTGTATACATCATCTAAATTGTTAAAATCTTCTGCATAAACTGTAACAGGCGTTCTTCTGTTTGCAGGCAATTTTTCATTAACAATTTGATATCCTATAAACCTAGATGGAATAGTTACAGTTCCATCTTCATTAGCGTTTGGATCTTTAGGATCGTATATTGTTTTAGCTTCAGAATAAAGGCGCTTAGGATTGTTAAACCCTTTTTCTATAAAGCTTGTTTCTATATCATTCCAGAACTTCCCAGGATTATCTTGAATTTCATTTCTAAACTGATATTTTTTTGAAAGCGGATCGTTTTCATTATTATTGTTAACAGTAGCTGAAGGTAAATTTTCTATTGTATTATTAACGTCTCTTCTGTTATCAATTTTTTCTTTGTGTTGCTCATACTGATCTTGCCTTGCTCTACGCTCTGTGCTAACAGCTTTTTGGTTGATACCGTACATAGACTCTGCTTTTTGTAGCCATTTGTTTTGCAACAACCTATCACCTTCTGTTACAATACCGTCTGCTTTTTCTTGAGGTGTTAATTGATCTTCATCAATAACCTGAGCCATAAGTTCTTTAGCTTTTCTTGATGGTACACCAAAATGATCAACTAATAAAGCTGCACTTTTTCTTTCTTTATTTCCAGGCCCAGCAGTATTTATAAGGTCAGTTAAACTGTCCGCTGCTAAATCAGCTGCACTTAAACCTTGCCCACCAATACCTGATGGGCTTTGATTAAAGCCTAATATGTTACCATCACGCCCTTGATTTAAACTTATAGATGACTTTAATAAAGTGTCTACATCATCTTTAACTTGAAGTTTTTTAGATAGCTCGCTGAATTGACTTGCAGCAACTTGATATGGTTTACCATCAACAGTTTCAGAAACCCAAGTAGTAACGCCATCGATATTTTCAAATCTACCCTTAGGCGATCCTCTTCGCATATCCTCAGCCATTCCTAGTAACTCAGGTGAGTTATAATCTGAAAATGTACCGTTTTCTATAGCTGTATTAACTCCGCCTAAAAAAGCTTTAGCTTCTTTGTCCATGTTTTTAATACTACTAACTTCTCCTTTTAACTTAGCCATAGCCGCAGAATATGATGTCATATCCCCGGTTCTTTTAAGTTCTTTATTTAAATAAGCAGCTTGGTCAGCAATAGATCTTCCTGCGGCTGTCATTATTTGATCCATTCCCTGCACACCTGCAGTAGGCATAATATTTAAATCATCCATATCTTGCGCCATCTTTTGCGCATAGTTATAATTTAAAATATTTCTTTTAAGTTGCCTATCTTTTTTAGCTTCAGCTCTATCAGCCATTAATCGGCGTTCTTCTATAGACGAATCTATAGCTTGCCCTATCATCTGTTGGCTTTTAGCACCCCCAGGTTTGTATTCAAATTCTTTTGACCAAAAGTCGTAATTATAGTTTGCCATATTAATCGTCTGCTTTACCTAATAAATTTGATACGCCCACTCCCCCCGTGAACGCACTTACAGCAGCGTCAGCTACTCCAGCTATACCACCAATAAGGTCTGATTTAGCTTGAGCTCTTGCTGCGTCTGCCGCATTACTTTTTGCCATTGCTCTACTTGTTTGATCCTGTAATCTATCAAATTCAAATTGTTGTACAGCAGCTTCACCTTGTCTAGCCATAGTATCGGTTTTAAACTGATAGTCAGCAGCAGCCATTTGTGCTTGATTAGCAGCCGTAGCCCCGAATCTAGCGGCATTGTTTTGAGCTTGTTGATTAGCTAAAGCAAATTGATTTTCTGCACCAAATTGTGCTTGAGCAAAACGATTTTGCTGACCAGCATTAAACTGATTCATTTGATTTGCTGCGCCAAATTGAGCTAATGAAAATTGATTCTCAGCTTGAGCACCAAATCTTGCTGCTTGGTTCTGCGCTTGAGCGCCAAATTGCGCCGCTTGATTTTGAGCCTGTGCTCCAAACTGAGCTGCTTGGTTTTGTGCACCAACATTGAATTGGCTTTGACCTAAATCAAATTTAGACGCTAAATTGCCTTGAGCTAACTGGGATCTTTGTAATTCGCTTTCCCCTTGAGCTCTAAGCATTTCATTTCTTTTAACTTGTTCGTCTATAGAAGCTGATACTCCAGCTTTTGATTTTGCAGCTGCGGCAGCTAATGCCGTTGCTCCACCCGCACCCGTACCAGCTTGTGCAGCTAAATCCTGCGAAGCCGCTAAAGATTGATCAGCTTCTCTTGCCTGCATTTCTGCACCAGCGGTTGATACCTGCAAGTTAGCCATAGTGTTGGTTAAACCTGTATCCGCACCCCTAGCCAAGCCACCTATTGATGTTGTTCTTGGATCATATCCTTGCGCTGTGTATCCTTGAGCTTCATACCCCTGCGAAGGCCCTAATTGCGCTAACTGTGCTTGTTGTGCTGGACCTAATTGTCCAACTTGAGCTTGAGAAGGGTCATACCCAGACATTGAAATATCTGGAGCATTCATTCCTGCGTATACGTTTTGTAAATCAAAAGCATCTTGCCTTCCTGTTGCTGCATTTAAACCCGCAGTAGCAGCCTTTTGCTCCTGCCTTCTTTTTCTACCTCCAAAAAGTGATGCTACACCTTTTACTATATCTCCCATTAGTATTTTAGTATTAATTCATATGACGGAGTTTCATCGCAATAATAATCCGCTTTTTTATATTTTTCTAATAATTTACCTGGCTTTGCCCATGCAAAAGCATACTTATAACCTAAGTCTTCAGCAAAATCAGTTGTAAAATCTACTAAGAGTTGCAATGCATCACTTCTGTCTGTGTCACGATAAGATTTATCACTCACTACAACAGCTGGAATTGCCATCTTACTATTTGTCATCCATAGCCACATAGCTGCAATAGGATCGTCTCCTTTGCAAACCATAAAGCCACCTAGTCCTTCACGTTTTTTTTCTTGTTCGTCGCCTATTTGAAAAGCTCCTGGCAAAAAGTCACGTGGGAAACCTTCAGAACCATAAGTTTCCCACCACTTTGGTATTAAATCCCAATCGGATTCTTGTAATTTTCTAACTTGTAATTGCATATAATTTAATTCGATGAATTTACTGCTTCCGAGTTTAAAGCAAATAATTCTTTTTTAGTACTCGCTTTATCTACAGGAAGTATTAACTTTATTATAGCAAAAGCTCCTTTTATGCCTGAGATTAATTCTTTGCCATTTTCAACTATAACTCCATTTTCAACTTTATATTTAGTTTGTTCTGAAACTATAGGCGTAAAATATTTACCTTCTTTTTTTTCAAAAGGAAATGAAATTATATCTGCCATATTACCCTGCTTGTGTTATTGTTATTGTTGCGCTTGCATCTGGAGATGTGACAACTCTAGTGTTTCTATTTGTTATAGTTGCTACAACACTTCTTGAAGACCCTGTTGAATTAACGGATCCTCCTATAAAAAATGCGGTGTTAGCATTAACAATAGATGTTCCGTTGTTATTGTTAAACTCTACCCATGTGTTACCTTGTGTTGGTTGCACTTGTATTTCTACATTCCAATTTCCTGGAATGCTAATTGCATCGCCATTTTGGTTTAATGAAATTGTAGAAGGTATAGAACCCAACGTAGCAGCTTCGCTCCCAGCACCTGTAATAGTTGCAGTAGCAATAGTATCTGCAGTTATTATAGGTAGCTGTATACTAGCTGTTAAGATACCATCCATTGGGTTTGAACCACCAACGCCTGCTCCTAATTGCTTAGTTATAGTTGAACCTGCAACATCATATATAATACTAAAAGAATTTAATTTAAAAATTTGGTTAGCTCCAGCTGTAAAAACTATAGTTGCTAATCTATTTGTTGAATTATCAAAAGGAGATATATAATAAAGGTTTCCTATAGTAGTGTCTATAGGAGTGTTTAAAACTCCTCCAGTTGATCCAGTTAAAGCGGCCCAAGTTAATGTTGGCTTTAAAGTAGCTGTACCTGTAGCTGTTACTGTTCCTGCATTAGCGGTATCAGTTACTGTTATTGGTATAGTGTACGTTAAATTATCACCGTTTCTAACATTGGTAACAACGCCTGGGTTTGAACCTGAAGGCAATCCTCCTGTGTTTATAGTTATATCAGAAGGATCTATATAGTGATTTGAAACCGCATTAATATTAAAATTAATATTATTGCCTCCTACTGTGTTAAATATTTGTGATGCTGGAGATACGTCTGCTAATGCAACCGCGTCTATTGTGTTCACAGTTAATAATGCAACTGTAAAAGCTAAGCCAGCTCCATCACCACCAATAATTAAAGTTTGTATTGAATTTAATGCGCCTACAGTATGCTGTGCTAAAAAAACTAGCTGTCCATCGCTTGTTATTGATTGAGGATTAACTACATTAATATTGCTACCAACATCTTGTGTTAAAGTTATATTATTAACATTTGTAAATTCAAATTGTGAATTTAAAGGCTTAACAAATATAGCCCATGAAATACCTTCGTTTTCTTTAGCTATAACCGTAGTAGCCCCATTAAAAACAGAATTGTCTGCAGCTCCTGATAATTGCAACGTAGTTGAATACGAGGTTGCCACTTGAGGAAGTTCGCCTGAATTTCCTATATCCGTCTGTATGTATTCTACACCCCATCCTTCATCACCTTCATAACTTAAAGCGTTATATTGCTTTACTAGAGAAGGAGCATCGTTGAATATTGGTATTACATAAGATTGTTGAGTTCCGGAGTTATAAAAATTATTATGAGTTACATTCTCACTGTGATGTTCCCATAATGCGCCACCACTAAATGTATAATAATAATTATTTAGTGAAACCCCGCCAGCTTGCTTAAATCCTTTAAAACTAGTCCAACCATTTGATCTATCATCAAAAGATAATGTTATATATCCTTCGCTTGCTGTTTCAGAATTTGTATCTTTATTGCTGTCAAGCCCCTGGCCTATAATAGTTAATTCGTAGCATCTATTATATTCATCATAAGATCCTATAATTTTGGTTGATTGCTTTAAAGCATCTCTAAAAAAATCCCCCATACCTAATTTGGCTATCTCAGTAATTCCATTTTGAGATAGTCTAAGCACCGTTCCTCTATTTTTATCTGTAAAGTATTTTGCAAAACCATAACTAGCAAAAGATTGAGGGTCTTGTGAAATACCAAATTCACCTGCATAAGCAGCTACTGTACCTAAAAATTGAGTATTACTTGTAACAGGTATAGCCCCGCCCTCTGCTGAGTATATAAAGTTTTTATTTACAGGAGACCTAGAAACTTTGTCTTCTTGAAATATTATTACTTGAGTGTCATCAACAAATAACTTTTGTATTGAGCCATCTAAAGGGTCTAATGATATTGTTAAGCCGCCCTCAGACTCGTTAAATTGGTTTATATAATTAATACCTGTTCTAGAGTTTAAAAGCCCGCTAGAATGTATTAATGTGTTTTTTCTTCTTTCTTGTGTAAAATTTTCTTGCACAACAAAAGCTCTAACTCCTACATCAAAAAACGGTTCATTATATCCAGCTCGTATCCTATTTATTTCAATGTGATTACCTGACGTAAAAGTTAATAATATACAGTTAAAAAATGAAATATCTATTGTAGTAGCTGGTATTTCTGATATTAATCCACCTGTTGAAGTTTCATAAAATATATCTAATTCAGAAGACACAGGCTCTGTTTCAAAAACGCAAAGTCCACTTGTAACAGAAGATCCGGAATTATCAAGAGTAGTTACTAAAGCATCGCCTGAAGGATTTGCAATAGATTGTATCTTAGTTAAATTAGCATAGGGTTTTGTATAAACATTCCCCCCAGACAAAAACTTAGGATAAACAGATACGTCACAAGGTGATATAGTTGCGGATGTACTAGGTGGTATAGTTGCAGTTTGATCTCTTGGTACTTTATTAATACTATCACCAAAACGATTAACAACATTAGCTGCGTCAATTGTAGAAATCCAATTATAATATTCTTGCTCACGTTGTTTTACAACAACTCTGTATGAATAAGCCCACGAAGGTATTTGCGTTGCATCCGTAAAAGTAATTCGTAACGCGTTAAAAGCAGTTATTGCACTAGAATCACCATTTCCTGGATCTATAAAAACAGTATCTGTACCAGAGCTTGATAATATAACAGGAGATTGTCTTCCAAACTTATCTGCTAAAACAATACCTACTTGGTAAGTTCTTCTTGATTTAACCGATTGATTTTCTAATATATTATTTCTAGCGGATGTTTCACCCGTTCTGGATACTGTAAAAGCAATATCAGGAATATCATAATTTTGTAAAAAATTACCATACACTAATCTACCTCCAGCCACTTCTTGCGCTTTTGCTTTTATAGGGACAGCATCGTAAACTCTTGTAAGCTGATCACTTGGTAGTGTTCTAAAAGGATCTGTAGATGAATATGTAAAGTTTACAAAAGGTTCCGTTGTAACATCTTGATCGTCAACAACATATAATGTTCCTGAACCTGATTCTTTATATATTAATTCAACGTTTTTTATACCGTAACCAGTAGGCGTTGGTATCTGAAGTTGAACTTGATTAATTGCGTTAACAAATGTTTCAATTTCACCAAAATTAGACAATGAAGTGCTTATAGTATCCGATTCATCTAGTCTAGAAAAAATTATAGGACTAAATGGAGCTAAAGTGCTATATTCGTTATCTTCAAATTGCCATCTATAAGAAAACCTAATTAGCTTATCTTCCATAAATGTGGAAGATATATTTGCTTCTTTTGTTGCCGACACTAATGTAGGTGATTGATAAGGTGCAAATTTAGCAACAGATATTAGGTTATCAATATCATTAGATGCAGTATAGTACGAAGTGTTGTTTTTAGCAGTTACTACATTTAATTTTCTAGGGTAGTTTCTATTATCTGTCCAAAATAATAAATCATCTACGATATTTATACCTGTTATAGGATAACTTTGATGCAAATTAAGTTGTGCAGAAACAACAAGAGCAGTAGTTTGCTTTGTTTTTTGATCATATTCAAATAAACCATGCTGCCCAGTATTAACTTCATTATAAGAAGAGTTACTAGTTACAAAAAAATATATTTTTTCAGTACCAGTATCGCTTACGTAGCCAATACATTTTGCGTTTGCTATATTGCTTTGTGCAACCGCTTCGTTACCTAATAAATTTTCAATAGCCCCTACATCTGATCCTTCAGATCGACCAACGGTAATGTTAAAACCTTCCCGATATTCACCAGGAGGTACTAATCTGTCGTCCAAGTCGCGATTCATTTTCCCAACATTGAACGTTCTTTTAATTTCTGGCATAGATTTTTATTAGTGTTTAATCCATTTTGCTTTATTGCGCATAATTTGCGCCATTTCGTTGGTTTTCATATTAGACAATCTTATTTTTGCGTTTCGCATTTTAGAAGAAGCTTCTTTTTTGTAAAGACCAGCAGCACCTGCGGCAGAACTTCGAAGCTTAGAAAGATTGTAAAGCATAGAGGCATACACTGCGTCTTCAGCTAATTTAGGAACATATACGTTGTCAAAATCACCGTTATTTCCTAATCCATCTGAAATATAAGTAAATGTTATATAACATCCTTCTTTAAATGCTGCGTCAAAATAAATTTTACCAGCCTCTGTGTCTAAAACAAAAGTACCGTTAATATTTTGATATTCAGGAGTTGTGCCGTATCGACTGCCATAATATTCGTAGTCATCTGTATCAAAATATCCGTTATAATAGTCTTGAGTTTGCTCAGCATCTAATGGTCTACTTGCTGATTGATACTTATCAATAGTTTCAGATGTTTCCTTAAAAACTATATCACCTACCTGATCATATAAATATTTATAATCTTGGTCTTGTGCAACAGCTTTATTAGCTGTAGTTGTTCTGCTTGGAAGTATTGGTCTCATTACGCCATTAGAATCAGTATATGAAACTTTAACATAATTAACGTAATCCGAAGGTAATGATATACTTTTAGTAGGGCTTAACTCTATTTCTATAGATTTTTCAGAATGTAAAATATCATAACTAAATTCCTGAACAGATCTTTGTGCCCAAAAAGCAACTTCATATCTAGGTACTTTTGTTAAAACCTTACCATCTCCAATATAAGCAACCATAAAGTTGTTAATTATATCGTTCAAGTTAGTTCTACTGTAATATCCTGGTATAGCTAATCCCGTTCCGCCATCTAATGCGGAATAATTATCTACGTCTAAAGGTCTTCTTGATATTGCCATTATTGTTCAGTTGCTGCTATTTGTTGTTCTTTTCCTTGTGCAAAGCCTGCTACATCTGCTTGCTTTATAACCACCCCTGCGTAAGTTAATATTTTTACCACTAAGTCGTATTCTTCAGATGGATGTAGTTCAAAGTTATAGGACTTTGCTGATTCACTGTAATCATCAGTTGCAGGGTTGAAAACTGTTGGATCATAAATAGGCTTATTAGGAATCCCAGCAGATATCTGTGCAGCTGTTGGCATTATGTAACCCCACTTAGGTCTATTAGGCTTTTTTAAATAATCTATATTAACACCAGTTGTTATAGTGCCGGGATATACTTTAACTCCATTTTGAGCTAAAGTGTATACAGGTTGACTGTCAACGGGGTAAGTTAAAGGTGATTGGTTAATGTATTTTATGTCTGAATGATGTGCAAAGTCTGCTATTTTATTATTAGCAGACACAACTCCTAGTCTATAAAAGTCATTAGGGTAATTGAAAACGCCATTACTTAATGCTAAATCAGCATTACCGTAAAATTCGTTTATTTTCTCAGAAGTATTTAAAACAGGATCTGCAAAGTCGCTGGTTATATTTGCATTAAGTTCATAAGAAGATTGCTTCCTAAAGTAACTTTCAAATATTTCGTTTTGAGCTTGAGATGCTAATCTATTAAACTCCTCTGGTGTTATATATCCACGGTTATCTTTATTAGTTATTACTAGTACAGAATTGTAGACGTTATCTATATTTACCATTTATATCTGTTGTATTGGTTTAGACGGCATAGAGTTAATTTCTTACTCTACGCCAAGTATTTATGAAAGCTTTTTTGTTATAGATTTCATTAAATCTACGCCTTCATCAGTTTTAAAGTATTGTGCTAAAGCCGCGTACGGATGCTGTTCAAATGGTACTGTTAAAACTTTTTTACCGTTGGCAAATTTAAAAACAGTATTATCATCAGTTAGTTGTAAAATTCCAACTTCAACAGCTCTATTAGCTAAGTTTCTTAATTTTATATCTTCGTCTTGAACAAGCTCTAAGAATAATTCAGGTTGCGATTTAGCAAATCTATACGCATCTCTTTTTAATTCTTTGGAAGAAAGTCCAGCTACTGTAGAGCCTAATTCAGTTCTCATAATAGCCTCTAAATGTTCAATGTCAATTTCGTTAACAAGATTTAAAGCTTCAAGTTCCATCTCTAAAACGTCAATTTCATCTTCGGCTTCTTGCACTTCGTCAATCTCCATCCATAATTGATTTTTTTCCGGATGATATAAAGAAAGTAATTTTTGTAAATTTTGTTGTTCTTTTGGAGCATTTAAAACACCATCTAAAAATACAATATGAGCTAAAGTTGCAGATCCATCTTGTTCATCAACGAATAAGGATCTTTGATTTGTAGCATATCGTAACTCTCTATTTATACCAGAGACTTCATCGAAATAAAGCAATGGCTTTCTAGCTGTGTGTTTTGTTTGTATTGTCCAAGATATAGGTGCTCTATTATTTGTAAGCACGTATGTTCTGTCTTTTATTTCCCATTCTTTTTCAATAGATGGGACTTTTGTTGTTTTTGTTGTCATAATTAAATAATATAAAATAAGAATACAAGGCCCCGAAGGGCCCGTATCCTATAGTTAAAAGTACTATGCTTTGAATAACACGAAGTTATTTGCAGCTTGAGTAACAAGACATCTTTCAGTAAGATAGTGCATTCTCATTTCGTCAATATCTGAACTAGTTGGTCCTCCAACAGATCCTGTAATCCAAGATTTCATTTTTCTGTTGTCAGTCTCTGAAGATCTGTATCGTACGTGTAAGAATGGACGCTTAATGTTTGTTCCTAACTGTTGGTCATAAACAGTAGAGGTACCTGCAGGTACTAATACACCTTCAATATCTCCAAAACCTCCACGAGTTGACCAGTCATTTAAGTATTTCCAGTCAGTTTTGTAAAAGTCATAAGATCCTCTTCGGTATCCAGTAAATCCTAAAGTAAGTGCCATATCTTCGCTGTTGTTAAATACCCCATAAGAAGTACCACCAGCGTAGCCACCGTTTTGTTGTGCAAGAATATCATCAATTTCTAATGATAGATCACGATTTAAGAAAAGCATGTTTTCTTCAATTGCTCCTTGCTTGTCTAATTGCTTAAGAACAGCATCAAAGTCAGTAAGTGCTCCACCACCTGCAGCTTGCGCTCCAAATCCTGAATATACATTACCTCTTTCTTCAATTGCATCAAAGAAACCTTGAGTACCACGTGCATTTTGTGCAGCTAGGCTACCTCCGTAAGTTCCAAGAGCAATATTAGCTCCTCCTGCACTTTTTTCAACACCTTCAACCATTGCCATCTCTACGTAGTCTTCCCAACGTAGTCTATTTTCGTGCTCTGATTTTAGGTACCATAAGTATCCATCAGCTCCATTTTCTGAAGTCACTTCAATCCATCCAATCTGAGCTGTGTCAGATCCGTTGATCGAATAGTGCTCTTTCATAATGATTGGAGCATTTGTAAATGTAGCATAGCTAGGATCTAGCTTTTCAGTAAAGTTTCCAGTACCTTTAGCAAATTCAGATCCGTATACCATTGCTGTTACTCTTTGTGCAGCAGTTACACCAGCGTGAGCTTTGTATGCTTTAATTTGAAAACGTGTGTCCTCAACTAAAGTAACTACACCTTTAATTACAGCAGCAGTTCCACCTACAGCAGAAGTTGCATTTGACTGTACTTGAATCATAGCTGTTTGACCAACTTTGAAGTTACAGTTTCCTGTAGTAGCAGATGTTAATCCAACGCTTGTTGGTTGTGCTGGGATAGCGAAATTTAAACGCCCTCCTGCATTAGCATCAGCTGCAATAACAGCAGCAGCTCCTACAGCTGGTAAAGCAGCAGCAGTTCCTTGAGGAAGTACATTTGCGTAACGAGTGTGTAGACGTCCTTGCTCAGTCCAAATGATTTGGTCTGATGTTGAAGGCATCTCTGCAGATACCATTCTTAAAAATGATCCGATTGAACGATTTCCGTAGCGCTCTACTTCTTTTTCGTATACATCGGGTAAAAATTGTTGTGTCCATTGATCATGTGCCGCTGAGGTGAAATCAATGTAGTTTCCAGAATAAAGTGTTTTAGACTGGGTTGGTTGTAATGAGGCAGGTATGCCACTAGTAAAAGCCATTTTGTTTGATTTTAAGTTGTGTTATTTGTTCCATTTAATGCGCAACTTATCAGATGAATTTCCAGATACTACTCTAATTTTATCACCTTGATCGGTTTTAATTGTTGAATTATCAACGCGAGGATCCATATTGATATTATTTGCTCGCTTAGCAGCTTCTCTTACAGCATCGGCACGGCCCTGCTCATAAAAGTGATTTGCAATCTTATCTGCATTTTTAGCAGCAAATAAAGCTCTATGATACCCTGAGGCATCAGCTACAGCTCCATCATCACCGACAAATTCATTAATAAAATTTGAAATATCTGATTGATATTGTTTAACTTTTTCTGTGTTATCTACTTTAAACCTGTATTTGTTTTCTCCGACCTTAAAATCAAAACCTTTGAAATTATCGTTAAAAACTTTATTTGTTTTTTCAATAAACTCTTTTTGAAGATTATTATATTCTTCTGATTGTTGCTTAGAGTTATTATAATAGTCCATTGCTTCAATATATTCAGGAGCAACACTATCTTGCTTCCTTAACTTAAGATCAGCGTAGTATTTTTCCCTACTAGTATTAAAGTGATTCTGAGCATTATATAACTCTTCTTTAAAAGCTAATTGCTTAGCTTTAACGTCTGACGGATCATCCGTCTCTTCATCATACGCAAAATTTTTATTGAATAAAAAATCAACATCATCTGCGTCTAAATGAGGTTTAGTACTCTTGTAGTATTCTCTTAGTAAAGTTGTATTGTCCATTTTAGAAATGTCACGATTAAGACTTACGTAGTCTTCTACCGATCCTCCAGTCTCTTCCATGAACTTAACTAACTTCTCTATGTTTTCAGGTAAAACTACTTTGGGTTCTTCCTGTTTTACTTCTTGCTGTACATCTTGTTGTATCTCTTGCTCTTCTTGATGCACTTCTTGTTCTGGTTCATCATTAATTAATTCTAATGGTGAATCATCATTTACTTCTTCTTCTTTGTCTTCTTCTTTTGTATCTTGCTCCCGTACTTGTTCGTCCACTTCCGGGCTATCTTCGGCTCCATCGCCCACAGATACGCTCTCTGTTTCTTGCTCTTGAATGGCATCTTCTTTGGTTGTTGGTGGTTTGTCTAAATTTACTTTGTAAACGCCATCTTCCTGTAGACCATATGATTCATCAACAGAACCTTCATTAATAGCCTGTTCTAAAACAGCAGCTTCTTTTTCTTGTGGTGTTGCAGGAGGTGTATTATCTTCTACAGCGTTAACTTTAATTTGTTCTTCCATAATTGTATATAATAAAATAGTTTAAATAGTTTTATCTAGGCTCAAATCTTGATAAATCAAAACCTCCTAAAACGTCATTACCTTTAGATTCAAAAGATTTTTGTGGCTTACCTGTATCTGGTGGGCCGGTTATTTTAGATGCACTAACTTTTGTGTTAGCTATCTCTTTTTGAGTTTCACTTTGTTTTTCTACTAATTCTTTTTGAGCTTGTAGTTCTAATTGTTTTAATTGAACATTTAAATCAAACTCATATTGCATAAGTTCTCTTTTTGTTCTAGCTTCAACTTCCATCTTTTTAATAGACAATTCGTTTTCAGCTGTTGAAACTTGTATTTTAGATTCTGTTTTAACTTGTTCTGCTTGAGCTTTAGCTTGCTCGACAACAATTTGAGCTTGACCCTGAGCCTCTGCTTGCGCCGCACTTGCTGCTTGAGCTTGTGCTTGGTCAACTTGTTGTTTTTTAATTCTTCTAAACTTTAAAAGTTGATTAGCTAATTTCGTGTTGTTTATTTCTCTTATATCGATAGCATCTTCTAAAAATATACTTCCTTGTGAAAGCGCTACCTGTATATTAGCTTCGAGCATTTGCTTTTCTTCTTGGTCAGGTTCTAACTCTAGAAATATACCAAAATCATGTATATGCAAGTCTTTTAGCTCCTCTAAAGACCCCACAGTAAATCTACCTAATGCTGTTATAAAAGCTTCTTTAGAAGGATGAAATTCTAATACGTCTTTAAATCGTAAAGAAATTGCTTCTGCTAAACTTGTGGTAATAAACATGCTACTAGTTAATATATGTCTAGTTGCTGTATTACTATTTGCTGCAGCTAGCTTTTGAACACCAACTAAAGCTTTAGGATCTGGATCAGAACCATCTCTTGCTTCATTTAAACCAGTAACATCACGCATCATTTGTATGTACTGATTGTATGCACCTATTAATATTTGAATTTGATTGCCACCACCTCCAGGTAGTTCTTGAATAGGCACTTTGCCTGGATTCATTTCACCATCTACAGTTTGTGAACGCCCAATTATAGATCCTGTTTGGAAATACATATTTAATGCTTCCTGCGGATTGTAACTTGTACCGTTTCCTAAATCAATTTCAGCTAAACCATCAGCATCTAAATAAACACCTGAAGGTGTCATTCTTTGTATTGCTTGCTGTAGTTTTAAATGTGTTAATTGCAATAAATCCGCATAAGGTGTCATTTTAGACACTAAAGAATTTATGTTGCCTTTGTAAAGTCTTGGAGCACTGGCTATATAATTCATCATTACCTTATTTGTATTAGATAATGGTCGAATCATATTAGTAGCTTTTTCCCACTTCAATAACTCCTTAGTTCCTAATATAAAGGCTCCTTCATATATAACCTCCCTAGCTTGAGCTACTTTCTGAAAACGTGTTCTTTTATCCTTAGGTGGATCAAATGAATCGTCTTTAGGAATTGCTTTTTCTGCGCCAGTAGAAGTTTCTTTTATTTTATATACGTTGTTTTCCCAAGTTTTCCAATTAAAATATAAAACAGTAACAACATTATTATCATCAATAGCACTACCGCTTTTGTTACCTATACTATTATAATCTACCCAGTTTGAACCTTTTTTTGTATACTCAGCAATTTTTTCATCTGTTAAAGATGGGAATTGCTTTTTTAATTCGTTTAATTTTATTTTTTTTACTTCACCAAAATAATAACAATCAGAAAAATTAGGATCTTCTGTGTAAGACCATACTAAATTTGAAGGGTCTACATAGTCAAGTTTGATACCGTCAGTGTTATTGAAAGAATGCTTAGCACACCCAATACCTATAACAGCTAAATCGTAATCAATTCTGCTTTTTATTTCGTCGTATTTGTTTGAAAGAAAAACATTGTTTATAGCCTGCTCCTGAGCAATTTCAATACCCTGCTTATAATTAAGCTGCATAAAAAGTTCAAGCTCTTCTGTATTCGCAGGCAGATCCTCTTCTGGAACATTTCTAGCATTAACACCTAATTCCGCTTCAATATCTGCTAGTATTTTTTTAGCAGCTAAATCCCTTTGAATATTATTAACAAACTTTGTTCTTTTACCAGTTGATATTTGGTCTTGAGCAAAAGCTTTAATACTAAAAAGTCTATCTTGCATACCGTTTACAACTATATCTACAAACTTAGGTACGATAGGTACTGGCTTCCAGTCAAGGTTTAAATAAGAAAGATCTCCATTAATGGCAAATTCATCTTTGTATTTTTTTATTGACTGCTCTCCTCTAGCGTATAATCTTAGTCTATGATATTCATCACGTGTTTGGTAATATCTTCCGGACCCGTTATCCTTGTTAAACCAATCTTGCTCAATTGCTCTAGCTACAGATAAACCATAATCTTTAGATTTTTTAACCGCATCTGAAACCGCTTGACTCGGAAACTGTGTTATTTGTCCTTTATTTTTTGCCATATTTACTTTATTATCTGACTTCTTAATCCTGAATTTGTATATTTAGATAATCCAAAATCAAGCTTTTTTATTTTTCTTTCCCCTACGGGGCGGTATAAATGTTTTTGACAAGCCATTATAGCAAGTCCACTACTAATAGAAGCATCATGTGCTGTTCGCTTTGAAATATCAAATCTAGCCCAATCTTCTAAGGTTCTTTGAAAATACATATTTCCGTGAGATTCACCTAAGTTACCTACATGAGATTCTATGTACGTTTCAATTGCAGCGGCGTGTGCTTGTCTAATATCTTCCGAAGAGTTAGGTATTCCACCTAGCTCTAATTCTGTTTTAGATAATTTAATTTTTGTTTTATCGGGGCGGTTCATAGAAAAACCTCTATAACCCCTTCTTTTAAAATGATATAATAATCTTGGTTTGTTATTTTCTGCTAATATAGGCATGCCATAGAATATACACGCCATAAGCACATCTTCAAAAAATATTTCTGCGGTTTGTGGTCTTGCAATATATTCTAAAAAAAATTTACTGTTTGGAACGTCACTAACCATGCTCCAGGTTGTTAATCCGTGAAGAGCGCCATTAGAACCGCCACCACCGACAGTACCACTAATGTCATAACTATCGCAGCCGAAGGATCCAAGGCCATCATTACCAGGGTATTTAGTTCCATTTTTTGTAATTATATTATTTTGTAAAGAAACAGGTGGTATCCAAGATAGATTGAATCTTCCTGTTTTATTTGGTGACCATACAACCTCTGTATCTTTTATTCCATTTTTCCAAGAAAAAGATCCTCTTGTTACATAACCTTTTAAAGTCATCTCCTCATTATAATCTACTTGTTCATATATTTTAGTTAGATTAAATAAAGAATTTACAGTTTCATCTCTAAACGCGTGTTTTTCAGATCTTGGAAATTGTCTATAATACTCGTTAAGAGCATCACTATCATTTTTTAAACCTTCGACCTCGTTGTTCCAATGATCGATGACTCCATTAAAAATCTGCTCTCCATCAATTCCTTTAATCGGTTCTGATGGAGCTTCGAAGACAGGATATCCGAATTTATCAATAAACCCTTCGTATCCCCATTCCATAGGTATGAACAAAGAATATAGTCCACTTGCAGTCTGGCCATTGCGGTTTCTATTTGTAACATCTGAATTGTAATATAATTTTTTAAAATTATCACCTCCTTTATCAATTGCATTAGATGTAGATCCCATCATGCACTTGCCAACTATTTTTGCACCGAGCCTGAGACACGTTTTCGTGACCCTCCAGTTGTTGAGGATATTATCCGGCTTTTCCCATTTCCCCGATTCGTCGTGGACGAGGAGTTGTAATTTCTCTCCATCGTACGAGTTGTCGCCCGTGTTCTTCCAGTCGATCGTGGTGTCAAGCCCTCGTAATTCCTGCCTACGTTCCTCCTGGCTATAACTCTCCTTGATGGAGTTTCTTGTGAGTCTTCTGGACGGAATTTTATAGGATAGTTCTGTTTTGGGTCTTTCCATACCGTCCTGTATTGGTTTGAAAAAGAACGGGTAATTAATGGATATTGGTACCACCTTATCTGTGAACATCTTCTTTGCATCTGCACCAGTCTTAGATAAGATCCCAAATCTAGAATCTTTTGATATTGTTGCCAAGTTAACTGTTTCTGAGGATGCCATAAAGCTAAACCCAGATCGTCTGTTCTTAAGGTAACACATGCCGTAAGATCTTCTATCTGCCTTGCAAGCTTCCCAAAAGTAGTAAAATATTCTGTTTGCTTGCCTAAAATCAGGTGATCCAACGTCAATTTTTGTCCAGTTGAGGTATATATAGTGCGATCCTGTAATGTAACAAGGTTCATTGTTGCACATGAACCAGTAGCCATTAGAACGATAATTAAACTCATTTTCAATATATTCATAGTATTGTTCTTTAACATCTTCTGCATATTCTTTAAAATCAATTAAATTTTTTATTCCACTAAGCGATGCAGGTTTAGATATTTGTTTAAATACTTGATCTTCTTTTTTAAGGTCTTCACCATTTATTTTATTTGGAGTTTTAGGTATTCCTACCTTTAGACCTTGAATTTCATATATATCACCTAAAGTACCATCTTTACTTATTATAACGCAATCTAATTCTTCGTTATAACCGTAATTAAATTTTTTATATTTATTATCTTTCTTTATCTTTTTATCAGATAAGTGATCTGTGTGTATTTTATATAAAGTTTGTTTGTACATTATTTAACTCTATTTTCAACACCCATAAAAGCTTCTGATTTTTTATTTTCTATTTTTTTTTCTGCAAGCTCTTCAATTTTTTCAATTATTTTTAAAGAGTCTTCAATTGCCACCCATTTTGCTTGTGCCGCTGTTTTTGCTTTTTCAGGATCTAATTCTTGTAAATCTATATTTTGTTTAATAACTTTTTCAAGTTCTACTAAAGCTTTTTCAGCAGCTTCAATTACTCGTTTTCTTCTGTCCATAATTTATTGTAACTTGATTAGATAAAATTCTATATAATTTCTTTCCCTCTATTTCGAACTCATATTCAGAGTCTGGTGTAAAGCCCACGATATCTCCTAAGGTTATACCTAAGGACCCTAATTCGTCGTTGCTATACACAAGCTCACCTTTTAATTTTTGCTCAGTCTCAGGAGACCATGCGTCTTTAATATCTAAAGGGCTTACAAAGCAATACTCATTTGGACAGTGCCATTCTTTATTTCTTTTATAAGCAAATATCTGATCTGGAGCTACAAAGTATTCGTTTTCTTTTAAAAAGCTTGCACTGTTTTTTTCTTCACCCCTTATATCAATCCATCTTCTAAAAACATTATGATGCACAATTACAGTGTCTCCCTTTTTAGGGGTCTTTAAAGTTACTCCATATGCGGGTTCATTAACGATAGTACCTATTCTATTAACAAACATATAGTCACGCTCGCTGATCTCCGTATTAAGTATTAATTCTTTTTGGTCAACATTTACTTTATTGTTGTACCTTGATTCAGTAGATATAATATAATTAAAAAGTGATTTCATTTAATAGTCTAAATTGTATTCTATAGATACAGCCATGTTTGAATTAAAATACTTCCACGGTAATACCTCTTTGTTTTTTGTAATATAAATTTTATAACCCCCCTCGTCATCTAGTATGTCGCATATCTTATGTCCACCATAAACTTCTTGACCTACTGAGTAATGCATAGCTTCATTTTTATAATCTGTACCTACGCTTATTTTTCTAATTAATTTCATTTAATTTATTTAGTATGTCCATATTGTAATAGGAGGAGCACCTTCGTATCCAATCCCTACGTGAACAAAGTTATTTTTTCTGCTTATACCTATTCTAGTAAAACCAACCTCTATAGCTGCTTTAACTAATTTAAATGTTGCTTCACCTCCTACACATGCAATATCAACAGCTGCACCATAAGCGTGTTCGCCAGGTTTAGATTTTTTAGCTTCAATAGGATGATCAGGCGATCTATAGGTTGATGTTAATTTTATGGGATATCCATAAACTTCTCTTAAATTATCTAATTTTTCAAGAAGATTTGAGTCCATTTTGCTAAACTCTTTAAATTCAGATTCATTAAAGTATTTCATGACGCTATTCTTTTGATTTTTTTATTATCATTAATATTGTATATCCAATTGATAACAATAAAACTATTGTCTGTAGTACTACATTTATTTCAGGCACTATTGAAAACACCATTGCAACTACGTTTATTCCAAAGATTTTTAAGTCTTGTATCATTATCTATGTTTATTATTACCAAAAACCTTTTCTACTCCTCGTGAACCAAAATATCCTCCGATCACAATTGTAAGTAACCCAGTTATTGAATCTAATGGGTAACCCATATACCATCCTGCTACATAACTAACTGTTAAAAACACAAGAACCAAAGGTCTTACGTTTGAAGCTAGCCAAGAGCCTGATCTCGCATCAGCTACCCATCTTTTTGTCGTACCATCTATTTCAGCACGTTCCATTTTTAATTTTTCAAGAGCAATTTCTTTATCAGCATCGCTCATATCTGAACCACCAATTATAGCTTGTATTACGGAGCCAACAGGCGTATCGCCAGCAATAGCTCCAACAACGCTGGGTATTTTATCTAATAAAAATTTACCAACACCGGTATCTTTAAATTTTTTTTTTTCCATTGTTTATGCTATTGCTAAATAAATGTATGTACTACCATTCCCATTCCACCCTGAATTGCTTGTAGATAATTCAAATCCATCGCTTAAAAAACTAAACCTACCTGTATATGTAGTATCACCATTAGATACGTTAGGAAATAATACAATGTCTTCTCCTCTTAAATTATCGTATATCATCCAATTATCTGCTAAAGATGATGGTTTAAGCATTACGAATCTTGGAGCAAATCCTGTTGTAACTGATAATGTTCCTCCATTCCCCGTATAACTCCCTATCTTCTGATAACCATCTACTGAATGGAAGCAGTAGGCGATATGGTCAATATTGTTTTGATTAAACTGAACATAATCTGTTAAACTGTTTGTAGTAGCACCTGCCGTAATATATCTTGACGAATTGGAATTAAATGCTGATGTCTTATTTAACTCTAAATATCCATTTTGCAACAAAGATGTGACAACATTCCAATTATAAGTTGTACTTAATCCTTTTGTTATTATTAGCTCTGGAGCAGCATTTAATCCGTGTCCTACGGTTGCTCCGCTTGTTCCATTCCCTTTATACTTCACAACACTAAACCCACTTGCAGGATTCGCACTAACCACACTTGATATACTACCGTCATTATTGATAGTACTATCATTAGATGCTTTCCAAGCCCAAGCCACGTAATCTTCGTTATTAGTATTTGTGGATAATGCTGTACCTACTGTAAATCCATCAGAATCTAATGAAGAAACGTTAGCCGAAGAATTAGTTTGAGTATTAGTTAAATTAGGTATTATATAATTTGTAGCGCCTCTTATCGAATCTACTAATCTATGGTTGTCTGGTTGGTCACGATTCTTTACCCATAAAAGGTCTGGCTGGAATCCTAATCCAGTCACAGCTTGTGTACTGCCATTACCTGTATAAGTAACTACGTTAAAACTATTAGCTAATACTGGTTCTGGTTGTGCGTTCTCTTCTGCGAATGCTAGGAAGGTGTAGGTTGTTGAAGAGGAACTTAACCCTCCCGAAACTTCAAATCCATTTGATAAAAATGATGCTCCAGTTATTGCAGCTTCTGCATCACTAACATTAGCAAGTAATCTTTTATCTATACCCCTTTTGTTATCAATCATAAACCAACTACCAGAAGTACTCGTCTCTTTTACCATTAAAAAGGCAGGTCTAAACCCTGTTACAATATAACTACTTGCTCCAGTTCCAACGTAAGAACCTATTTTAGAAAAACCCTTCACACTGTGGAAGGCGTAGTTAATATACTCATAAGAATTGCTTGACCACAAGAATGAAAATGTTGATGAATTTACGTTTGTAAATATACCGTTACTTAATTTACTGTCAGTTGTGTTAAGTTGAAGTCTGTGGGTATATCCAAGAGATGCAACGTGAACAATCCAATTTGTTGAGCCATCAATTCTTTTTTGAATTATTAGCTCGGGTGCTTGGCTTAATCCGTGACCAACTGTTATTGTATTTGAACCTCCGTGTTTTACAATACTAAATCCTGCATCTTGGTTAGCACTTACATAAGAAGTTGTTGTACCATCTGTGTTTGGTACTGCTGTACCTCCTGCTTTCCAGTTCCAAGCGACGTGGTTATCTCCGTTAGCATTCACATCTGTATCTGCACCTAAAGTGAATCCGTCTGTATCAAATGATTGCAAACTTGCAGCGTAATAACTTTGGGCATTAGTTGCATTAGAAAATAATCTATTACCAACACCCCTAATACTATCGTGTAAAATATGCCAGTGACTTCCATCTGTCCTTGACTTTATCCAAGTAAAATCTGGTTGAAAATCCAAAGAAGTTATTGATTGAGTAGTACCATTTCCCGTATATATAACAGGTTCAAAATAATCTGTAGGTACAATAGTAGGTTGACAATAAACCTCGTCATAAAGTGTAGTTACTTCGTTTGATGTTATTGCTCTGTCGAATATGCGTACTTGGTCTATTTTGCCGTTTAAAGGTCTTGTTGTATAAGCGCCTGATCTACCAAAAGTAAAGTTTGTACTGTGTGTTATAGCTGCATTACTTGCTGATACGGATGTGCCGTTATTAACATATAAATAGTTAGTTCCACCATTTCTAACCCCTACAATATGATTCCAACCTCCAACAGTAATAGTATCGGTTGATGTTATTGCTGTTATTGATGTAGAGGCGTTTCTTTCATACCATCTTATGGTGTTATTAGTATTAATTAAAAAATAAATACCGTTTAAACCACTTGAATTAGCAATTGTACCTGCAAAAAAAGTATTGTCGCTTAAAGTTGCTGGTATATATACCCACATTGAAATAGAGTAATCAGTTAATGTGTCAAAATCTAAAGACGTTGTAATATAACTACTCCCATTAAACTCCCCTGCATTACCAAACTTACCTGCTACGTTGAAATTAACATTAGTAGCAGTACCATCATAAGAACCTGTTTCGTCTGTAGCATCATTCATTTTGTAGTATGCTACTCCAGAAGGTGCATTTAAAGATATGTTAGTTTGTGATGTCGCTAGTGTTTCTGCGTAAAGTGTAGATACGTTAGCTGCCGAAAGTTCTTTGTCATATATTCTTACTTGGTCTATTGAACCATTAAATGGTTTTGAGGATGCCTGTTGCATACCTAATTGAAAATCTTCAGTACTATTATTTATAGTATTAGATAAAGCGTTTCTATCTTCTTCTGTTCCATTAATAAAAATAGTTCCTTCTGTTCCTGACCTTGTGTAGACAAAATGAACCCAAGTATTTGTACTTATTGCAGTTGTTGATATCGGTCTAGTAGAACCGTTATTCGTACTTCCGTGTCCTTCTAATACAGCAATATTACCATTTGTTTCAATAGTTGCTAATAAAGCCCTGTTACTTGATGTACCTGACCACTGGCTAAAAATACACTGCGAAGAAGATAAACTAGATGTATTAATCCAACAAGAAATACTAAAAGATTCCGTTGAAAAATCAAAAAAATCTCCTAAATTTATAATACTACTACTCCCATTAAATACAGCAGCATTACCAAACTTACCAGTAGCATACGTTACGTTACTAGCAGTACCATCATATTCGTTATAAGTTACAATATAAGCAGTACCGTCATAGTTCCCTGTTTCG
>Ga0206682_10000203_pt1 | contig 62063 bp, 60 predicted proteins | sample M240m12015metaG_FD_155444 | JGI IMG/M metagenome (GOLD analysis project Ga0206682, IMG submission 155444) | Ammonia-oxidizing marine archaeal communities from Monterey Bay, California, United States - M2 40m 12015 | ecosystem: Environmental > Aquatic > Marine > Intertidal zone | place: USA... | reverse complement strand
CATGTAGCCAGAGTTCAGTTCTTTCATGGCAAATGGGTTTTGATCTGCATTGACTGAAGGGATGCATGCAACTGAAACACTTAGCGCCGCGCTTACTGCAATAGATAAGGGTGATTTAACTAATTTGTTAGACATTTAAGTCTCCTTGATAATTTTCCAACTTTTTACATTGATCCAGTGGATCCAAAGCCTAATTTTTTGAGGTTTTGATTCACGAATCTAGAGATTACGAGTATTTGAAGTGAGAGGCTTCGCAGATTGTTGAATGGACCTATTTACCAGATAAAAGGTTCTTTTAGCCGTACAAAGCACCGGTTTTTCGAGGTCAGCGGTAGTACAACCGTTTATCTTGTTAGGCATTTGGCTTGGCAAAAGGGGCTTGAAGTAAGTTTAAGGAGGGAGTAAACCAATCAGAAGTTGTATTCATTTCCACTCGGTTATGGCAGTGGTCATTATTTTGCGGCGGCGAATTACGAGCATGATTTTTCTGCAATGGACGCCATTTTGACCATCTGCACTTGTCTGAATATCTCGCAGACCCTTGCGTTATTTCTGTAGGACGTCCGCGCTGAGTTCCGATGCAAGGGCGTAAAAATGCAATTAGAAAAGTACTGCTCGCAGAAAAGGTAAAAAGTAGCGAGAAATCCTTCCTTTCGCCGCATTAGTTTTTATACTCTGCGGTAATTCCAACGTGAGATTTTTATGAGTGATATGCCAGAAGATCCGCTCTCTACTGAAGCAGGGGGCAATTACCGTCCGAGCAGCAATCGCCGTGCGCAAAGCGGTAATTCTGGGCGCGGTTTAGTTAATACCTCTATTCTGGCGTTGCTGGTGGCAGGGCTTTTGGGTGCGGGCTGGTTTATTGCTAATCAACAACAGCTACTTGTAGCCACTGAAGCTGAGTTAAAGAACGCGGATAATCGCCTGATTAAGCTGGAGGAGCGATTATCTGCAACAGACAATGCCCTAAGCCAAGGCGGCCAAGACACAAAACAGCAGATTAATTTGTGGGAATCTGAAATTCGCAAACTATGGTCAATTGCTAATGAACGTAATCGCGACTGGATCAAAGAAAATCAAACTAAAGTCGCCAAATTGGATAAATCCATGAAGGCTATTCAAGCCACTAGTAGAGACCTCAAGGCGGCAAGTAGTCAGCACGACGAAGCTTTGGCAGACCAGCAAACCGTGGTTGATCAATTGACCAGTCTTGAGTTGCAGGTACAACAGATGCTCAGAGCCCAGCGAGAGCTCACTGATAAGACCAATATTGCTGCTCAGTCTGTTGCCAACCTGAACTCTGGTTTAGGTGTGCAAGTGAAAGACAATAGCGAGGCAGTGCGGGCTATGGACGCGAATAGATTAGCGGTAAACAAACGCTTGGTGGCGCTAGAAAAAGCTTTGGCGAACGTGCGGCGACAAGTTGATGCAAATGGCCTACCAGCCGGTGCGCAATAGGCGGAGTATCAGTTTGATATTTGGCTTTTTATTGCCGTAATGCGCTGATCTTTTTCAAGCCAGAGTTTTTTCACCCATTGCACAATCTCAGTTTTGCGCTCAGTGGTCTCCTCCGCTGAAGACCAATTTGGAATCTCATGGTGTCTAACGTCAAAGTTGACCCGCTGGCACTTACCCTGAAGAAAATCCATGAAGGTAGGTACCTCATCTGGATAAACAATAGTCACCTCTACCAGCCGATGTAGGCTTTTATCCATACCTTGCAGCACGTACTCAATGCCACCGGCCTTAGGTCGCAACAAGTTATTGTATTCACTGTTCTGCCGCTCATGTTTTTCCTCAGTGAAACGAGTGCCTTCGACAAAGTTGAGAACGCTGGTGGGGTGATTGTTAAAGCGCTCGCAGGCCAACAGTACATTGTCTCTGTCTGCATGACGCAGTTCAGAGTTTTTCTTTATCTGAGCCTTGGTTACGCGTTTAACGTAAGGGAAGCCCAGCGCATACATGGCGATACCTACGAAAGGAATCCAGATCAGCTGTGCTTTAGTGAAAAATTTCAGCGGGGGCAGATCGTCTAATAGGTAGGTTTGCAGCAATAATATATCGGTCCAAGTTTGGTGGTTGCAGACCACGAGGTACCAATTATTGGGAGAAATTTGTTCTCGGTCTTGCCAAGTAATGTTTGCGTTGACCAAACCTAGCTTGTTGAAAGTCCAGCGATTTGATTTAGTCCACCAAATGATGATCTTATCCATCTTGCGTAGGTGCTCTGATCTAGCTGGGCCTTTTACCCAAGTCATTTTGATCGCCCACCAGCTCAGGACAACACACACACTAACTGTCGCAATCAAAATGCCGATAAAGGCCAAAGTAGCTTTGAGAAAATGCATGAACGAACTCTTTGAATTTGCCGGGGTGGCTATGGTGGCACTCTCGGAGTTGGGCGGCAACTAGTGCGGCAGGTCAAAATATCTATTCTGGCCCTGTATCTTTGCCTTCTGACAGGCTGCGAGCATATTGGCTTTTACAATCAAGCGGTAACCGGGCATTTAGGCATTATGTTAGGCAGCCAGCCGGTGAGTGAGTTGCTGAATGATCCTAAAACGCCAGATCCGCTTCGCCAGCAGCTGATTTTGACGCAAAAAATATTGCAGCATGCAGAAACCCAACTGTTGCTTGACGCAGATGGCAAGTATCAGCGCTATGTGCAGTTGCAGGGTGATTATGTGGTTTGGAATGTTTTTGCAGCAAAACCACTGGATCTGCGCGGAGAGACCTGGTGTTACCCGGTGGTAGGTTGCGCGCCCTATAGGGGCTATTACGCTCAAGAGGATGCCCTAGCTTTTGCGGATAAATATCAGCATATGGGCTTTGAAACTTTCGTGGGCGGTGTTTCCGCCTACTCAACGCTGGGGTGGTTCAACGACCCGTTGCTCAGCAGTTTTATCGACTATCAACCCCTGTCATTAGCACAGTTGTTGTTTCATGAATTGGCGCACAGCAAAGTCTGGGTGCCAGGGAGCACGGCCTTCAATGAGAGCTTTGCAAGTTTTGTGGGCAGGCAAGGTGCTTGGGAATGGTCGCAAAGTGCAGGGGCGGTGGAATCTGATGCCTACGTCAAGTGGCTTGAGCAACAGGCGCAGTGGCAGATATTTAAAGCGTTTGCTTTGCAGGCCAAAGCCGATTTAGAAAAAATTTACGCCGGTGGTGCAAGCCAAGAAGAAGATACAGCGCAGATTCTTGCTCAGCGGCAGAAGTACCTTGCGCAGATACAAAACTGTTACCAAACAAATAGGGCAACCCTCGGCGGCGGTAGATACGACAATTTAATGAGCAAACGCTTCAATAATGCATTTCTCGTTTCGCTAGGCACTTACGAGGATTTCTTCCCCGCATTCGCGCAGCTCTTCAGACAAGTGCAGCAGGATTGGTCCGAGTTTTATATTCAGGTTGCCGCTTTGGCTGAGTTATCCGAGACGGAGCGCGCCTTTAAATTGGCTCAGTTGGTTCAAGCAGGTTCTGCAATAGATGCAGAATTCAGCAAGGCCTCAGGTCTGCACGTAAGTGGGTACCTAGGAGAGCACTCAGATAACCGCTCAGGTGAGCAAAAGATAGCAGCCCAAGCTAATAACAATCACGCCGAAGAGGTTCATTGCGACGCCTTCACGAACCATAGTTTGAATTGAGAATTTGCCTGTAGCAAAGGTCACCACATTGGGTGGTGTAGCCACGGGCAGCATGAAGGCGCAGGAAGCACTCATTGCCGCAGGAATCATAAAGAGTATCGGATCAATACTCGCGCCCACTGCTGCTGCGCCCAAAATGGGCATCAATAAAGTAGTGGTGGCGGTGTTGCTGGTGACTTCGGTTAAAAACGTCACGGCAAGGCATAAAACCCCAATCATGAGCAAAATTGGCAAGTTTGATAACTGCTCTAAGCTCGCACCTATGCTGGTGCTCAAGCCTGAGTTGGTAAACGCAGTGGCAATGGTAATACCCGCGCCAAACAGCAATAACATGCCCCAAGGTATTTTTTCTGCGGTTTCCCAATCCATGAGGCGAATAGGTGTGCCATCGACGGTTTTTTCGCCGCTGGGAATTACAAATAGCGCTATCACAGCCAAAAACGCGACTATGGCGTCGTTGGTATAAGGTACATTGAGCCAGCTACTCCAGCCTCCGAACGGCCCGGTTCGGGTTACCCAAAGTAGCGCGGTTATGACAAAAACCGTCAGAACCCTGCGCTCAGAGGTGGTCCAGTTGCCCACTTCCGGCAGTTCAATTTGGCCCTCATGGTCAATGTTTCTAGTGATCCAAAACGCAGCAATGGGCAGCAATACCAACGCGATGGGTAGCGCCCACATCATCCACTGTCCGAATGAGATCGGTGCGCCCATGATTTCTGTGTAAACGCCCATAAATACAAGGTTAGGCGGCGTGCCAATGGGCGTTGCAATACCGCCAATGCTGGCAGCATAGGCAATGCCCAAAAGCAGTGGCGCGGCCAAATCGTTGTCTTCAGATTTTTCCAGCACCGCTAAAGCAACGGGCAACAACATAAGTGTCGTGGACGTATTAGATATCCACATGCTCAAAAAGGCGCTGGCCAGCATAAACCCAAAGACCAATCTGCGAGAGCTGTTACCGCCAAATAGGCGCACCATATATAGGGCAATGCGCCTGTGCGCGCCGCTGCGCTCCAGTGCGGTTGCCAGTAGGAAGCCGCCCATCATCAACAAGACGAGGGGGCTACCGTAGGCGGCGCCTAGCTCTTTCGCGCTGAGCACGCCAAGCATGGGCAAAAGGGCCATGGGTAACAGAGAGGTTGCGGGGATGGGAATAGGCTCGAAAATCCACCAGACGACCACCCAGAATGTGACACCCAAGGTGATGGCAGCTTCCATGTTGCCAGTAGAAGACCACATTAAAAGACCGGCAAAAAGCGCAAAAGCGGGTCCACTTGGAAGGGCTAAGGTTTTAATATTAGGGTATCGTTGTTTCATTCACGGCGAGGGTAACTGACATGGCAGATAGTTTCTATTGGTACGACTTGGAAACCACAGGTACAAATCCTAAATGGGATCGTATTGTGCAGTTTGCAGGTTTTCGTACCGATGCAGATCTCAATCCTATTGGCGATGAGTACTGTACCTATGTGAAGCTGCCAGATGATGTTTTGCCTAATCCTGACGCCACTTTAGTCACCGGTATTACCCCGGAGCTATTGGCTCAAGAGGGTGTAAAGGAAAGCGAAGCTCTGGCAAAAATTAATCAGTTGTTCTCTGTGCCGGGTACTTGCGCGCTGGGTTACAACAGCCTGCGCTTTGACGATGAGTTTATGCGTTACGGCCTTTACCGCAACCTAATGGACCCTTATGCAAGGGAGTGGCAGAACGGCAATTCTAGGTGGGACCTTATTGATCTAGTTCGCGCTACCGGTGCATTGCGCCAGGAAGGCATTAACTGGCCGCAGAGCGAAGAAGGCCTACCTGTTTATAAACTAGAAGAGCTGACCAAAGCCAATGGTATAGATCATGGCAAAGCCCACGACGCCATGTCAGACGTGCATGCCACAGTGGGTATGGCCAAGTTGATTAAAACCCATCAGCCCAAATTGTTTGATCACTACTTTGGTCTGCGCAATAAGAAACAAGTGCGCAAGGTGCTTGAACCCTACGGCGCTAGATTATGTGTGCATGTCAGCGCCATGTATCCACGCCAGCGTTATGGGGTCGCGCCGATTATGTCGTTAAGCAGGCACCCAACCAACGGCAATTCAATTATCGTCGTCGACCTAGCTGCCGATATTCAACCGCTGATTGATTGGAGTGAAGACGAAATTCGCGCCAAATTGTTTTCGCGCGGTACCCACGAGCGACCGCCACTAAAAGAAATACGCATTAATCGTTGCCCCTTCATTGCGCCCATTGAAGTACTCAACGAAGAAAATATGTCGCGCCTAGGTTTGTCTATGCGCGAAATCAAAGAACGTGCTCGCCGTCTTAAACAGCCGGGTATTGCCGAAAAAATGCGCCGCGTGTACTTGCAAGGTTTTCCTGACAATGCAAATGATGTGGACGCAGGCTTGTACGATGGCTTTCTCCAAGAGGAAGATAAAGCCCGTTGTAATCATTTGCATAAGACCATTGCCGAAGGCGAATGGCAGGACATGGATTTTCGCGACCAGCGCATGCAAACATTAGCGCAACGCATGAAAGCACGTTCGTACCCAGAGTGGATGACCGAGCAGGACCAAGGTCAATGGCATGAGTTTGTACAGGAAAAATTGGTATCAGAAGGGGATTGGCTGAACCTGCCGAAATTTTATCAGCGCATGGCGGAGCTTGAAGCCACTGAGCTGACAGCCGAGAAACTTGGCCTGTTAGAAAGTCTCAAGCAACATGGCCAGCAGTTGCAGCAGCGCTACGCCTTAACCATTGATCAGTCTTGATGGAAGCTCAATCTCACTGCGTGGTGTTTGAGGGCGTTAGTAAAGCCTATGGTGACCTTGAGGTGTTTGCTGATTTAAGCGTTAGCCTGCCTCGAGGCGTTACAACGGCCATTGTGGGTACCAGTGGCAGCGGCAAAACCACGCTGCTGCAAATGGTTAATGCGCTGGAAAAGCCAGATGCAGGCAGCATATACGTGAATGATGAGCCGGTTCCTCAGACTGAGCTGGAGCCGTTTCGGCGCAAGATTGGTTATGCCGTTCAAGGTGCCGGGCTTTTTCCGCACATGAGCGCCAAAGAAAATGTCACTTTGGTTGCAGGGCTTGAAGGCTGGGGTGAGCAAGCAATAGACCAACGTTTCGACACGTTATTGGCCGCAATGGAGTTGCCCGAGGATGTGGCGTCTAGACTTCCACGTGAACTTTCTGGTGGCCAGCAGCAACGGTTAGGGTTGTGTCGTGCTCTGATGTTAGAGCCGGAGTTGCTGCTTTTAGACGAGCCATTCTCGGCTGTAGACCCTATTACGCGTCTGGGTTTATATGAGCGTTTTGAGCTGGTGCAAAAGCAAAATCAGGTCAGCACGCTGTTAGTAACCCATGACCTGCGCGAGGCTAAACGCTTGGCCGACTTTCTGCTGATTTTGGACAAAGGCGCGCTGGTACAAGCGGGTACCCCAGAATATGTTTTACAAAATCCTGCCACTGCTTATGTTGAGCGCCTTATAGAGAGTCAGTTAGCGTGAGGTATTTGTTTCAATCGATCTTCCAATGGACCTTCCAATTGATTGTTCGGCGGGCTTCTCAATTGCTAGCCGGGCTACTAATCAGTGCAAGTGTGCATTTGCCAGTTGCGGCCATAGTCGCTGATGCTGAAGTTGGACAGACTAGCTCGCAATCTGTGGTAATCATTGGTAGCAAAAATTTCGGCGAAAGCTATTTGTTATCAGAAATTGCCGCCCAAATGCTTGAGCGCCAGGGGTTTTCTATTGAGCGCCGTTTTGGGTTGGGTGGCACCCTTATTTGTTATGAGGCGCTGCGCAATGGCGAGATCGACTTGTATATTGAGTATACCGGTACGCTGAGTCAGGCTGTGTTGAAGATGCGCGGCAAACCGGGTCGAGAAGAAATCAATGCGGAGCTACGCGCCCTTGATTTACAAATGTTAGGCGAGATCGGTTTCAATAACACATACGCTGTTGCTGTGAGAGAGTCCCAGGCGCAAGAGCTTAAACTAATTGAAGTTGGTGATTTAGCAAAATATCCAGACTTACCGCTGGCGTTCAGTCACGAGTTTTTACAGCGCGGCGATGGTTGGCCTGGTCTAGCTGAGCTGTATGGCCTAACCCACAAAGTAGAGGGCATAGAGCACGGCTTGGCCTATCAGGCCATCAACGATGGCGCTATTGCCGCCACTGATGCTTACAGCACTGATGGTGAATTGTTGCGTTATAACCTGCGCGTATTGAAAGACAACCAAAACTATTTTCCAGCTTACCGCGCAGCTGCTCTAGCGCGCACTAACCTCCCTGCCAATGTTCGCTTGGCGCTCGCGCCTCTTGCTAATCTTATTGACGAAGCACAAATGCAGGCGTTAAACGCTGAAGTTGTAGTGCAGGGCAAAAGCTTCCAAGACGTGGCTAATGAATTTGTTACAAGTAGATCAGGTGAGTTAGGTTTGGCCGAGTCCAAATATCGCGGTGTCTCATGGCAGCAAGAACTGTGGGGGCATTTTTTGCGCCATATTCAGTTAACTGGGGTGGCGCTGTTCGGTGCCATTATTGTGGGCTTAGGTTTAAGTCTGCTGATCTATAGCAATACTGGGCTTGCCAACGCTGTGGTTTATGTTTGTGGATTAATGCAAACCGTACCTTCTCTTGCGTTGCTCGCCTTAATGATTCCTATTTTTGGTATCGGTGTACTGCCCGCAATTATCGCTTTGTTTTTATATTCGTTGTTGCCTATTGTACGCAATGCGGTAACGGCGCTGTCGGGTGTTGATCCTACTTTAGTAAAAGTCTCCAGAGCATTAGGCCTTACACCTTGGGAGCAGTTACGTTTCTTGCGCCTGCCCCTGTCCATGCCAGCCATATTTGCGGGTATTCGCACCGCAGCAGTGATTAGTATTGGTACCGCGACACTGGCTGCATTTATTGGCGCAGGCGGATTGGGAGAACCCATTGTGGTAGGACTGTCACTCAACGATTCAGATATGATTTTACGTGGCGCTATTCCCGCAGCGTTATTGGCTATTTTGACCGAGTTTTGTTTCGAAATTCTACAGCGCAAAATAGTTCGCAGAACGACATAGAAAAAATGGAACGTTTAAATGAGTACTGGTTAAGTTTTGCAGAGCTGACAAGACAACCAAGAAATAGATAAATACAAAATTGTTAGATAGAAGGAATGCTTTTGCAGCCGTTACAAAGAGAAAATATACGCCTTGCGGCCACCGTGATGATTGTTCGCGACACCGTTAACGGCATAGAGGTTTACATGGTAAAGCGTCCGGGTAAGGGAGACTTTCCAGACCTTTATGTTTTTCCTGGCGGCAAGGTCGACGAAGACGATTGGCAACCTAACTTATGCCCCGATATGGATGATGGCGACGCCAGTGTGCGGTTAGGTATAGACGCAGGCGCTTTACGATATTGGATCGCTGTAGCGCGAGAGTGTTTTGAGGAAGTGGGTGTTTTGCTTGCCCGAGACGCAACTGGCATTCATGTACCGGATGCACAGCAGCGTGAAGTGCAGGCCGAAATGCGCAGCAAGCTTTTAGCCGGAGAATTGTCTTGGACCCAAGTATTACAAGCGCAAAACCTGTCTATTGCCTCCGAGCGCCTAGTTTATTTCAGTCATTGGTTAACGCCGCCTTCTGTGCCTCGTCGGTTTGATACACGATTTTTCCTCGCTGCGCTGCCCGAAGGTCAAGTGGCGGTTGCGGACACTTCCGAAACTATTTCTGGTCAGTGGGTGAGTCCCAGCTCTGCACTCCAATTATATAAAGACAAAGAGTGGCAGATGATTGGCCCCACTATAAGCTCGTTAGAAACTTTGGCTCAGTACACCAGCGCGGAAGAGGCTTTGGCTGATGTTGCCGCCGAAAATCATGTGCAGCCTTGGACTGAAGAGCAGGGCGAGCAGGGTATGCGCCCGTTTCGCTAGGTCAAACAAATCGCCTAACAATGAGCGTGTATGCGGCAGGCGCGGTTTGCAGCAAGCAGGGACGTGGGCAATAAGGATATTAATATGAGCGATCAGTTGAAAGACGCTGAGTTAGATTGGCATAAGCTAGACACTCGTTACGAAGACGCAGGTTTGATACTGTTTGAAAAGCGCATTGATACGATGCGCAATCCTCGTAACAACAAAACCTTTGATCGCATCATTCTAGAATCTGTTGATTGGGTTAATGTGGTGGCGCTAGATGATCAAGGTCGCTCCTTAATGATAAGACAATTCCGGTTCGGGGTAGGTTATACAACCCTGGAAACGCCAGGAGGTATGGTTGACCCCGGTGAGGATTCTAAAACCGCTGCGGCGCGGGAACTGCTAGAAGAAACAGGTTATGCCAGTAGCAAATGGACATACCTTGGCGCGGTTGAGCCCAACCCTGCGTATCACAATAATCTATGCCACCACTGGTTGGCGGAAGATGTGTATGCGGCCAACGAGCAAGATCTTGGCGACGGCGAGTCCATAGCGCTGGAATTTATGACGCAGCTTGAAGTGCGCGAGCGCGTGCAAAGTGGCGAGCTAAAACATGCGCTGGCGCTTTCGGCTTTGTCCAGAGTTTTTCCGATTTGGCCTGTGCCCTTTGCCCAGGCTGACCCCCAAATAACAGAAACTTGAACGCTGAGTAGTTATAGCCATTAATCATTGTCCGGAGTGTCTATGACAGCTAATGCAATTGACGCCCACGAGTTGGCCCGCTCGCTGAATCAACTGATGGCAGGGAGCGAATCTCAGCCGTCGATAGAGGTTTACGCAAATTTATTGCAGTTCCTTATGGGCGTTAACCCAGACTTACTCTTGTTGGTCGATACGCAGGGGCGCATTCATTATTGTAATCGAAACGTTCGCGATGCCCTTGGTCTGGACGCTGAAGATATTGTGGGACAACCATTACACGTTCTGGTCCATCAGCCTGATCACCATTTGGCCGGTAACTTATTAGCCGCTTTTGCTCAGAGTGGCATAACTCCGCCAAGTATTGAGCTTCGTCTAAATTGTAAAAGTGAAGCGGATCAGGTTCTTTGGGTGCAGATGTCGGCGAGCAGCATGCTGAATGAAAATGCGGGCCAATCAGTACATCCCATAATTTGCCTCTCGGCCAAAGATATTTCCGCGCAAAAGCGCGCCGAAGCAGAGATAGAACATCAGTTAACCCATGACAACCTTACTGGACTCGTGAATCGCGCGCAGTTTATCGCAGAAGTAGATAAGGCAATTGCGCGAGCTAAGGAAAATGAACAAAGTTTTATGCTTATGTTTTTTGATCTAGATCGTTTCAAAACGATCAATGATTCGCTTGGTCATAGTGTTGGCGATTTGTTGTTGCAAGCGATAGCTCAGCGCCTGGCAGATGCACAGGTACCGGGCGATGTGCTCGCACGCTTTGGTGGTGACGAATTTGGCTTGTTATTGCCCAACGCTGTCAGCCCGGAATCAGGTCAGCAGGCCTGTGACAAAGTTTTGTCGTTGCTGGCTGAGCCGTTTTCTATCGAAAGTTATCAGCTTTCAATAGATACCAGCATTGGCCTTGCACGTTATCCGGACCACGGCACTTCCAGTGTGGGCTTAGTACAAAGTGCGGATATCGCCATGTATCACGTAAAAGAGACGGGCAAAAATAATTACGCTGTGTTCGACAGCGCTATGAATATGGATCGTTTTGCGCAGATTCAGTTAGAGCAAGAGTTGCGTCGCGCATTGGCAAAAAGCGAGTTGGAAGTTCACTACCAACCGGTGGTGTCTCTGCGCAGTGGTGAAATTACCGGAGTTGAGGCGCTGGCGCGATGGAACCATCCGCGTTTGGGTCTTATGGCGCCGAGCAGGTTTTTGGATTTAGCCGAAGAGGCGGGTCTGGTTGCGGACCTTGATAACTTTGTGCAGCGCTGCGCTATGCAGCAAGTCAGTGAATGGCAAGCGGCAGGACACGACATTTATGTGTCGATCAATGCCTCAGCCGCCCAGCTTGAGAGGGAGGAATTTGCCTCAACCTTCGCAGCTACATTGAAAGCGTCTGGTATTGCCGCAGCAAATGTGAAGCTAGAGCTAACGGAAAAAACTCTAATAAAGAGAAAGCAATCTATTGTGGCGAAACTCAATTATCTAAGAGATTTAGGGGTAGGCATTGCCGCTGATGATTTTGGTACTGGATATTCGTCGCTTTCTTATCTTAAAGATTTCCCGCTCACCTCATTAAAAATTGACCAATCTTTTATGCGGGATATCACCGATGAGAAAGACACGGCCAGTTTGGTAGACGCCATCATAGCCATGGCGCACGGCCTTGGTTTTAGTGTGGTTGCAGAGGGTGTGGAAACAGCGGCGCAAATTAGGTATCTGCTTGCCCGGCAATGTGGCGAGGCGCAAGGCTATATATTTTCAGCGCCACTGAACGCAGAAAAAATGCTGGCCTTGCTTGTCAGTAACTCAGCAAAGGAACGCCGTCGCGCCCATGTCCTGGGTGGTCACTAAGCGAGCTGGCTGTGACAAAACTCAGCGGCAATGTAGCCTAGTGCTCGCTAGGTCGGGTGCGGGTAGGCTTGCTGAAAAATTTTGCGCTTAAAAGGCCACCATTCTCAGGTGCCGTAATGTTCCGTTAGACGTATAGTAGTGCCTCAACTTTACTAACCGTACGCAAGAAAATGCCAATTAAAGGATTTACCACTACCATTGTGCACCGAGATCGATTGGAAACAATCGAACACGGCTCCCTGCATAAGCCGATTCACGCCAATGTGGCTTATGGTTATGAAGACGCGCGCGATCTGGCTGCCGTATTTCAGGGTAAGCAATTTGGCTATAGCTACGGACGGCAGGTTAATCCCACGGTCACGGCGCTAGAGAATAAAATTTCCGCTATGGAAAATGGCATTGCCACGGCCTGTTTCGCCACGGGTATGGCCGCCATTGGCACCTCGCTGTTTTCCCTTTTGCGCGCTGGCGACCACATGATCTCCAGTTCGTTTCTGTTCGGTAACACAAACAGCCTGTTTAATACGTTTACCAATAACAGCATTGACATAGATTTTGTCGACGCAACGTCGGTAGATGCGGTGATCGAAGCTGTAACGGAAAAGACTAAGTTGGTTTTTGTAGAGACCATTGCAAATCCTCGCACGCAAATTTCTGACTTAAAGGCCATTGGCGATTTTTGTGCGGAAAAAGGTTTGGTCTATATTGTGGATAACACCATGACCTCGCCTTACTTATTTCAACCCATTAACGTACGCGCCAGTCTAATTGTGAATAGCCTCACCAAGTACATTGGTGGGCACGGTAATGTTCTGGGTGGGTCAATTACCGAAACCGGTCTTTTTGACTGGAGCACGTTCGAAAATATTTACGACACTTACAGAAGCGGAGATCCGCACAAGTGGGGGATTACTCAGATTAAGAAGAAGGGCTTGCGCGATTTTGGTGCTAGCCTCGGCCCAGAGGCTGCTCATCATATTGCCATTGGCGCTGAGACCTTGGCGCTGCGTCAAACCCAGCAATGCGCAAATGCATCATTGATGACGGCTTTTTTGGAGAAGCACGAATTGGTTAAGGCTGTTTATTATCCGGGCCTTGAGTCTCACGCCCAGCATCAACGCGCAGCGGACTTATTCCGCCATCCGGGTGGGCTGTTCAGTTTTGAACTTGCTGAAGGGGTAGACCTTTGGGATTTTATGAATCGCTTTCAGGTGATTGTAAAATCTAGCAACTTGGGCGATAACCGTACGCTTGCGATCCCGGTGGCGCACACTATTTACTTTGAGATGGGGCCTGAGCGACGTGCCAGTATGGGTATTGATGAGTCGCTCATTCGTGTCTCCGTTGGCATTGAAGACGGTGAAGACCTCATTACTGATTTGCAGCAGGCATTTGCTGGCGTTGACGGTTAGCTGTGCAATTCAATAGCAGCGGAAAAATTTGTTAAAGAAATGCTTGGTCTCAAAATTTGGTCGGAAAATTTGATCATTAAATTAGACCAGCAAAACATTGGCGCGAGGTGCGCTCAGTGAAGTGGAGAGTGAATGTGGGTAGATTAGACGGCAAAGTTGCCATTATTACAGGCGGCGCAGGCGGTATTGGTATTGCGGCGGGTAAACGCTTTGTGGCCGAAGGCGCATCAGTATTGTTGGTAGATTTAGACGAGCAGGCACTGAGCCAAGCATGCAGCGAAATTGCCAGTAATAAAGTCAGCTACCATGTGGGTGATGTCACGTCATCTGCGGACAATAAAGCGATGGCAGAAGTGGCTACCGAGCGCTTTGGCGGCGTAGACATCTTTTTGGCCAATGCGGGCATTGAAGGCGATGTTGCTTCTATTTTAGATTACGACGAAGCGCGCTTCGATCAAGTGATGGACGTTAACGTAAAAGGACCTTTTCTCGGTCTGCGCGCTGTGGTGCCAGAAATGCAAAAACGTGGTGGCGGCAGTATCATTATTACTTCAAGCATTATGGGTGTTAAAGGCGGCGCTTCTGTTGCCCCTTACGCCACCAGTAAGCACGCGGTTATTGGCCTGATGAAGTCAGCCTCACGAGAATTTGCCACCCAAAATATTCGCGTAAATACCGTGAATCCAGCACCAGTAAATACACGCATGATGCGCTCGCTAGAAGAAGGTATGCGTCCAGGTGAAGCTGATGAAGCAAAGGCCGGCATTGAGGCCGGTATTCCCATGCAGCGCTATGCGGAAGCGGACGACATTGCCAATATTATGTTGTTTTTAGCCAGTGATGAGAGCGCATTTATCACCGGTTCTGTATACTTAGCCGACGGCGGTATAACGTCGTAAAACAATTTTTTGAACTCACATAAAAGGACCTTTTTCGATGGCATCAGCGTTGCTTGGGACCGATCTTGACCTGCTAAACAAGCGTACCGGCAAGGTACGTGATTTGTACGATGTAACTTTGGCTTCTGGTGAAGAGGCGTTATTGATTATTGCCACCGACCGCATCAGTGCGTTCGATGTGGTTATGCAAAATGGCTTGCCCGGCAAAGGCATTGTCCTGACGCAAATTTCAAAGTTTTGGTTCGATCACTTTGCTGACTCTGTGCCACATCACCTAATCAGCACAGACGTTGCAGATGTGCCAGGCCTTACCGATGCTCAGCGTGTCAGTTTGGCTGGCAGAATTATGTTGTGCCGTAAGACTGAAGTTGTGCCTATTGAGTGTATTGCCCGAGGGTATATTACTGGCAGCGGCTGGAAGGACTATCAACGCAGCGGCGAAGTGTGCGGTATTACCTTGCCAGAAGGCCTGCAAAACAGTGACCGTCTAGCAGAGCCATTATTCACGCCGTCAACCAAAGCCGTAGACGGTCACGATGAAAACATTAGCTTTGCCCAAGGCGCTGAAGAGGTGGGTGAAGAGTTGATGCACTGGTTGGGGGAAAAAACCTTATCTCTATATAGTTCAGCCAGAGACTATGCGGCCTCGCGCGGCATTATTCTTGCGGATACCAAATTCGAATTCGGTCAAATAAATGGCGTGGGCGAGCCCATTCTTATTGATGAAATTTTTACGCCAGACAGCTCACGTTTTTGGCCAGCCGATGATTGGCAGCCGGGGCGCGAGCAAGCCAGCTTTGACAAGCAGATCGTGCGTAACTATCTAGAAACAGTGGTAGCCAGCGGCGAGTGGGATAAAACATCGCCAGGTCCAGTACTGCCAGATGAGGTCATCGAGCGCAGCATTGCACGTTACCTAGAGGCTTATCATTTGCTCACTGGCGAGCATTTGTCCCTTTAGTCCAAAAAGGACTATTGCGGCCAATACGCCAACGCATAAAAAGCCGAAGCCCTAGTGGATTGGTCTGAATATAAAAAACTCTGCGACCAACCTGACTATTGGTCGCACTGGATGCTCAGTCAGTGCCTTCAACTCATTGCGCATCCAGCGGCCCCAGACTTGGTGACGGCTGTACAGCAAGCCCTTGCAAGCCAGCCGTTGGACAGACCCAACGACCACAAAGGTCCTCAGAGCACCTTTATGTACCACTTGCCCTTGTCGCTCGCACTCAGCGAACAGCTACTTACCCAAATTCAATACGCGCAAAACGGCAATAAAACCACCGCCGCTACTCAGGCTAGGGGCCTAGGCGGTTTCGTTGCTGCTTGCCAAGAACTTGTAAAGCTCAGGCAACTTGAGGCGGCAGCAAACACGCGTGCAGAGACAACTACCCATGCTTAAGAAAATTCTCATTGCTAACCGTGGCGCCATTGCACGCCGCATAGTGCGCGCTTGTAATGAGCTAAAGGTTCAAAGTGTTGTGGTGTATTCCCCCGCTGATATTCAAGCGCCCTATATTGCTGAAGCGACCGAGGCCTACCCATTAACGGGCAATGCCTCCAAAGACAGTTATCTAGACCAAGACCAGATAATGGCCATTGCGCATAAATGCGGCGCAGATGGCATTCATCCCGGCTATGGGTTTATGTCTGAAAATGCAGATTTTGCTCAGCGGGTAATTGATGCAGGCCTAATTTTCGTTGGCCCGTCGCCCAAGTGGCTCCAGCAAATGGGCGACAAAGTCAACGCTCGCGCAATGATGTCAAAGCTGGGTATGCCCGTATTTACGGGTAGTGAACTCATCACCCATATTGCAGAAGCCGAGGCATTTGCTCAGCGCGAAGGTTTTCCATTGGTGGTTAAACCCGCAGGCGGCGGTGGCGGCATGGGCATGCAAGTAGTGCATGAAAAAGCCCAGCTTGCGACGGCTTTGAGCCAGGCAAAAGCCATTGCCAGTAAAGCTTTTGCAGCTTCTGGGGTGTATCTAGAGCGGTGGATTGAAGCCCCGCGCCATATTGAATTTCAGATCATGGCAGACCAGCAGGGCAACGCTATTCACCTGTTCGAGCGCGAATGCTCGGTGCAGCGGCGTCATCAAAAGTTAATTGAAGAAAGCCCAGCACCGGGTATTGATAGCCAAACCATTTTGCAACAAGCCCAAGCCAGCGCAGAAATATGCGCGAAACTAGGTTATGACAACCTTGGCACAGTTGAGACGCTTTTCACCCCCTCGGGAGAGGTGGGTTTTTTGGAAATGAATACGCGCATCCAAGTAGAGCATGGGGTCACAGAAGAGGTGACTGGGTTAGATTTAGTGCAGCTACAAATCACCTTGGCTGCTGGGGGCAGTTTGCCCACGCAGGTTAAGTGCGAAGGCTTCGCCATAGAGGCTCGGCTATATGCAGAAGACCCGGAAACGCAGTTTCCTTCAACCGGCACGCTGACTGTCTTTCGTCCGCCTAAATTATTCGCCGTGCGGGTGGAAACTGGCTATCAAGAGGGTCAGGCGGTATCGCAATATTACGACCCTATGCTGGCTAAGATTATTGCCAAAGGCACTACCCGGGCGCAGGCGATTGGTCGGTTGTTGATCGCCCTGAAGGCGTTTGAAGTTCGCGGAGTACGCACCAATGCGTCGTTGCTGATACAAGTGCTCCAAGACCCAGCCTTTCTGCGTGGGGAAGTAGACACCCATATTATTCAACGCATTCAAAATGCAAAGAACTCAGGAAATAGCTAGCCCTATAGCCACAATCAGCTTGGCGGGTGCAACTAAAATCGCCGGCCATATTGCGCTATATTGGGCCCTATTGAGCGCTGCAAAAAAGACACAGATCTAGGTAAGCGCTACCAAGCGCATTAAAATTAGAGGGGAGAGAAATGGCTAAGCACAATGTTGAAAGCGAAGTGACAGGCAATGTTTGGAAGGTATTGTTAGAAGCAGGTGCGACAGTAGAAGCCGGCGACGTAATTATTATTTTAGAATCTATGAAGATGGAAATACCGGTTGAAGCAACAGTTGCCGGTACCCTAGTAGAGGTATTAGTGGCACCTGAAGCGCAGGTGGAAGAGGACCAAGTACTCGCGGTAATTGAAAACTAAAACCAAATTGAAAATAAAGAACACATCGAAGAAAAAATTAAACAAGTAGAGCAAAAGAGGCACAGCATGGAACAAGATTTAGTCACGATAGACATTAAAGACGGCGTAGCTGACGTACGTTTGAATCGTACAGAAAAATATAACGCGCTAAGCCCAGACATGTTTAAAGCCATTATTGATGCTGGCGAGACTCTAGCTGAAGCAAAAGATGTCCGCGCAGTCGTTTTGTCAGGCAATGGTCGCGGATTTTGCGCGGGTCTCGACATGGGCAGTTTTTCCGCCATGGGCGATGGGACTCGTAAAAAAGGCAGCACTGAAAACACCCTGCTACAAAAAGACGACAGAGTAGAAAACTTTGCGCAGCGCCCAGCGTTGGTTTGGAAGCGTTTGCCTGTGCCAGTTATAGCTGCACTGCACGGCGTGGTTTTTGGCGGCGGCGCACAAGTTGCCTTAGGCGCAGACATTCGTATTGCAGCCCCTGATATGAAAATGTCCATTATGGAAATTAAGTGGGGTCTGATCCCAGACATGAGCCTAACGCAAACCCTGCGTGATCTTATGCCTATGGATTTGGCAAAAGAGCTGACCTTTACCGGGCGCATCTTAAACGGTGAGCAAGCGTTAGAAGCTGGCCTTGTCACCCACGTTAGCGACGACCCTCACGCTCATGCCATGGAGTTGGCCCGCGAGATTGCCGCTAAATCACCCGATGCTGTGCGCTCTGCTAAAGCGCTGTTCGAAGCCGCATGGCACGCGGATGAGCGTACCGGTTTAGAGCTGGAGGCGTCTCTACAAGAGGCATTAATTGGCACGCCTAATCAGGTAGAAGCCATTAAGGCGAACTTTGAAAAACGCGCGCCGGCTTTTAGTAATCCCAGTTAAACGGCCAAAGAGCAGCCAAAGAAAAAACCCAGAGTAAAAACCATGAGTTGGGAATCAGAAGTTAAAGAAATAGAGCGCCGGCGCTACCTAGCTAAGCAGCAAGGGGGCGAGACGGGCATTGCCAAGCAGCACGCCCGCGGTCGTATGACCATTCGCGAGCGCATTGACGTGCTTTTGGACGGTGGCAGTTTTAGAGAGCACGGCCAAGCAACCGCCAGCCCTGTTTACGACGAAAATGACCAACTCATAGAATATGTGCCGGCAAACTACATTGTCGGTTTTGGCAAAGTTGATGCCCGCAGAATAGTGGTGGCGGGAGAGGACTTTACGCTGAAAGGCGGATCGCCAAACGCTGCAGGTCTGCGCAAAAGCGTTTACGCCGAGCACTTGGCAGTGCAATACAAGACACCCCTAGTGCGTATGTTAGAAGGCGGGGGTGGCAGTGTTAAAGGCGGCGCAAAGAAAGGCGGCACGGTTGGCGACCCTGTTTTTACTGAACCCAGATTCAAAATTATTGCTGACGCTATGACCGTTGTGCCGGTGGCGTCCGCCGCCCTAGGCGCTGTGGCAGGTTTTCCAGCGGGGCGCTTAGTGGCATCGCACTTTTCGGTGATGACACGGCATACGGCTCAAGTACTTATAGGTGGTCCGGCATTGGTTGAGCGCGCCCTAGGTGTGAAGATGACCAAGGAAGAGCTCGGCGGCGCTGAAGTGCATGTGCGCAGCGGTATTGTAGACAATATGGCCGAAGACGAGCATGACGCCTTGGCACAGATCCAGCGGTTCTTAAGCTATTTGCCAAGCAATGTTTGGCAGCGCACCCCCAGAAGAGAAAATACCGACCCCATTGAACGCATGGATCAAAGCCTGCTTACCGCGGTGCCCCGCGAAAGCAATACCGGTTTTGATATGCGCGCCATTGTGAATAAAATTGTCGACGCCGACAGCTTCTTTGAAATTTCGCCCTATTACGGACCCAGCCAGATATGTGGCTTGGCTACATTAGACGGTCAGCCGGTGGGCGTTCTCGCCAACGATTGCATGCACTACGCAGGCGCCATGACCGCCGAGGCCGCGCAAAAGTATCGCCGTTTTGTCGAAATGTGCGACACCTTTCACGTACCCATTGTTAATTTTATTGATCAACCTGGTTTTATGATTGGGCCAGAATCTGAAGCCGCAGGCACCATTCGTTATGGCATGGCAGCTGTTGCTGCTGCCGCGCAGTCAACTGTCCCTTGGGCGGTGATTCAGGTGCACAAAGGCTTTGGTGTAGCTACTGCCGCACACTACGCGCCCGGTGCTTACATATTGGCTTGGCCTTCCGTAGAATCCGGTCCCTTGCCTATTGAAGGTGGTGTTGCGGTGGCGTTCCATCGTGAAATTGCCGCGGCAGAAAACCCAGAAGCCAAACGTCGAGAGCTAGAGGACAAACTGCGCGAAGCGCGTTCGCCTTTCCCTCGGGCGGAGTCTTTTGCGGTACATGAGTTAATCGACCCCAGAGAAACGCGGCCTGTGCTGTGCGAATGGATAGATTGGATACAGCCTCAACTTGAGACCCTAGTGGGACCAGTGAGTTTTGGTATTAGGCCTTAAAACCTAATGAGTGAGCTAAGCGCTAACTAAATAAGTAGCCAAATGCCACATAAGAAAATTAACGAAATTATTGGAGATAACATATGTCGATTTCATTTGCAGATCAGGTAGCCATTGTAACCGGTGCTGGTGGTGGTTTAGGTCGTTGCCACGCTCTAGAGCTGGCGCGTCGTGGTGCCAAAGTTGTGATCAACGACTTGGGTGGAGCAATGGACGGCAGCGGCGGATCTTCAGAAGCAGCTGAAGCAGTGGTTGCAGAAATTAAAGCTATGGGCGGCGAAGCCATCGCCAACGGCGGGTCCGTTTCAGACCGAGCTGGCGCACAAAGCATGGTTGACGATGCAATGAATGCGTGGGGCCGAGTAGACGTATTAATTAACAACGCAGGTATTTTGCGTGATAAGTCATTCTCTAAGATGACTCTTGATGATTTCGATATGGTCGTTAACGTTCACCTAATGGGCGCGGCCTATTGCGCCCACGCGGTATGGCCCGTTATGAAGGCGCAAAACTATGGTCGTATTTTGATGACCACATCGCCAACAGGCTTGTACGGCAACTTTGGTCAAACCAACTATGGCGCAGCAAAATTGGGTCAAGTAGGGTTAATGCACAGCCTGAAGATTGAAGGTGCGAAGAATAACATTCACACCAATACCATCGCGCCAGTTGCTGCAACACGCATGACCGAAGACCTTATGCCAGAAGCCGTATTAGAAAAGTTGGGACCAGAATTGGTAACACCAGCGGCCATTTTCTTGGTCAGTGAAGACGCGCCAAATGGTGTAATTTTGCAAGCTCAAGGCGGTAAGTTCTCTATCGCCTGTATCGTTGAAAACGAAGGCGTGCAAATTGGTGTGGACGCAACGGTTGAAGACATAGCGTCTAACTACGAGTCTATTGTGAACCTAGATGGCGCTAAGCCACGTGGCATGTTGCAACTCAACGCAATGTAAATTGGTTTATAGCTCTAGTGATCTGGGTGCCGCCTTAAGGGGGCACCTAGTGTTCGCAAATGATTGCGCTGATGCTTAAGTCAATGTTTGAGGTAAGGGCAGTGCCAATGATTGATCTAATAAGAGCTATGTCCAAAGGGTAGAAGTGTTATAAGAGTGTCCCTCTTAAAAAAATAATCGGTCTAGTAGCTATGGCAGCGTTAATTTTAGTTTTCATCAGCGCCTTTGTTTTGGCTGGATTTTCTTGGCTATTACTAGGTTCGCGATTCAGCCTCCGCGAAGCAGGGTCAGACAACGATATGGCTAATTTATTGGCCTATTTCGCCGCATACATTCCAATTACATTTGTTATCGTCTTCTTTGGCATTGGTGGTTAAAACGCGGTGGCCTCCGCATGCCTTTTTCTCAACATGCCACAATTTAGGCCTCCAAATATTTAAGCAGGGCATAAATGAAATTACCCCTCGACCCTGAATCCATTAAAGGTTTTCTTCATCCTGAAGAAGGTGCCTGTCTTTATCGTTACGCATTAACAGCATCCGCACTGGGTCCGTGCCTTGAGGTAGGCAGTTATTGCGGTAAGTCCACTGTGTATATGGGTACGGGCGTGCGCGATGGCGGCGGCCAGCTCTTTGCCCTAGACCATCATCGAGGCTCTGAAGAACACCAGTTGGGCGAGGAATATCACGACGCAGATCTATATGACAGTGAACTAGGTGCCATGGATTCTCTGCCGGCTTTTCGTCGCACGCTGGCCCGAGCAGAGTTAGAGCAGTGTGTTATTCCATTAGTTGCAGCCAGCGCCCAGGCAGGGCGGTTTTGGCAAACACCCTTGGCAATGGTGTTTATAGATGGGGGGCACAGTCAAAAAGCTGCACAAACAGACTACCAAACTTGGGCACCCCACATAAAAGTGGGTGGTTTTTTGGCCATTCATGACCTATTTCCTAATCCTGAAGAAGGCGGTCAGGCACCGTATGAAATTTATCAACTGGCTCTGGCTTCAGGGTTATTTGAGGCCCATGAGATCTGCCATACCTTGGGTATACTCAAGCGCATTTAGTCTCCTAATAGCTTTCTAACGGCTTTTGATCTTTTAGTTGTGAGGCGTGAGGTGCTTAACGCGCCTTGCTGTTTGGTGAGAAAAAATTCGCGGCTGAGCTAATGCCTGTTAATGCATCCGCCGCCAGCAAAATCGCCGCCGCTGTCCAGGTGGGTTTCTCATCAGGCCAATGCACATGGTCAGTAAATACATAGCCCGTCCACCAACTTCCGTCGTCTAATTGAAAGTGTTGTATATTGGCGAACAACTCTTGTGCTTTCTCTCCTTCGCCAGCGGCCACACAAGCCATGATCAATTCGCAGGTTTCAGCAATGGTCACCCAAGGCTGGTCTGAAACGCAGCGACAACCCAACGTGGGTTCAACAAAAATGTCCCATTTATCGGCAAGCCGTTGTCTCGCGGCATCGCCGCTAATCAAGCCACACAGAATAGGGTAAAACCAATCCATGGAGTAACGGGCTTTAGATTCCCAAGTACGGTCAAAGCGCTCGGGCCTGTGTAAAAGGGCGTTGCCCAAACGCGCCTTAGATTGATTCCATTCATCGCGCACGTAGCCCAATTCCTTAGCGGTGCTAATTGCGCAGGCTAAAGATTTGAAGATAGAACTACAGCCAGTAATTAATGCATCTTCAGAGGGACCTGTTTGAGTGTCTACTGCCCAGTAAATCTCCCCAGTAGGTTGTTGTTGGGCCAGCACGAAATTAATAGCCGCTTCTACCATGGGCCAGTATTTGGCCAAGGTTTGCTTGTCATTGGTGATTTGGTAATAGTGCCAAAGCCCGGTGGCCACATACGCCACAAAATTGGTTTCCGCCCGCGTGCCGTCCACTACCTCTTTGTCATCGTAGGCTGCAAACCACGCACCATCGTCGCGTTGCCTGTCTGCCAACCACTGCAGGCCACGGCGCGATGCGCCAAAGCGCCCGGCAATACTCAGTCCCATAATCGCTTCTGTGTGGTCCCATGGATCAGTAATACCACCGGCAAACCAGGGCAAAGCGCCACTGGACAACTGCAATTGCTCAATATAGTCGGCGGTAGAAACCAACGAAGGCGTTAGCTTAGGCTGTAGATCAGATGTCATAGGTGAGTTAGATCAGCCTAGTTATTGCGAAAATACATAACAACACTCTTCCCCAAAAATGGGTTTAATAAGTGATCGAGTATTTGGGTGAGTTTAGGTTGCTGCATTAAATCCCAAACCAAAAAACGGTGATATTGGCGCACAAGCCAGTGGGCTTCTTCCGCCGGTTTGTGCTCGTCTCTAGACCAAAATAGGCAGCGTAGCCACCAATAAGGTACATGCAAACTGTGAGCCCAGTGACGCTCAATAAAGTGCATGCTGGTCTCAGCAATTTGTTGCTTTAACGTATTAATATTAAAGATACGCACGTGACCGCCTTCAACCTCGTGGTAGGCATCGCTCAATTTCCAGCACACCCACTCAGGAAAATATCTAGGCACGCTCACCGCAAATACCCCGCCCGGTTTAAGCACACGCTTAATTTCACTCAGCACTTTTTCATATTCAACAATGTGCTCAAGCACCTCCGAGCAAATCACCTGATCAAAAGTATGGTCTGCAAACGGCAGTGTGAAACCGCTGCCTTGAATGAATAAGCAGTGATCAATTTTATCCGCGTCAATATTAAAGTCGGCAAGGCGACCTTTAGCGGTGGCCAAATCTTTAGCGCTCAGATCTAAGCCCACAACTTGAATATCGCCCTGCAAGAACGCGCTGATGCTATGGCGGCCTTCACCGCAGCCAAGGTCCAGCAGCTTATCGCCGGGGCGCAACCCCAGACGGTCTATGTTGATGGTTTCTAAGCTCATTCGCGGATAGCCTTTTCGTAAAAAGCGGTCATTTGTAATGCAACATTGGACCAATTGAATTGCGCGAGTATACGCGCTCTACCCGCAACGCTTAAGTTATCGCGGCGCGGTTCATCTAAAAGTAGGTCGCGAATTGCGCCAGCCAACGCCTCTGGATTTTTACTTGGCACAATAATCCCTGCATCGCCCACCACTTCAGGTAGCGCGCCGCCGTCGGTAGAAACCACGGGTACGCCGCAGGCCATGGCCTCCCCAGCGGGGAACCCAAAACCCTCGTATTCAGATGGCACTATGGCAATGCTCGCGCTGGCATAAAGCGCCACAATTCGCTCGGTAGAAATGCCATGAAGAAATTCAATCCTATCCTCCAACCCAGAGGCCCTAATACTTTTCTCAGTGGTACCGCCGGGTTTAGGCGCACCAATGAACGTCAGGCGAAGGTCTGGAAACTCTTTCACCAACTGAGCAATAGCAGGAATCAAGTGTTGGGTGCCTTTAAGCGGCTGGTCAGCACTGGCGGTGGTGATGAGGTGAAAGGGAATGCGCGGAATTTCCGGCAGAGGCCGAAAGGTCTCAAAATCAATGCCGTTGTAAACAACAGTGAGCTGGTCAGTGCTAACGCCAAAGTCTGCGGCAATGTCGATTTTCGAGTTTTCACTCACGGTAACAATATGCTTGAGTTGGCGGGCCACATTAATTTGCATATTCAAAAAGTTGTACCAACGCCGCACCAATAAGCGCATGCCCCAGTCAGGGGTGTTAGCCAAAGCGATGTCGCGGTCGAAAGTAATGGGGTGATGAATAGTGGTGACCACCGTGTAGCCAAGCTGGGCGCTTTTGAGCAACCCTGAGCAAAGGCTTTGATTGTCGTGAATAATGTCGTATTCAGGGCGCTCAGATTTAAGGTAGTTAACCAGACGACGACCAAAAGCGTAGGGCTCAGGAAAGCCCCCAGACAAAAAAGAAAGCCACTCAAACACGTCAGCAGGTTTAAAGAACTGCCTAAAGCTTAATGCTCTAGTGGGCTTTTCATGAGCATAAAGATTCAGCCCGGGCAGTTTGATCAGTTGCACTTCAGGGCGCAGGTCTGGGTAGGGTTCGCCAGAAATTACATCTACCTCGTGGCCCAAGCCAATAAGGGCTTCAGACAAATACTTAAGATACACACCTTGGCCGCCGCTGAATGGATTGCTGCGATAACCCAGCAACGCAATGCGCAGGGGTTTAACAGCACTTTTTGGCGCACAAACCTGAGTTTCCAATTTGTAATTCCAGAGGCAGAGAGGACGAGAGTTTAAAGCAGAGGGGAGAGTGGGGGTAGAGGTGGGAAGAGTGGTGAAGTCTCTATTCTAATGTCTGCATTACGTATTTGGTTAAAACACTTGTCCAAACGGAGAAGGAAGCGCTGGATATCGACTGCTTGGCCCTCGACCATATTCTTTCATCTCTAGCATTGTCTAGAAATTCGTATCCAGACCATGTTATCCGGATTGGTATTGCGGTAGGTGTCATCGAGCTAATGCTGGTGGAATCGGCGGCCAGGATTAGATCGGCTTCACTTAAGAGCAAGCAGTGATAACCAATTTCTTCCTCACTATAATCTTTCAGCATTATAGGCGGCGTAAATCCATCCTTACTGGCCTCCATCTCTAAGAGAATTTCTCGTATTAGATCCATGGAACGGTGCATGTTCTTTTGACCCTAATTATGTAGTTTGAGGTAAAACAGCTACACAATAGCAACCCGCTATTAGCTTGGTATTACCGCTTGTCCCATGCTTATGGTGTTTGATCGATTGTGGAAATGGAACGGAAAGCAGTCGACCCTCACGAAATTTGTAAGGCTCTCGTTTTAGGCAGCGCCGATTAACGCGGTCTACTTAGCGGGGTTAGATGGCCCGTGACTTAACCCTCCAACGTGAATATAGTGCGTCTCCGAAACTTCAATAGTGAGCAACATTCATGTCTCAAGTTGAAATGCGCCATTTGCGCACCTTGGTGGCTTTGCGTGATACCGGTAGTTTGGTGGAGGCCGCGGAGCGGGTTTATTTAACGCCGTCTGCTTTGTCTCATCAAATTAAGGAGCTGGAAGCCCGAATTGGCTGTGCGTTGTTTGTGCGCAAGACGCGTCCTGTGCGCTTTGCCAGTGCGGGTAATCGGTTGCTTAAGCTGGCTGATGAGGTGCTGCCTCGTGTGCACAGTGCCGAGCTAGATTTGCAGCGGCTGGCTGGCGGTGAGTCCGGACGTATTTTTATGGCTATTGAGTGTCATAGTTGCTTTGAATGGCTGTTGCCTGCCATCGATTCCTATCGTGATGACTGGTCCGATGTTGAGCTAGATATTGCCAGTGGTTTTCATTTTGCGCCGCTGCCTGCGTTGGCTCGGGGTGACTTAGATTTGGTCATTACTGCCGATCCGGTTAACGAGCCAGGGATTCATTATTTTCCTTTGTTTAGTTATGAGGCGCAGTTGGCTGTGGCCAAGGGCCACCCGCTTGGTCAAAAGCCTTGGGTTGAGCCCAGTGATCTTGCTGAAGAGGTGGTCATTTCTTATCCGGTTGACCGCGATCGGCTAGACTTGTTTACCAGCTTTTTAGATTTAGCCGGCGTTGAGCCTCAGCGTGTTCGGCATGCTGAGTTAACTACTATGATCATTCAGTTGGTGGCCAGCGGTCGTGGTGTGGCATGTTTGCCGAATTGGGCTTTGCACGAATATTTAGAGAATGACTATATTGAGGTGCGTTCGTTAGGCGAGGAGGGTGTTTGGCCTACGCTTTATGGTGCTGTGCGCGCCGACCAGGCCGATGCCCCCTTTATTGCGGGGTTTGTTGAGATTGCGAAGAAGACTTGTTTTAGCAACCTTAGAGGCATTGTTACTGCCGAGCTAGATGACCTCAAGTTTTAGAGATGGTTTTTGCTCTAATTTTATAGCGGGGTGAGCGACACTGGCCTTACCGCTTTTTGCTTTGCTTTGACCTAATGCATTAAAGAACTAAAGAACTAAGGGACTAAGGGACTAAGGGACTAAGGGACTAAGGTTTGTTTGTCCCACTCGCCTTGGCCTGCCTGTCCTTCCTGACGCAGCGTGTACAATGTGCGGTCATGTACCCCGTTACTTTGGGTCAAATCTAACCGTTCTATTTCCGTTACTTGAATAAGTAGCCCTTTCGCCGCCTCTGGCGCCACCAGTGGTTCTGGGGTTGTTAGTTGATCTAACTGTTTGAGCAACTGCGCCCTGTCAGCAATCGCTGTGCTTTGGGCTTGTTGTTGATATAGCCAATCCATCTTCTTTGGCGCGTCTGGTCTGAACTGCCAGCTCTCCGCTACTACCTTCGGATCTAACGCTTCAGTTTGCACTTGCATTCGGTACTGCAATTCTACACTTGGCCAGTACACCTGAACGCACGCGCTGGCGTTATTGGCCAGCTCCGCCCACTTGGGACTATTGGCGTTTATGAACAGGGCCAGTCGCGGTGAACCGTTGTGGTCGACATTCCTTAGCACCAATGTGCGTGCCTGTGGGCGGCCTTGCTGATCTACTGTTGCCAGCACACAGACGTGTGCCATTGGGTCGCCGGCATCTCGCGCTAATTGGCGCTCTGCGTGGAATTGCGCTAACGGATCTTGCATATTCTTTTTCTTATCTGGCTTTTTTATTTATTTTCTAGATCGCTTTTAATAATGCTGATCCAACGCGATGTATTGATAAAGCCTTTGCCCCAGTTTGCATAATCGCTGAGTTGTGCTTCTATTTTGCTGTCAGACAACCCGGCGCTTACGCCTTGCTGAATGATTTTTTGTGTTGCCTTAATAGTGGCTAGGCTCTTACTTAGGTCTGCAATGTTGGCCATTGGGCCGTGGCCGGGAATAATTTTGATGTCTGCTGGCACCATTTGAATCACTTGCTCAAGGTTGCGAATGACGCCGCTCACGCTACCGCCGCTGCCTATATCTATGTATGGGAATGCGCCGTTAAAGAAATGGTCGCCCATGTGAATGACGTTGGCTTGTTTGAACCACACCACACTGTCGCCGTCGGTGTGACCATTGGGTAGGTGAATGAGGGCCAGTTCGTCGCCGTTGAAATGCACGGTGAGCTGCTGGGCAAAGGTGACTACGGGTAAACCACTGGGTGCAAAACCGTCTTGATTTGCTAGCCGCACGCGCACGTTGTCATGGGCAATGATGGCGCCACTGCTGCCGAAGCTTGGGTTGCTGCCGGTATGGTCGCCGTGGAAGTGGGTATTTAATATCAGTCTGGGTCGGTCGCCGCCCAATTTGGTTAATGCGTTTTGTATTTTTTCTGCCAGTGGCGCGAATTGGTCGTCAATAATGAGCGTGCCGTCTGCGCCAATGGATACGCCGATATTACCGCCAGAGCCGGTAAGCATGTGGACACTTCCGCTGACTAATTGGGCTTTAACTTCAACGCCTGCAAATCTGTCTGCGGCCCAGAGGTTGCTGATACTTAAGGTGGTTGTGGATAGAAGGATCAGTAGGGTCTTAATCGAGATGTGCATAGTTAATGTCCTAAATATTGATCTGAATTCCGGTTTTGTGGTGATCTGACCATTCCTCTGGCGCTTTGGCTTGGTAGCCTTTCATGCGTACGTAGAGTAACCCATTGGCGCTGCTGGTGAGTGCATCTTCCAGCATGCCTTGAGGGTCTACCTCTTTTACGTTTTTCATCAGTCGTTCAAAGGCGAATAGAAAGTGGTTGGTGTGCCTTGCACGAATGGCGGTGCCATAAAATAATGCAAATCGCATATTGTCGTCTTCTTCAAGGAGAATGGTTTGTATGAGTCGCCGAGTAAATAAGTCTAGGTCGCCATTACTCTGTTCTGAGAACAGTTCAGTCATTTCAACCGGACTTATGGTGCCGTCACCAGAGTCACCTTGGCTTGAGGTATAAAGTAGGCCGGCAATGGCGCCAAGTTGGGCGCGTACCAATTGCGCTATTTGCAAAAACGCTTCTTGTCTTGCGTGCAGTTCGCTAGCGGCTAAATTTTCTGACTGAATAATCGCTTGCTCTGCCGTGCGGCCTATTTGCAGAGCCTGGGCATGCAGGGCGGCGGTATTTTGTTCTAGCTCTTTTTGCTGCAAAAAATAGCCGATAACCAGCCAAAGAAAAGCCAGCGGTGCAAAGGCACCCTCTAGGAAACTGCCTAATTCCTCGGCGGGCAGTCGTGAAAAAGCCGCCCAGCCGATTTGCGTGGTGATATAGGAACTACCTAAAAATATCCACGCAGCCGTCACTAAAAGGCCAAAGCGTACTCGCCAATCTAATGGCTTTTTGCGCGGAGCGGCATCGGTTGTTGGCTCTTTGTTTGAGGTCATAGTCGCTTCAGTTAATACTCATTAGTGCCTATTGATCAGTGCCTATTGATCAGTGCTTATGCTTCGCTGTCTGCTTCTGGTTTTTTCTTGGGCGCAGGCTTTTTGGTTGCTGGCGCTGTATTAGATGAGGCCTCCAAACTGCGTCTATTCAGATCTGCAATGTCTTTTTGTATCTCACTCAATCGATACAAAACATCGGGTAGCTGATCGCTGATGCGCCACAGTAAATAAGCAATGGCCAGCAGTACTAGGAATGAGAAAAAGTCCATGAGTGTCTCCAATATAAAGTTTTTTAGGTATTAACCTAATATTTCAAGATGCATTTGCACAGGTATACCTATTAGGTGGCACTTAGTCTACAGCAGGCTGACCTGCGTAAATTCTTTCGCGCCTTAGGGTGGTTTTTAGCGTTTACGCCAGTGACCCTGTAATAGATTTTCGTTGGCTGAGTTCTATCCAATTGCCGTCTGGGTCGCGCACAAAGCTGATAAAGGCAACTTCGCCTAGCCGCACTGGCGCCATGCCTTCGCTGCCACCGTGGCTTATTACATAGGCATGCTCTGCCACTACATCAAAAATTTGAAAGGTCATGTAGCGCAGTCCCAGTGCTTTTTGTGGCACTTCGCCTAACTTGCCCCCTTGGGTGAGTAGTATCTGCGACGCGCCAGCGCGGAAGCCGCCTTCATCGTCTTGGGGTAGTCCCAAGGTTTGGGCGTAGAACTCTTGGCTGCGGGCTAAGTCGGTCACCGCTAGCGTCAGAGATAAATTTGGGCTTTGGGCGGTTAAAGGACAAAGGTCTATGTCGTTGCCGTCTGGATCCAAAAGCTGGGCTGGTTCCTCAACCGAGGCACTGTAGATGCTGAGCTTGCTCAGCCCGCTGTCGCCTGCCTCTAGTACGTGTCGGCTATGATTAACCTTCAGTACGCTGTCGCCAATGGCGTGTCGGTGTTGGCGCGCGCCGCCGCCCAAGGGCAACATTTCGCTGTACGTGAGGCCAACTTGGTCTTGCCAAAAAGCAAGGCTTGGATCCAGTTGGTTGGTGTAGAGGCCAACGTCTAAAGCTGGTTTTGCGAGTTTCAAGAAAGTGGCTCCTGTGAATAATGATACGAAGCGGTGTTATTACACCCTATACTTTGTCTAATACTACCGTTGCAGAAAGTGCGGGTGGTATCCATTTTTGACTGTTTATCCATCTAAATAGTTATAAGCAAAGGCAATTGAGAGATTTTACGTCGTGGCGAAAGCAAATAAATTTGTAGTGCTCCCTGCTAACCCAGATTTGGTTGCGCAATTGCCCAAGGATTTTCAGTTTGCCGAGGATTTTTGTCAGCGTCTTGAGGCGGTTTTTGGGCCAGAGCAAGCCGGGAGAATTTTTCATGAACTTGGGCAAAAGACCGTGTCGAGTTATTGGTTGAATGACCTTCAGATAGATTCTGAGGCAGACAAAGTTCAACTTGTTGAGTCACTAAAACAACACTTGGGCGGCTCGTTGGGCGAGCAAGTGCCGTTGCTGCCTGGTTTGTATTCAGTGGCTCGAGAGGCGGGTATTTCTCAGCATGCGAGCGCAGAAAGCGGGCAAATTTATATTCAAAATCCGGCCAGCTGTTTTGCGGTTTCGGTACTCAACCCTCAACAAGACGAAGAGATACTGGATTTAGCCGCTGCTCCCGGCGGTAAAACTTTAGCCATTGCCGCGCGTATGAACAATACTGGCAGGCTTGCTGCGGTAGAACCCATACGTGGTAGGTTCTTTCGTATGCAGGCGAACTTGCAGCGCTGTGGTGTGACTAATGTTGATTTCTATCAGCGTGATGGGCGCAGCGTTGGGCGTGCGGTGCCAGAACGATTTGATCGGGTTTTGTTAGACGCGCCTTGTTCGTCTGAGTCGCGGATGAATTGGCTTGATGCCAGCACCTACCAGCACTGGAGTCCGCGTAAGGTTAAAGAAACCCAGCGCAAACAGAAGAGTCTTATTCGCTCGGCTTATGCTGCGCTGAAACCCGGCGGTACTTTGCTGTATTGCACCTGTAGTTTTGCGCCGGATGAAAACGAATTAGTGGTGGCGTCATTGCTGAAAAAGACCGATGCGCAGCTTATGCCTATTGTCGAGTATCCGCCTAACTCAATGCCGGGGCTCACTCAATGGTTGGGTAAGGTACTGAATGAGAACTTGGCGCTGACTTTGCGTGTGTTGCCAGATGGGCCTTGGGATGGTTTTTATGTGGCGAAGATTTTCAAACCGATTGCCTAAGCTAACATTTTAACTAGGCGGTTCATCCCTCTTCTCTGGTCGGAGCGGCTGGTTTTTTCTGCTGACTGCTAAGGTGTTTTGTAGTCGTAGGTGCCCTGGAGCTGGCATTGGCCAAAGTTCAAATCCTGCCACTGACCTTTGAACGTAAGCGCCACTATACCTAGAGTGTCTAGCTCAATCGTTTGCGCTGGGCTGTTGAGCAGTCCAGCCAACATACTAATGCCAGGGTTGTGGCCTACCAAGATGACGTCATAAAAATCTCCCGGGGTACCTTGCAGCACGCTGAGTATGGATTCTGGGCCTGCTAGATAGAGATCTTCCTCTAACTGCATGGAGCAATTGCAAATTGCTGAGAGTGCTTGTGCGGTGGTCGAGGTTCTCGCCGCTGAGCTAGCCCACAACCAATCTGCGGTGTTATCGCTACGTGCGAGTAATTGATGGGTGGTGTTGTGTAAATCTGCAAGGCCACGTTGATCTAGTGGCCGTGCATAATCCGTTTGCCCAAACCGACTCGGCTCGGCGTTGCCGTGCCTTATGAGTCGGAGCTTACGTATTGGGTGCAAGTGGCGGGTGCAAGTAGCGGATAGAGTGACTGGGCACTAGTCCCAGAGGGCGAAGAATTCTTCCAACGCCTTAATCTGACCACCCGATGCTGAAGACGGCACGATGATAGGGGTCTTAATGCCAGCGTCGAACCAAGCTTCTACGCCTTCGCGTACTTCAGCTGCGCTACCAAAAAGTGTGGTGTCTGCAAGCCAGCGGTCAGACAGGCATTCAGGTACGCGGTCATAGTCCTTCTCGGCAATGGCGGCTTCAACACCATTCATCTCTTCTTCAAAACCTGCGGCCTTCCAGTAGTTTCTATAGTTGGGTAGAAACGCGTAGCTGGTCAGGGTTTTGCGGCAAACGGCTGCAGCGGCTGCTTTGTCGTCGCTGACGCACGTAGGAATCATGTTGCCAATAAAGAAATCATCGTTGCTGAGCGTTTGGGCAGATAGGTTGCCCAGTGAATGGCTCATATAAGAACGTGCGCCGTTGGCAAATACCATGCCGCCTCCGATCTCTTGGGCCAACTGAATCATTTTGTCGCGCAGGGTTGCTAAAACGATAGGGGGCATGTCGCCGACTCGTGGCACCGCGTGCATGTCCTCAACAAACTTTCGCATGTCTCCCAGTGGCTTACCTGCGGTAATGCCCATTCTGTTGAGTGCAGGTGCGTGGCTGACGCCGACACCAAAACGAAAGCGACCATTGGACACTTCATGCAGAAAGCCCGCTGTTTGCGCGAAGTCGGTAACGTTGCGTGTATATATAGGGGTAATACTTGTGCCGATCATGACATCAGTTGTGGCCAGCGCGATGGCATTACAAAGAGAAAGGCTGTCACCTAGGCTAGGTCCGAATATGCCGGGGAAACCTTTCTTTTCAATTTCTTTGGCGATCTCGATGGTTTGTAATCTGCGCCCTGGTACGGCAGCAAGGCTCACTGCGGGTAGCTGAGTCATATCCCCTCCTCTTAATTATTTGTAAGTTATTCTGTCAATTATTCGGTCAAACATAGTGTCAAAAATAGTATCGACTAATGCTCTGATCAAAAGTGGTCACAGGTTTTGCCCCTTCAGTACAACGGGTGCATTCAAAGGAGCGAGTAAAGGGTACTCGACCTTACCGCTTTCGCCAAATGGCGTTGCCGACGCTAGCGGCTTTTAACTTCAGTAATGTCGTCCCAGTCGGAGTAGGCGCGCTTACCATGCGAGCGGGTCATGCTGCGCTTTATCTCTGGGTAATGAACAACGTCTACAGGCCAGCCTTCGCCGCCCATGAGGTAAACCAAATCTTCGGCGTTTGGGTTGTGCAAACTGTGAGCATCTGACGGAGCTGGAAAACCCATAAAGTCTCCGGGACCTACTTCGAATGATTCCTCGCCAATACGTGCAATGCCTTTGCCGGAAACAATATAAATAAATTCTTCGTCGGCATCATGATAGTGGTGGGTAGTGGAGTCGTTCCCTTGGCTGATGGTGACGAGGTGTATGCCTAAGCGCTGCATGCCCGTGGCGGAACTGAGGGTTTTTGTTGAGCGAATAGCATTGTCGTTAAATTGGTGCTGTACCCGAGTGATGGGCAGCGCTGCGATTTTTTCGTCATTGAGTAGGTGTTTGCTCATTGGAACCCTTTCATTTTGTCTTGGCGGTTAGCCAAATTGGCTTAGCGCGTGATCAGCTGGCGTATGGTGGCGATCAACTTTTCGTTTTGTTCCGCAGTGCCTACTGTGATGCGTAGTTTGTCTTTGAGTCTTGGTGTTGGGAAATAGCGCACCAAAATACTTTTGGCTTTTAGTGCTTCGTACAACCCTTCTGCGTCAATTTCCTCCGGCATTGTGGCGAGTAAAAAATTGGCTTCACTTGCGGGGCAGCTAAAGCCCATAGCACTGAGTGCATCACTCAGCACCTGTCTTTGTTCGCGCACCTGTCGCCAGGTTTTCTGGGCGTAGGCTTGATCTTCTATTGCAGCTAAACCTAGGGCTTGGCTGATAGCGTCTACATTGTAACTGTCGCGGGTTTTTTCCAGCATGGGTTTGATCAGTTCTGGGTCGCCAAGTAAGTAGCCTAGGCGTAACCCCGCCAAGCTGTAGCCTTTGCTGAAGGTGCGTAGCACGAGTACGTTGTCTCGAGCGTTAAGCAAATCTTTGGTGGAATAGGCAATGCTCGGATCAACAAAGTCGATATAAGCTTCATCGACTAATAAGACGCCGCTGATATCTTCTGCAATGGCCTCAATGGTCGCTAGCGGCGTAAGGTGCCCGCTAGGCGCATGAGGGTTCACTAAACAAGTTAGCTGGGCGTTATGTTGTGTCATAGTCTGAGCAAATGTGTTTGGAATAGACCAGTCGCCTTCCAATGCGAGGGTTTGCATTGTGGCATCTTGAATTTTGCTTAGCACAGGGTACAGGGAATAGCTTGGATCTGTAGTGCCTAGCGTGCCGCCCGGTTCAACAAAGGTCGTAATGGCCAGTCTCAGTGCTTCGTCACCGGCGTGGGTGAGCATTACATGATCTCGGGTCAGGCCATGATGCGCGGCAATGGCATCACGTAATTTGTCTGCGGTGGGCTGTGGGTAAACTCTCAGGTCTGCCGTTGCGAAATCCATTAATGCTGCCTGCACTTTTGCGCTGGTAGGAAAAGGGTTTTCGTTGGTGTTGAGTTTAATCGTTTCTTTTTCTAAGGGTTGCTCGCCGGAGCTATATCCTTGCATAGCCGCAATGTTTGGTCGTTCAAATTGACTCATTAGTTATCGGACTCTTGCTGAGAAGGACTCTGGTTTAGAGGCGGACTCTGGGTTTGATTTTGGGTCGTGGTAGGCGCTGTATCTTGCTCAATTGCAGCGGCTGGAGGCAGCTCACTGCCTTCACCTTGTCCGAGTAGTCGCGCTAACCACATTGTTCTTGGGTTGGCTTCCATAGCGATCTTACCGGTCATGGTTAGCGGTACAGAAAGAAACATACCTACTGTGCCAAGTATCCAGCCCCAAAAAATTAGAGACAAAAACACTACCAACGTGGAGAGATCCAAGCCCTTGCCCATGTAACGTGGTTCCAAAACGTTGCCTACGCCCATGTTGATGAGGAAAAAAACTAGGGCCACAGCCCCAGCTGCGCTTGGGCTATGTTGAATGAGGGCTAATAGTAGCGGCGGTATGGCCGCGAAAATTGAGCCAATGGTTGGGATGAAATTAAGCAGAAAAGCCAGCAGGCCCCAGAGGATTGGGAAGTCGATGTCTAATATCCACAGGGCAACAGACACCAGTAAGCCGGTGAGCAGGCTCATGGAGGTTTTTAGGGCCACATAACGATTCATGTTGTTGGCGAAGCGTGTGAAGTACACTAAGTCGCGCTGTGGGTTGCTCAAAATGGAGTTTAACTTTGGGTAAAAGCTAGTGGCTTCGGCGAGAATAAAAATAACTGTGAGAATGATTAGAAATCCATTGCTCAATAAATTACCCAGGCTTGCCAATGTGGAACCAGCAAACTTAAGTGCTGAGCTGAGCGAAAATCCTTCAAGTAGCTTGGACAAATCCACAGGAATACCAAAGCCTTCTAGCGCCACGACAAGGTCGCCTTGAATGCTAACAAGTCTTTCTTGGTAAAAGGGTAACTTGGCGATAAACGCTGACGTGGACTGTGTGGCTACCGCGCCGATTAATAAAAGAGCGGTGAATATACCAACCACAACCAATGCCAATGCAATGCCTGCCGGTACGCCCTTGGCGCGAATCCAGAACATCGGTGTTGCGGCGATGGTGGCTATAAATGCAGCCAATAAAAATGGCACCATAATTTCTTGGGCAGATTTGAGTCCCGCTGCGATGATGATGAGCGCGGCGAGTAAGAAAATAATTTGGCCGCTGTCGCGAGGAGCGTGTTGTTCTGGTTGATTGCTCATGGGTTAGCTTATGGGCCTTTGGTTAGCAAGGCTGGGTACTTCGCGCCTAATTCTGTGTACTTCTTCGCTGTCTACACAGGCTATAACGTAACCGTCGCCTTCTGGCAGCTCGGCAATGACCTTGCCCCATGGGTCGACAATGAGTGAGTGTCCGTAGGACGCGCGATTGGCGCTGTGCGCGCCATGTTGCGCAGGGGCAATAACATAGCTCTGGGTTTCAATGGCTCGAGCGCGGAGCAACGTGTGCCAGTGGGCTGCGCCAGTGGTGGCGGTAAACGCTGAAGGTACTGTCATAGCAACCGCGCCCATACCGGCTAAGCGTTGGTATAAGTTAGGGAAACGCACATCGTAGCAAATGGTTAGGCCCAGGCTGCCCATTGGCGAGTCTACACACACGGCTTTCTCACCCGGCGCAGTTTGCTTTGACTCCATGAGCTGTGGGCCGTTTGGAATGCTTACGTCGAATAGGTGTATTTTTCTATAGCTTGCGCGAATACTGCCTGTTTCGTCTAAGTAGACGCTGGTGTTGTAACAGCGATCAGGGTCGCCTTCCACAGCCTCGTGGAACCCTCCCAACAGTAAGTGGCAGCGGAGCTTGCGGGCTAATGCTTGGCAGCGCGCAAGGATTGGCCCGCCTTCGTTAAGAGATTCCAAGATTTCTTTTTTGCCATCGTGTCGGCCCAGATATGCGAAGGCTTCGGGCCACGTGATAAGTTGCGCGCCCTCGCTGGCGGCCTGTGTGGAGAGTTGTTCTAACTTGCTTAAGTTAGCCTCCACATCAATGCCTGCATTATGCTGAACTACCGCCACTTGGGTGACGGTAGGCGGGTTTTGCGTTGCAGCGTCGTCTGCTTTTTGTTCAGTCATAAGTCTTTTCCAACCCGCAGTTTAGACTGCGTCCCTTAGCTGTCTGGCAGCAAATCAGGCTGGATGCATTTGATCTGAGTACCCAGATATTGCTCCAGCGCAGGTAGATTAAAAGCGTCATCTTCAGATACAAAGCTTATAGATGTACCCGATGCACCAGCACGTCCGGTACGGCCAATGCGGTGTACGTAGTCTTCCGAATCGTCAGGTAGTTCGTAATTTACAACATGGGTTACGCCGTCTACATGGATGCCACGACCAGCAACATCTGTTGCTACTAAGTAACGTAACTTACCTTCTTTGAAGCGGGCTAAAGTTGCCATGCGCTTGCGTTGTGGCACGTCGCCAGCCAGCGCTTCACACGGTATGTCTTTCTTCCGCAGAAATTCAACTATGCGGTGGGTTTGATCGCGTCTGTTAGCAAAAATGATTGCCCGTTCAGGTTGCGCGTGGGTTAAGAATTGAAACAGTACTTTTTGTCTTTCTCGTGCGCCGACCAACCAGAACTTCTGATCTACGGTGTCGGTTGCTACGCTCTCGGGTTCAACAATAATGTGCTCTGCGTCGATGGTCCAAGATTGTGCTAAGCGCATAACAGCATCGTTAAACGTTGCGCTGAAGAACAATGTTTGGCGCTTTCGCTTGTGTGGTGTTTGCAAAACAATGCGGCGTACGTCTGGGATAAAGCCCATGTCGAGCATGCGGTCTGCTTCATCAATGACCAGTACTTCTACTTCACGTAAATTGATTTCTCGTCGCTCAACAAAGTCTATCAGTCTGCCTGGTGTGGCAACCAATACATCTACTGGGCCTTCTTCAAGTTCTTCGCGCTGCTTGCCGTAGTCCATGCCGCCTACTACGCAAACTGTGCGCATGCCCATGTGCTTGCTTAGGCCCTGTGCGTCGCCCTCAATTTGCATTGCCAGTTCCCGTGTGGGTGCTAGTACCAATGCGCGAGGTGTGCCTGAAGCTTGTTCAGTTTGCAGAGGGTTCTCCCAGAAGCGGGTGAACAGGGTGATTAAAAACGCAGCGGTCTTGCCGGTGCCTGTTTGTGCCTGGCCGGTAACGTCGTAGTCGGATAGGCTAAACGGCAGTGATCTGCCTTGGATAGGCGTGCAAAATTCGAAGCCTAGTTCGTCTACTGCGGCTACCAGTGGTTCTGGGAGCGCGAGTTCTTGGAATCGCACGGGTTCGTACTCGGCTGCGGTTTCTGTTGCCGCCTCAGCTTCTTCTGTTTCTGCAACTTCATCAATGGTAGCTTCTGTTTCGCTCGCTGCCGCGACAATTGTTTCTTCAGCGACAGGTTCTTCGGCAGCAGGTGTTTCGCTGACAGTTTCCTCAGCAGCGACTTCAGAAGTTTCTTCAACTACTTCTTCAGTGGTCGCGTCGGTACCATCGTGAGCGCTTTCTTCAGGGGCTTCTGTAGCCGCCTCTGCAACGGACTCGTTGCTGGTTTCGTGCTCGCTGTCGGCTTCGTTTGCCGTATCGCTTACTTGCTCGGAATCGGTTTCCGCAGCGGTTTCTTCTACAGTAATTTCAACTGTCTCGTTCTCTTGTTCTGCCGTCTGTTCTGCCGTTTGTTCAGACGCCTCGGCAGCTGTTTCGGGTGTGGAGTTTTCTGCCGCGTTTTCCGCTGCAGCTTTTTCTTTGGCCTTGTCTAAATCTTGATTTTCGCCATTGTCTTCTAACATGTAATACCTAATTAAGTTTTGTCGCTAACCAGCTTGCGTACGCCGGCCAACTTTATACACAGCGTCAGGATATCCATTGCTGCGTTAATTTCATCTAAGGACCCAAAGGTAGGCGCTATTCGCATATTTCGATCTTCGGGGTCGTGGTCGCCAGGAAATGTTGCACCCGCTGGCGTCAGGGTAAGACCTACTGCTTTTGCCATTGCTACCACTTCTTTGGCTAGGCCGGGCTGAAGGTCTAAGGAAACAAAGTAGCCACCCTTGGGTTTAGTCCAAGTGGCTATGCCTAAGCTGCCCAATTCTTGCTCGAAACTCTTCAACACTAGGTCGAATTTTGGTCGGATGATTGCAGCGTGTGCAGCCATATGTTCTTTTAACCGACCTTTTAAAAATCGCGCATGGCGCAATTGATTCACTTTGTCTGGGCCAATAGTAAAAACAGCCATGTGTTTTTCTAAGTTGGCCAAAACCTTGTCTGCCCCAGCAATAAAGGCAACGCCTGATCCTGCGTGGGTGATTTTGGAAGTGGAAGCGAACTGTACAACATGCTCTTGGGTATCTTGCGATAGTGCAGCGTCGCGAATGGATTTTAAGTGCTCGCCGCGTTCATTCAGGTGGTGGACGGCATAAGCGTTGTCCCACATCACAACAAAATCATCTGCCTTGGCGTGTTTTGGTAGCGCGGCAATTGCATCTACAACCGAGTCGCTGTAAGTGCAGCCTGTAGGGTTGGCGTATTTGGGTACACACCAGATGCCTTTAATGCTGTCATCGTTGGCTACTAGTTCTTGGGCCGCCTGCATGTCTGGGCCGTCATCGTTCATTGGCACATTAACCATTTCTAACCCGAAATGTTCAGCTAACGCAAAATGTCGGTCATATCCGGGTACTGGGGTCAAAATTTTTGCTGTTGGGCAATTACTCCAGCGACGCTCGTCGCCCCAGAGGCCAAGGTCCATAGCTGTTCTAAGCACCAAGTGCATCATGGTCAAACTGGAGTTGCCGCCGGCAATGATTTCACTTGCAGGAACGCTCATGAGTTCGGCGCCTAGCTCTCTGGCCTCACTAATGCCGCGTATGCCGCCGTAATTGCGCGTGTCTGTGCCGTCTGCGCTGAAGAAGTCGCCGCCAATGGCCTCTTCTAAACCGTTGCTCAAATCTAATTGTTCGGCACCGGGCTTGCCGCGACTTAAGTCTAGCTTCAGTTGGTTTCCGCCTTGCGCTGCGCTTAAGCCTTGGTAAGCCGCATCTAATTCTTGTTGTAATTGTTCTAGCTCTGCGTTCGAGCGTTGCGCCAACGGTGTGCTCATAGTCCTGACGACTCCTTTATACCAAGCATTATGTTTAAGTTTTGTACTGCGGCGCCAGCAGCGCCTTTGCCAAGGTTGTCATAGCGAGCGCAAAGAATTATGCGTTTGGCATCGCCCATTACCATAAGGTCTATGCGGTTGCTGTCATTGCAGCCCGTGGGGTTGAGGAAACCACCGTCCATGAGTTCTTCAGCGCCAAGGGATGCAACGTTGACGAAAGCCTCGTCTGCATAGCGCTGGCTCAGTACTTCATGTACCTGCGCGGGCGATGCGTTATTCAGCTCAGTAGCAAATAAGGGCACCTCGACCAACATGCCTTTGTAATAGTTAGCAACATTGGGTGTGAATAGGGGTTGGACAGTGGTGCCACTGTACTTGAGCATTTCTGGCAGGTGTTTGTGCTGCTGTCCGTGGGCATAACTTTGCACGCCCAAGGCGTCGGCTTGCGATGGCGAAAAGTCGCGAAACTTTTCGATCATTTGCCGACCGCCACCAGAGTAGCCAGACAGCGCATGGCAACGCAGTGGCGTGCTGGCCGACAATATGCCAGCTTGAATAAGGGGCCTTGTGAGTAAAATAAAGCCTTGTGGGTAACAGCCGGGGTTAGAGACAAATTGCGCATTGGCAATTTCTTCTCGCGCTGTTGGGCTGAGTTCTGGTAGCCCGTATGCCCAGTTTGGGTGCGTACGATGCGCAGTGCTGGCATCAAGTATTCTTGCTTTGCCGTCAGCTAACGCGACAGATTCGACAGCGGCATCATCAGGCAGGCATAAAATGGCGACGTCCGCTTGCTGTAGCAGGCGCGTGCGTGCCGACGGGCTTTTGCGCTCGTCATTGGCCAAACTAATCAGTTCGATGTCTGCGCGACCACTGAGTCGTTCGCTTATTTCGATACCAGTTGTGCCTACTTGTCCGTCAATAAAAACTGTGGCCATCGGGTGATTCTTACCTGATAGAAAATAGAAAGCGTGTGAGTATTTGATGCTCGTACTGTTTTTTGCAAAAGGCTGCTAGGCCTTAAGGCGTAGGCATTCTACGGGGATTGTCCGCCACTGTTAACTGCTAATTATGCGGCAGGTTTAGTGGCTTGGTGGCGTGTAGTGACTGCTGAATAACGCATATTTGTGAATACGCTTGGACGGACAGTTCACTCGTCAAGTAGCTGAAGTTCTCCAGCCTCACTTCGCAGGGTTTCTAGCAATGATTTATCTGGGTAAAAGCGTCGAGCTAGGTGGATAAAACGTAGGGTTTTAAGCGCGTCGAACCACTCGTTGGCGACCCTCTGGCGCTGATTTCGCGGCGTATTTGTATCTGTGAGTTGGGGTAAAATTTTTTCTAAACCCAGCTCATTGAGGATCTTGCTCACTTGTGGTGGGAATTCGATCTTGGCTCCTTGGGTACTTTGACAAGCCGCTCCCAGTGCTGCCAAACCTTGGGCTAAGAGTTTGAAGCTTGCATAGTTGTAGCTTAAATAACCGCTGCCATTTGGCTGTTGGCGTAAATTTTCGATGATTCGACTCAATGCTGGGCCAGTGCCAAAGGGCACTCTGGCCGATGTTCTGGCTTGCACTTCAATACTTGGGCTGGGCAAAAGGGTCAGCGGTGTGATCTTGCTCAACTTGTTGAGGATATGAAAATCCTCACCGGCGCTGCGTTTTGGGTAGCCTCTGACATTGGCGTAGTCCAAGGCGTGAATACTCAAGGTACTGCCAAGACTGGGGTGTGCATAAGCGCTGCCATGTTTTTTCAGCGCCGCAACAAAGTAACTCATGTGTAAATCGTAGAGTCGTGCTGCGGCATTTACTTCAGTGTCGTCACTGATGTGCCGGTGGGGAAAGATGGCGCACCCGCGTTGTGGCATAGGGGTTGTGAAGTAGTCATTGGGCAAGCAGGCATCGGCATCGGTCTGGTAGATCCACGGCGAGGTGATGCGGCCGGAGTGGTGTAGTGCGAGGGCCACATCACTGGCGATCTTTCGTGCCAACCCAACACCTTGCTTATGCGGTATCTCCCGTTCAGGGCTTACCCGATCAATGATTAACTTGGCGCAGTCTAGTGAGGGTTTTGCCTTCGGTGTTTGTAGAGTTCGTAGCAGCTTTAGGGTGCGCTGGATAGACGCAGGGTCATAGCTTGTCTGCCCCTCGTTCTTTGGCGCGTTGACGACAATGATGACCAGCAAATCTTGTCGATCTCTGATGTTACGCAGTAGGCGGGGCAGAAAATCTTCGGCTTCATCAAAAGCGGGCACGACCAAACATTGGGCGTAAGTATTTTTTGGCGCGAGGACTGATGTACGCAAATGTTCTGCGTCAGCCACCTCGGGCTCCGCGTAGCGGCTTAAGTATTGCGCAATTGGGTCCTTCATATTTTTACCCAATTGTTGGCGTTAGTGCAGGGTTGCGGCAACAGGCAGCGTGCTGACCAAATTGTTCTCGTAGTCCGCCAATTCGTTAAAGCGCTGTTCAATTTCGTCAGTCGCGCAGTGTGCCCATGCCAGTTCTACAAATAGCTGCCAGTGGCGCTCTTCGCTGGCGGTGATGGCGGCATAGAATTTTTTCAAAGATAAGTCGGTAATGTGTTCAGCAATCAGGCCAAAGCGTTCCGCGCCTCTGCGTTCTACCACTGCGGCGACAAGTAATCGGTCGAGTAAAAAATGCTCGGCGTCTTTACGTACCTGCTTATTCAATTGGGTGACGTATGCGTCTTTGCGGTCTGCGCTGGGGACAATTTTCCGGCCCAATAGGAGGCGCATGACTTCGCGGTAGTGGTTGAGTTCTTCCACCGCCAAATCCACCATCGCGCTTACCAGATCTAAGCGGTCTGGGTAGTGGGATGCCATGCTCAGCGCCATGCCAGATGCTTTTTTTTCTGCAGATGCGTGGTCTTGGAGAAAATTCTCAAAGTCTTGTAGCGCTGTATCTACCCAAGTTTTAGGGCTGGGCAGTAGCGGGACTAATTTTGATAAATCTGATTTAGCCATTGGCCTATATGTGTAATTTCTTGCGGACAAACCTGGTGACCCATGGCGTACTCTTGCCATTCAACAGGGTAGGCCAGATCCAGTAATGTTTGGCGTGAAGTAATGGCGCGCGTAATTGGAATAACCGGGTCATTGATGCCGTGGGCCATGAATATGGGTGTATCAATATTGGCGAACCCAACGCGGTCAGTAAGGCGCTGGTGGTCGTGCACGTAAGTAGATAACGCCATGATGCCGGCCATTTTGTGATCTGTAGATAAACCAAGTTCTAGGGCAATAACGCCGCCCTGAGAGAATCCCGCCAAGACGATTTGGTTGGAGTTAAAACCATTGGCTATTTCATTTTCTACCAACGCTTTAATGGCCGCCGCTGACTCATTAATGTCATCGCCACCGACCACGGACGAGCTGGGATCTATGTCATACCAACCACGCATTTCTGCGCCGCCGTTCACAGTGATGGGGCGTATTGGCGCGTTTGGGAAGACAAAGCGTAACGGCTGATTTAGCGGCAGCATAGGTACGATGGGCTCAAAGTCGCTGGCATCCGCGCCGAGGCCGTGCATCCATATTACGCAGCCAACCGGGTTTTCGCCTGTTTCTGTTTCTAAATACTCTAGTTCGGTCATGTCAGTCATTTCGGTCCTCGTCGCACTCTACTCGTGTTTAGCCAGTGCTGATTTTGTATTCCATTGGTCTTGAGTCGAGCACCTTAACGAGATAGCCCCCCTAACCTCAATTAAAAATTGAAAATCTTTGCGCGGTCTAAGCTGTGGGCTGATCTAAGGTGAGCGGTTTTCTTGCCCCATGGTAGCAAACACAGACAAGTGTTTGTGTATCGAGTAAGTGCTAGCAATATCTACTTTTCCTGATCTAACACCCTCCATGCAAAACTGGGTTGTCTCGGAAAAACGCAATTTTGCGCCAATACAAGTAAACAGTGGTTAGTCAGTTTTGCGATGATTGATATTTGTCTGCATCGCGCTATAACCTATTTGCGGTTAAGAACAGTTGTGTAGTTAACAACTGATTGCGGCATGCTCATTGCTTCAGCGCCGGAGTTTTAGCAGAAGCTCCAACAGAAGTTGTGTTTTTTACTATTGTCATTGACAGAAATCGAGACAATGTAATTCAGGAAGGCGAGTTGACTAAAATAGAAGTTGTTTTTTAGTCGCGTTCAGTCGGAGATGATATTCACGGTCTTTTTTGTTTGGGTGCCGTTGATGTGAGCGACTATAAAGTCAAAGGTAAAGTCGATTTCCTCCACAGGCACTTCTGGGTGTAGGCCGGGGTTTGCGTGAAGGCGTTTGTCTTCTGAGGCGAAGGCGTCGAATACATCAAGGCACCCTTGGCGGTTGAATAATTCGTCCTCTAGCTGCATGAGGAACAGTAGTGGGCATTTAATCTGCGCGGCGTTCTCGAGTAAGGTTTCACCATGGGGAAAGTCTGGTTGCACGCCCATTAGACCAATGGCCGCCACCGTGACATCTGTTCTGCTTGCGATGAATGGAATGCCGAACAAAGAACCCATAGAGAGGCCGAAATAGGCGAGGTTGCCTGCGCCGGTCTCTGCCTTTATTAATTCTACGGTGTGGGCCCACTCATTGGTCATGTCAATCAAACTGTTGTCGCGTTGATACTCTGGGAAAAACGCCCCGCGTCCGCCGTCGCCAACTTTGCGTAAACCGTGTACCGGCCCGTCTAAGGATAGGACCGGAAGTCCTGCTTTAACAAAACGTTCTGCTAGGTGGCTTATGGGTGTCTGATAGCGATCGCCTGATGCGCCATGGCCGCAGCAGATCAGCGTTTTACCCTTGACGGAAGAATCGGGTAGCCAAAGAGCACCTGTGATATCGCGCATAGCTTTGCGTTGGATACGAAACTCACGGGTAACATTGTGCTCACTGTCTTTAGCATCTGACCATTGGATATCTGCTGGCATAATTTCTCGACTATTTTGCGTTTGGATATATCTTTCATTGAGTGTGCCTTGCTCCGTTCGACAAGTGCAAGGGCTTGACTCAGATAAGTTTTTTCTCCCGGGTTGAAAGATTTTAGCGACCTACCGACCTACCGACCTACCGACCTACCGACCTATCTACTTACCTACCGCTGAGCAGACTTTTGACGATCGGTTTTAGTTGCGTATTTTGTTGGGTCTAGAAGTTAGTTCACAAATATTCCAGCTTAAGAGTGCAACTTGGAGGCCGCATGGACATAATGCCGCGATGAATGAAGAAGAACGTGAAAGCTCGAAGAATTTACGCCGCCTTGGCCCCGCATTTGCCTTTTTAAAGCCCTACAAATGGCAGGTGATCATTGCAAGCGTGGCCTTAATTGTGACCGCCAGTGCCACCTTATCACTGGGTCAAGGCATTCGCATGGTCATAGACAGTGGTTTTGCCAGCGGCGAAATTGAAATGTTGACCCAATCGTTGATGTTGTTTGTAACCTTTATTGTGGTTTTGACCATAGGTACCTTCGTCCGCTTTTACTTTGTTTCTTGGGTGGGCGAACGGGTGAGTGCAGATATCAGGCTGGCAGTATTTGATCATTTGGTGCACATGCATCCAGGCTACTTCGAAGACAACGCGCCGAGCGAAATTCAGTCCAGAATCACAACAGATACAACGCTGCTGCAAACCGTTATTGGCTCATCTGTATCCATAGCGCTGCGCAATATACTGATGTTCTTTGGTGGCATGGTGTTGTTGTTTTTGACCAATGCAAAGTTGTCTTTGATCGTTTTGGGCAGCGTGCCTTTTGTTGTGCTGCCAGTGATCTTTTTTGGCCGGCGTGTGCGTACTTTGTCGCGTTCTAGCCAAGACCGGCTGGCCGATGTTGGCAGCCATGCGGGTGAGAGTTTTCGGCATATAAAGGTGGTTCAGGCTTTTAACCATCAGGGCGCGGATATGCGTAGCTTTGCCTCTAGAGTTGAGGAAGCGCTGCGGGTGTCGCTGCAGCGAGTTTGGCTGCGTTCGGTGCTCATTGCCGTGGTCATGCTGTTGGTTTTTGGTGCCATTGCCATGTTGCTTTGGGTAGGCGGACAAGACGTTTTAGCGGGTAATACTTCTCCAGGCGACCTTGCGGCGTTTATCTTTTATGCCTTTATTGTTGCGGGTTCAGTGGGCGCGATATCTGAAGTTTGGAGTGATTTACAGCGCGCCGCAGGTGCCACAGAACGCTTGATTGAGATTCTAGAATCACCTTGGGCCATTGTAGATGGTCATGGTGGCGGGCAATCTAATTCAGATCAGTTGCTCGGTTTAAGCCTAGATCGGGTTAATTTCACCTATCCTAGTCGGCCTGAGCAGGCAGTTTTGCAGGATGTGAGTTTTGCTATTGCGCCCGGGGAGATGGTGGCGTTGGTGGGGCCATCTGGTGCGGGTAAGAGCACCTTGTTTGATCTTTTGCAGAGATTTTACGATCCAGACTCTGGCGTCATTTCCCTGGCTGGAGATGACATTCGCTCACTCAAGTTGCAAGATCTACGCGGTACCTTTGGTTTTGTGCCACAAGATCCTGTGCTTTTTGCCGGTTCTCTAAGAGAAAACTTAACCTACGCAAAAGAAAATGCCTCGGATGAGGAAATAGCCACTGCGCTGAAAGCCGCTAATGCCGGCGACTTTATTGCCGCATTGCCCAAGGGGTTAGAAACTCGGGTAGGCGAGGGCGGCATTGGGCTTTCTGGCGGTCAGCGTCAGCGTTTGGCCATTGCCAGAGCATTGTTGCTAAAACCGTCGTTCTTGTTACTGGATGAGGCGACCAGTGCGCTTGACGCCGAGAGTGAGCAATATATTCGCCAGTCCGTTGAAGCGCTTAAAGGCGATATGACTATTTTGGTTATTGCCCACCGGCTGTCGACGGTGCGCCAGGCGAATCGAATTTTGGTATTGGAAGAGGGCGCTCTGATTGCCAGCGGCAGTCATGACGAATTGATTGCCAGCAATCCTCTGTACGCGCGCTTTGCGAATATTCAATTTTCTACTTAGTGCGAGAGGACGTGTTGCTCAGGGCCGCTGAACTGCGCCACTGGACTGCGCCGCTGGCGTCCCTGCCTCTTTATTGGCCTCTGTTGAGTTGCTAAAAGGGAAGTGGGGCGGTTTTTTTTAGATCTGCGTATGCTTTTTAACCCCACCTCATCTCATCTCATCGCATCTCATTTCATCTTAGATTTGCGGCGTTTATGTTTGCGGCGCTTTAGCAACTACTGGAGTTAGATGTTCTTTAACCCACACTCTTGTGCCTTCCCCGCCTGCCGTGATCTTGGTTTCACTTGCCGCAGGTAAGCGCAGCCACGACTGGGTTGAAAACTGCTCATCGCCTTCACTGAATGACCCATCAATGACCAATATTTCCATGCCGTGAGGGCTGCTAAAACTGATTTCCGCCTTTGCATCCCAATCTTCCATGGACACTCGTTCTTTAGCATCTGTAAAGAGCACCTTTATACCTACGCCGGGTCTTTCTGCAACTGGGGTGTAGAGCATTTCTGCGGTATCTATGCGTATGTCGGCGCGATCAGCGAGGTCAAACTGCCATAATTTGACAAAAATCACGCACCCTTTTTCCGAGCCGGGGGTGTGCGAGGATTCTGGAGGGTTACGGATGTAACTGCCTGCGGGAAAATCGCCGTGCTCGTCTTGAAATACCCCTTCCAACACTAGGAATTCTTCGCCTCCGGTATGTACATGGGGTGAAAAGTGACTATTGGGCGCGTAGCGAACAATGCTGGTTGCGCGCGCTACTTCGCCGCCAATGCGATCTAGCATGCGTCTGTCTACACCGGCAATAGGTGATGCTAGCCAAGCTTGGCTTGCCGAATGAACCGCGACTCTTTGGTTAAAATCGTTGTTTAATTCCATGAGACCTCTGGGCTGGTTGCGCTCATTATTCGAACAAATTGGACTGTAGTGGGCTGTTTTCTTCTTTAAGTTGAACACCAATGCCTAGTAACCTAACGGGTTTTTGTTGTCTTAACCATGCTTGCTTGAGCATATCGCGATAAATCTTTGGGCTGATTTCTTGGCCTGCTACTGAAACCGTTGTGGTATCGAAGCCGCTGAATCTAATTTTCATGGTGCGCGCTTTAACCAAGCTTGTGCATTGGGCTCTTTCTATACGCGCTTCAAGATCTGCAAAAAGCGCTTGTAGAGGCGTAGTGCAAGCACCCTCGTCGGGCAGGTCCCGTGCAAACGTGCGCTCTGTGCTCACTGACTTGCGTATTCTGTTGTTATTTACTGGTCTTTCGTCCAAACCTCGGCATAAGTTGTATAAACGACTACCGAATTTGCCGAATAGTTTGCTTAACTCTGGCAGCGACTGAGTTTGCAGATCTTTGCAGGTGTGTAGACCTAGGTCGTGCATTTTTTTAGCGGTTACAGAGCCCACACCAAAAATTTTCTTTACTGGCAGTGCCAGCATAAACGCGTCTATTTCCTCAGGCACTAAAGTGAATTGTCCGTCTGGTTTGTTCCAATCTGAAGCTATTTTTGCGAGAAATTTGTTCGGAGCAATGCCCGCTGAGATGGTGATGCCCACTTCTTCTCTAACACGATGCCTAATTTTTTGCGCAATGAGTGTCGCACTGCCGCGCTCGATATCGCTATTGCTGACGTCGAGAAACGCTTCATCTAACGACAGCGGTTCTACTAGATCTGTAAATTCGAGGAAGATTTTTTGGATTCTTTGGGATTCATATTTGTATTTCGCCATGTTCGGTCGAATGATCACCAAGTCTGGGCAAGCTCTAAGTGCTTGGGACATAGGCATGGCCGAATGCAGGCCAAATTCTCGGGCTTTATAGTTACACGTAGCGATAACGCCTCGTTGGTCGGGACTGCCACCCACTGCGATGGCTTTTTGCAGTAAAGACGGGTCATCGCGCATTTCCACAGACGCGTAAAAGCTATCGCAATCACAGTGAATGATCTTTCTTTGCGGCGTTAGTTGTGGCGTTAATGTAGCTGTGGTTGCGCTATGTTCGGACATTTTTGCGTTTTTATGAGTTGTTGGACTTAAGTAAACGCACTCTAATGAAATTTCTAGAGGGTAACTAGCTTAACCGTATCTCTAAACAACGGGTGAGCGGTCAGCGATTGGGCACTGAATAGTAAATAAATCGCTGGTTAACAGTTAACTTTAGTTTGAAATACGTGGAAAAACTGCGACCCGCAACACTTGTTTTTTTGTTGCGAAGTGGATGGTTTTTGTTCTAAGTGTCTAAATACTGATGTTTTTCAGTCAATTAGGACGATTGTGATTGGCAAATTGCCTAATCGTTTGTTTACACTGTCGAACGAAAGTGTACTATTTGGTGCGCCAACGTGACAAAAAGCAGCGAATTTGCTCAGTATTAGTTCAAATTGGGAAGAGGGAATTATGGGACCATTATCTGGATTTAAAGTTATAGAGTTGGCGGGCATAGGCCCGGGTCCTTTCTGCGGCATGATGTTAGCTGATATGGGGGCTGAAGTTATTCGTGTCGAACGATTAACCAATTCGATTCAATCATCAGGCACTGCCCCCAAAGACGTACTCGCAAGAAACCGCCGCTCTATTGCAGTAGATCTGAAGAGCCCACAGGGCGTTGAGACAGTATTGCGCTTAGTGGAAGGCGCTGATGCGCTATTTGAAGGGTTTAGGCCCGGTGTTACTGAAAGACTGGGTCTTGGTCCTGAACAATGCCAAGCGCGCAATGAGCGGTTGGTATACGGGCGCATGACTGGTTGGGGCCAAGAAGGCCCTATGGCGCAGGCCGCTGGCCATGATATTAACTATATTGGCCTAGCTGGCGCCTTGCATGCGATGGGCCGTGCTGGCGAGAGACCAGTACCGCCGCTGAATCTTGTTGGAGATTTTGGCGGGGGCGGCATGTTGTTAGCATTTGGCTTGGTGTGTGCTTTATTAGAGGCTTCTAGGTCAGGAAAGGGACAAGTGGTAGATGCAGCTATGATAGATGGTACATCAGCTTTGATGGCGATGTTTTATTCTATGTCAGCAAGTGGTACATTCCAGCTTGATCGCGGAACCAACCTGTTAGACGGTGGCGCGCATTTTTACGATACTTACCGTACCAAAGATGGCGAGCATGTAAGTATCGGTTCAATAGAGCCACAGTTTTATGCCTTATTGATTGAAAAAGCGGGGTTAGATGCGGATAAATTCGCTCCTCAGATGGATCAAAGCCAGTGGCCTGCATTAAAAGCAGAGCTGACTGAGGTGTTTTTAACGAAAACCAGCGCCGAATGGTGTGAGTTGATGGAAGGGACAGATGTCTGTTTTGCGCCGGTATTGAATATCAAAGAGGCTGCCGAGCACCCTCACAGTATAGCGCGCAATAGTTATTTAGAGGTGGACGGTGTTTTGCAGCACTCCCCAGCACCAAGATTCTCCAGATCGAAACCTGGAGTGGTGAAAGGCGCAAGAGTTCCAGGTGAGGATTCTCGCGCAGTTTTAAAAGAGTTTGGATTTAGTGACGATGAGATCGGTCAGTTAGAAGGCGGCCAGGTAATCGCTAAAGTCTAAACTCCACAGCGATGTGAAGTACTTCATATCGCTGTGGAGTAATTGAGTCAGGTGGTATTCCTGGCTCTTCATAGGCTCAAGTCGTAAGGCTTGTAGTTAAACAGTGATGATCACTTGAAATAGAGAGCAGGAAGCATCCGATGAGTGTAGAACTATTAGATAATCCGAGATTTTTTGGTTTTCGCGTACGCAGACAAATCGAGGGTAAGACCTATCAGGAATATTTTTCGTTAAAGGAAAATAGCAAAAGAATGCGCGGAGCGAAGCGGGCTGAAGTTAAGGCCGTTGCAGATGCACGCGACGCAGTATTGAAAGATCTGCAGCAGAAGAATCGCGATAAGAACGATCGTGAAATTCAGTTAGATCCAAGTGGTCAGATTCGCGGAATTTTGTGCCGCATGAAGAAAGAAAAGAGCGGGACTTTAACACCAGTTTTTCAGGTTGGTGTTATGTCGCGGATTCGCAGCAAGATCGTGAATACTACCGTTTCTATTACCAAGCACGGACGTGTGGAAGCATGGCAGCGAGCAGTAGACTTTTATTGTGAGCATAAGCGTATTGGTAATCGCACAAAGACTTATAAAGAACTTATAGCTCGCTGTCCTAAGCCTGCTCAGATCAAGAAGTTCACCCAACAGTAAAGATCTCCTTAGCTGTTATTGAGCACCGCAAATTGACCGATGTCATTTGCGGTGTTGTCTTTTCCGCACTAAGCTAAAAACTAGCTGTTAGTGCTGTGTCTTAATTAAAATAATCTATTTTGCTAATCCGGATTGAGCATTTTTTTGCAGTCTTTTTTTGGCTATGCCGTTTTGCAGTGCTTTTTTCAAACCTTGGGGGGATTTTTGGGAATGACTAGGATTAATAGCGATAGCTACGCTCAGGTATATCAGCGTTCGCTGACAGAGCCTGAGGCTTTTTGGGCCGAGCAGGCCGAAGAAATTCCATGGATCAAGACGCCCACCAAGGTGCTTGATAAAGATCAGAACGACGTTTGGCGTTGGTTTGCCGACGGCGAACTTAATTCTTGTTATGTGGCGTTAGACCATCACGTTGAACAAGGGCGTGGCGAGCAAACGGCACTGATCTATGACTCCCCCGTAACCAATACCGTCGCCCACTATACTTATAATGAAATGCGCGATTGGACTGCTCGAGTTGCGGGCGGCCTGCAGGATTTAGGCGTTACAAAAGGCGATGTGGTTATTATTTATATGCCAATGGTGCCGGAAACTGCCGTTGCTATGTTGGCTTGTGCTCGTATTGGCGCCATCCACTCGGTGGTGTTCGGCGGTTTTGCCCCTCGGGAACTGGCCATGCGTATTGATGACTCTTCACCCAAAGTCATTATGGCCGCGTCTTGCGGCATAGAAGTGGGTAAAGTTATTCCCTATCAACCGCTGCTTAACGATGCCATTGAGATTGCCGAGCACACACCCGAGCATGTGGTGATGTTGCAGCGCCCCCAAGCGTTAGCAACATTACAGCCTGGTCGCGACGTAGACTGGCACACGTGGCAGCAACAAGCCCAACCGGTGGATTGTGTCCCAGTGGCGGCGACTGATCCGCTATATGTTTTGTACACCTCTGGAACCACAGGTAAGCCCAAGGGCATTGTTAGAGACAACGGCGGTCATGCGGTGGCTTTGCGTTACAGTATGCAGGCGATCTATAACGTGGGTGTGGGCGATGTTTACTGGGCGGCGTCGGATGTGGGCTGGGTTGTGGGGCATTCCTATATTGTTTATGGCCCTCTGTTTGCCGGTTGCACGACTATTCTTTTTGAAGGTAAACCCGTGCGTACACCAGATGCTGGTGCATTTTGGCGCGTACTCGCAGAGCATAAAGTGAAGAGTTTTTTTGTCGCGCCTACGGCATTTCGCGCAATGAAGAAAGAGGACCCAGATTGTAAATTGCTCGCTCAATACGATATTTCTAACTTGGAGTATCAGTTTGTGGCGGGGGAGCGCTTAGATCCGCCGACCTACCATTGGTTACAGGCACACCTAGACGTCCCGATCATTGATCATTGGTGGCAGACAGAAACGGGTTGGTCTATTTGCGCAAATATGGCGGGTATTGAGTTGCTCGAGTGCAAGGCCGGTTCCTGTACTTTGCCAGCCCCGGGTTGGGATTTGCGTATTTTAGATGAGGCTGGCCAAGAACTAGGTCCAAACCAAGAGGGCGCAATTGTCATAAAAGCGCCCATGCCGCCCAGTTCTTTTCCCACAGTTTGGGGTGACCATGACCGTTATGAAGAAAGTTATTGGAGCCAATATCCCGGCTTTTATTTGACCGGAGATGGCGGCTATCGCGATGAAGAAGGTTACGTTTTTGTCATGGGGCGTACGGACGATGTAATGAACGTCGCAGGGCACCGATTGTCCACCGGGCAAATTGAAGAGGTTGTGGCTGATCATCCCGCAGTAGCCGAGTGTGCGGTAATTGGTATTGCCGATCAGGAGAAAGGCCAAGTGCCAATGGGTCTTTTGCTGCTTAAAGACGGCGTAAATATTGATGCTGCTACATTGCAGGCCGAACTGGTTCAGTTAGTGCGTAAGTCCGTAGGACCAATTGCTAATTTCAAAATAGCGATTGTTGTAAAACGGCTGCCAAAAACGCGGTCGGGCAAAATTTTGCGTCAGGTGATTAGAAAGATGATAGATCAGCAGCCGTATACGGTACCCTCTACAATTGACGATCCGCTGATTATCGACGAGCTTAAAGAAACTTTGGTTGAGCATAATTTGCTCTAACAGTCGTCAGTGTATTGCAGGTTATACAGTGTTGGGCATGGGTTTATTGATCAGATAAAACCTGCCGATTTTGGAGTAGAAGAAAGTAGTGATTATTGTTCAAGGAAGCATTCCGGTTCGCCCTGAATGTCGTGACCAAGCTTTATCCATGGCAAAGAACATGGTTGAAGCGTCTAGGTTAGAGTTAGGCTGCGTCAGCTATGATTTTTATGTCGGCTTAGCCGACCCAAACACGCTGATGTTATTTCAAGAGTGGGAAAGTTTAGACGCGTTGCAGTCGCACTTTGAAACTAAGCACATGGATGAATTTTTGCAGCAGCTACCAGATATCCTTGCTGGGGAAGTGGTGACCAAACGCTATGCGGTACAAAGTATTGAAGAAGAGGAAGCGGTGTTAATTGAGGCTGAAGAACCGATCATTCATTGAGTAGATAAATTGCGGTCTTTTGACCGGAAGGCAAACATTCGCCAACACCATAAAGCCGAGCTTGCTAGCCAAGTCGATGCCTTTGCGCTAACCCTTAGGTTCAAGTAACTGGCGGGGTAACGCCCAATGGTCGCTTAATGAGATGAATTGTAAACGAACTGTACAAGGGGAACTTTATGTCTGATCTGGCACATATCACCAACTTTGTTCAAATTACCCCTGGGGTAGGCACTGCCGGACAGCCCCGCAGTGAATACTTCGCAGATATAGCCGCGGCTGGCTATAGCGTAGTTATAAACTTGGCTATGGCCGATTCTGATCATGCGTTACCAAACGAGGGTAACTTGGTAGCCAGTCTGGGCATGACTTATATTCATATGCCGGTTAACTTCCAAACGCCTAGGCCAACAGATGTAGCCAGATTTATTGGGCTAATGTGCAGCCTAGATAGTGAAAGTGGCGATTCCAAAATATTTGTTCATTGTGTGTTGAATCTCCGTGTGTCCGCTTTTATGTACCATTACCTAAAGTTGGCAAAAGGGTATACCGACGAAGACGCTAGATCTCCCATGTTTGAAAAGTGGGCACCGTACATGGACGACGTGTGGGCAAACCTTCTGACTTGGACCCAAGAAGACATTCTTGGCTAGTTATTCCCACTGAAGATAACGCTAATTAGACGTTAAACTCAATGCGGTCGCAGGGTGCCTAGTGCAGGCTATCGGGCCCAGATACAGCCCCTATTAGTAGGGACTAAAATAGTGGTACCGAAGTAGTAGGACCGAAGTACTAGACCCGAAGTAGTAGGATGAAAATAGCAGGACCTAAAGGTTTAGCTAAAGTTCTTTGGTTGCCATTCCCCTACTCCTATTCTTTCTTCAATTTTCTTTCTATGACGAAATCTCCCACACCCTGAACAATCAAGTAGATGTTTAGCGCTGTTCTAATTATTGGCTAAGACTTGTTGCCTGTGCGAAACATTCAGCTTTTAGCTGTTCAGATTTAAATTTTGGTAAATGACCGCCTATTTAAGCTTCTTCGTTGTGTCGATCCGGTGCATGGCCTAAAATGCGCGCCATTCCGCGGGCGCGAAATGCATGCCCTGTTTGGATTTTCCTATTTTCTACGTACTTTTTACGTACTTATTACGTTTAAGGCGACCAGCAAGGATTGCCGAGAAGCGCTATTGTCTATGAGAACTATATGATCGACCTCCTACCTAGCAGAAGCGCTTCTGCAAGGAATGATATTCTTTCCGGACTGACCGTCGCTTTGGCCTTAGTGCCAGAAGCCGTGGCTTTCGCTTTCGTTGCTGGGGTCGAACCCTTAGTGGGGTTGTATGCCGCCTTTATGGTTGGGCTAATTACCGCCTGCATTGGCGGACGGCCAGGCATGATTTCGGGGGCAACTGGCGCGCTTGCCGTGGTTATGGTGGCGCTTGTTGCAGATCACGGGGTTGAGTATTTATTCGCAACTGTTGTGCTCATGGGTGTATTGCAAATATTAGCGGGCGTATTTCGTCTAGGTAAATTTATTCGCATGGTGCCCCACCCAGTAATGTTGGGCTTTGTTAACGGTTTGGCCATTGTGATTTTTTTGGCGCAACTGAGTCAGTTTGGGGTTGCTGGCGAACCCGGCTGGTTAGCTGGTACTTTTATGCAGGGCAGTATTCTTGATGTTGCTTGGCTAGAGGACACCCAGCTCTATATGTTGATTGGTCTAGTGCTGCTGACCATGCTGATTATCAATTTCTTACCTAAGCTGACCACCTCAGTACCCTCCTCGCTAGTGGCGATTGTCGTTGTAAGTTTGTTGGTTATTTCCCTCGATTTAGATACACGCGTAGTAGGGGACATTGCTTCTATCAGCGGCGGACTCCCGCAGTTTCATATTCCGTCTGTGCCTCTGAATTTTGAAACACTGACTATTATTTTTCCGTATGCTGTAATTTTGGCTGCAATTGGTTTGATCGAGTCGCTGCTGACCCTGCGCTTGGTTGACGAAATCACTGAATCTCGTGGTCGTGGCAACAAAGAGTGTGTTGCTCAAGGCATTGGTAATACGGTCACCGGCATGTTTGGTGGCATGGGCGGTTGTGCAATGATTGGCCAGAGTATGATCAATGTGAATTCCGGCGGACGCGGACGCTTATCGGGTATCTCCGCAGCGCTTTTTCTTTTGTTATTCATTTTGGTTGCGTCACCACTAATCGAACAGATTCCCCTTGCCGCACTCATAGGCGTAATGTTTATCGTAGTTATTGGCACCTTTGAGTGGAGTAGCTTTCGAGTTATTCGCAAAGTACCCAAGAGTGACGCGTTGGTATTAGTGCTGGTTTCGGCTGTGACAGTGGCGACTGACCTAGCTGTTGCCGTAATCGTTGGCGTTATTGTTTCTGCGCTGGTATTTGCATGGGAGCACGCTAAGCAGGTACACGTAGAGGCGAGAGAGGACCATAAAGGCTCTACCGTTTATGCGGTGCATGGACCATTATTTTTTGGCTCGGTGACATCGTTCTTAGATCGCTTTGATCCAACACTTGCCAACGACGATGTTGTGGTGGATTTTGCTGAGTCACGGGTGTGCGATCACTCTGGGCTAGAGGCAATAGACACGCTCGCTGAACGTTATCTCAATAGTGGTAAAACCCTGCACCTAGTTCACTTGAGCGCTGAGTGTAAGCGTCTGCTTAGAAAAGCGGGCAGCTTAGTTGAAGTTAATGTTATTGAAGACCCGCGCTATTTTGTTGCAGAGGATACATTAGGCTAGCGATAGAAGCGTTTGAGTGAGGTGGGAGTCACTTGGCTTAAAGTTCCTCTAATTCATGCCTCAGCACGCGCTTAACACTTGTTTGATTCGTGCTTATCGCGTGCATAAACAAACCACCAGTTAGTCAAGCGTTAGGTGAGTCCGCCGTTTTGCACTTCATTCTTCCGGCGGCCCATTAAACTCGCGCAGTTTACGCACGAATAATGCACTGATCACACACAGGGCTAACGAGAAGAACAGCTCAGCGGTGCCGAACCAAAAAAGTGCAGGATCGAATATCACTAATATGCCGTGGATAAAATATAAGGTGCTGACCATGCACAGTATGAACATGCTTTTGAGTTGACCTTGCATGACACCAGGTATGGTGAATAACAGCGGCGCAATTTGTATCACAAACCAGGCAGCATTAACCGAGGGCGTAGCCAGCGGCTCGATAAAAAACTGTCTGAGGCCTGTCAGTGAAACCAGTGACCCCAACATGATAAGAATAATAAATAGCCAGCCTTTCAATTGGACACTCCTGTTATTTTTAGTGCAAGTTCGGCCAACTGTTGACCGGCGGCTTCAGCTAACGCAGCTTCTTCCTTAGAAAGTTTAGCGCCATCATTATAATCACTGCCCTGTACATGAGTGACACCGTACGGTGTGCCCCCTGACTGCGTCGCGTTAAGTTCTGGGTGGCTATAGGGCAGGCCTTGAATGACCATGCCGTGATGGAGCAATGGCACCATCATTGTGAGTAAGGTTGATTCCTGGCCACCGTGGAGTGAGCCACTGGAGCAAAATACGCTGGCCGGTTTACCAACCAATTGCTGGCCTGCCCAAAGGTCTGCAGTGCTGTCCAAAAAATATTTCATCGGTGCAGCCATATTGCCAAAGCGAGTTGCGCTGCCCAGCGCTAGGCCACTACACCCAGCCAAGTCCTCTTTGGTACAAAAAACCGCGCCTTCGTCGGGTACTGATGGCGCTGTGCGCTCAGTTACGCTACTTACCGGTGGTACGGTTCTGATTCTGGGTTCTATACCAGCAACCTTGTCGACACCGCGGCCCATGTGCAATGCAAGGTTTTGTGTTCCTTGGGTGCGAGAATAGTAGAGAATAAGGATGTAGGGTTTGGTACTCATATTAGGCTCATTACTTTTTCGGGTGGTCTGCCAATAATGGCTTTAGTGCCGCGCACGACAATTGGTCGTTCTATCAATATTGGGTGAGCGTTCATTGCCTTGATTAGCTGCTCGTTAGTCGTGGTGGGGTCGCCGAGATTGAGGGCGGTAAATGTTTCTTCATTTGTGCGCATTAGCTCAATGGGCTGGCAGTTGAGAAGCGTCAAGATATTTTCCAGCGCGGTAATGCTGGGTGGGTTATCAAGGTACTCGATAATGTCGGGCTCTATTTTATTTTCTATGAGTAGCGCAAGCGTGGCACGAGATTTCGAGCATTTTGGATTGTGATAAATAACGTAATCTGACATCGAGCTTTAGTTAAGTGAGTTAAAAGGAATCAAGGATACAGTATAGGCATGAGTAAGAACGACGCCAGCAATAACGAGCATTTGATTGGTGCAGAGCTTGGACAGCGCTTTTTTGCGGCAGCGGTCCATCATTTGTCTTTACTTGGACAGCAGCTTATTCGCTATGACTGTTTAACTTCTGCAGCGGCGCTTACTTACACCACGCTTTTTGCAGTGGTGCCATTGATGACGGTAACGCTGCTGTTTTTTTCTTTGCTACCTGAATTTGCGGTTCTGGGTCAGGATTTCCAAAATTTCCTTTTCCAGAATTTTCTGCCCGCTGGTTCAACACTTGTGCAGGAAAAATTGTTGGAGTTTGCTGATCGAGCAACGGGGTTGACGGCGGCGGGTGTAATTGGGCTCTTGATTACCTCTTTGCTGATGTTGGTGGCCGTTGAAAAACAGTTCAACAACATTTGGCAGGTTGAAGCCCCTCAGTGGAGTTTGCATCGAGTTTTAGTTTACTGGGGTATTTTGTCGCTTGGCCCAGTTGCAATTGTCAGTGGCATGTTAGTCAGTGCCTACCTTGTGAGTATTCCACTTATCTCAGACCTTGAAGCTTGGACTGTAGGTAAAACCTTATTGACCTATTTGCCGGTTTTACTCACGGCCCTTGGCTTTACGGCGCTGTATGTGTTGGTCCCCAATTGTAAGGTGTCCCTCTTGCACGGCTTTTACGGTGGTGTGGCTACAGCAGTTATTTTTAAGATCGCATTCTTTCTTTACACTGAAGCGTCGAAAAACTTTTTTTATGATGCTATCTACGGCGCTTTTGCCGCCTTACCCATATTCTTGATCTGGCTATATTTGGTGTGGGTGATTGTTTTGGCGGGCGCGGTATTCGTGCGTTCTATAGCCATGGGCGCTCAAGAGTTCTCCACGCCTGAATCGTCCCTTGTTAAAGCCATTCGGGTCTTGAACCTAATGCGCCTAGCGCACGCGCGTGGCGAAGGCGTAGACGAGGATCAGTTGCGCGCTACAGGCCACTTTACGGTAAGCCAGTGGCGCGATGTTGTGAGCGCGCTGCAAGGCCTTAAGCTGTTAAACCTTGATGAAGATCAACGCTGGCGCTTGGGTAGAGATCTAAAGACGGTTACTCTATGGCAATTGGTGCAAATATTCCCTGAACACGTTGCCAAAGAACATTTGGGCGCGGTGTCTGATTTTCCAGAATTGGAGCGCTCGCTGTTGGCTTTAGTTAAATATGGGGAATCTCATTTGTCGCAAAGTCTTGATGAGATATTCACGGGCTAAGTGGTAGCTTCATGCCAAATCAAAGGTGTTCAGTGCTCGTGAGTAATAGATTGTCTAAATCTGCTGTCCTAAAACTAGGCTTTAGCCTCAAAGCGATTTTTTTTGTCGCGCTCTTATCCTTGGCCGGATGCGCTAAAGAGCAAAGCTATCGCGTTGCTGATGGCTCTGCTATGCAGTTGTCCGATTTGCGCGGCAATTGGGTGCTGATCAATTACTGGGCCGATTGGTGCCGGCCTTGTCGAGAAGAAATTCCTGAATTGAATGTGTTGCATCAACGTAAAGAGGGCGAACCCGTGTTCGTGCTAGGGGTGAATTTTGACTATCTGGAAGGCGCAGAGTTAACCGATTTGATTGACGAGATGGGTATCGAATTCCCTGTGCTTGTGGACGATCCGCAGGTCATTGTTGGCTATGCGGCAGCCCAAGTGCTGCCGATGACGGTAATTATTTCTCCTCAAGGTGAGGTGCATAAAGTGTTGGTCGGTCCGCAAACTGCCGAAAGCATCGAAGCCAGTCTATAGGCGCACACGCCCTGCACGGCAACCTTAGGTAACTGCTTGTACAGCGACCTGAGCAATCACCTGATCTAAAGGTAGCTCAACGGCGTCCTTTTCCTCGCGCTTCTTATATTCCACAACACTGTTCTTTAATCCCCTGTCGCCGACGACTAAACGCTGTGGAATACCAATCAGGTCTGCATCTGCAAACTTAACTCCGGGGCGCTCGTCTCGATCGTCCAGCAAAACCTCAAGGCCTGCGGCCAAGGCTTCGTTGTAGAGGTTCTCAGATGCTTCTCGCACTGCCTCGGATTTCTGCGGATTCAAGGCAACAATGTGTAAGTCATATGGGGTTAACGGCTGCGGCCACAAAATGCCATTGTCATCATGGTTTTGTTCTATTACTGCGGCCACAAGGCGAGTCACGCCCATACCGTAGCAACCCATAATAGGAATTTGGCTAACGCCGTCTTTGTCTAGGACAGATGCTTCTAGAGGTTCGCTGTAGGCTTTGTCTAATTGGAAAATATGTCCTACTTCAATGCCTCTGAGGAATTCGATGGTGCCTTCACCGTCGGGTGCCTTGTCGCCTTCAACGACATTTCTAGCATCTACTATTTGAGCATCATCCAATGGGCTGTCTCTGTGCCAATTTGCACCTGTGAAATGCACACCATCTTCGTTGGCACCGCAAACAAAGTCCGCAAGGGCTGCGGCGTCTCGGTCTACTAAGTAGGCAATTTTACAATTTACCGGCCCGAGAGATCCGGGGTGCGCGCCCATTGATTGAAGTATTTCGCTTTCCTCTGCAAATGCGAAGGGCGATGCAATGCTTGGCAGCTTCGCAGCCTTGATTTCATTTAGTTCGTGATCGCCGCGCAAAATTATAGCCACTGGACCTTCAACACCTTTAACAATCAGCGTCTTTACGGTCTGAGTGGCAGGTATATTGAGCAGCTTAGAAATGGCATCAATGGTTTTTTCGTTTGGTGTATCGATTTTCTCAAGATCTTGACTAGGCGCTGGCGCAGCAGGGGGAGCCATTGCCGTGGCTTTTTCTAAATTAGCGGCGTAACTGCCGGTTGAGGCATAGGCAATGGTGTCTTCCCCCGACGAGGCCAGCACATGGAACTCATGGGAGTTGTCACCACCAATATTGCCTGTATCAGCTTGCACGGCTCTGAAGGTTAGTTGCATGCGGTTGAGAATGCGCGAATAGCAGTCGTACATTTCCTGATACGTGGCGTCAAAGCTTTCTTGGTCCAGGTGAAAAGAATAGGCATCTTTCATCATGAATTCGCGTGCGCGCATGACGCCAAAGCGCGGGCGTCGCTCATCGCGAAACTTTGTTTGTATTTGATAAAAGTTAATAGGGAGCTGTTTATAGCTATGCACTTCGCGACGAAAAATATCGGTGATGACCTCTTCGTGGGTGGGCCCGAGGCAGAAGTCTCGCTCATGCCGGTCTTTAATGCGGAGCATCTCACTGCCCATTTTCTGCCAGCGGCCACTTTCTTGCCAAAGTTCAGCGGGCTGAACGACTGGCATCATTACCTCTTGAGCACCGCTTATGTTCATTTCTTCGCGGATGATGCGCTCAACTTTACGCAGAACCCTCAGCCCCAATGGCAGCCATGTATACAATCCGCTGGCGAGTTGACGAATAAGGCCTGCACGTAACATCAGTCGATGGCTGACTACGTCAGCATCGGCGGGATTTTCTTTTAACGTAGGCAGTAGCAGAGTTGATTGGCGCATATTTGAACTTTTTTTGGTGGGTGGAAATACAGTCGCATTAGACACAATGCGTAGGGCACATAACAAGGCAAAAAAAAACCGATTGGCGATCAATCGGTTCACTACTCTCATACTTCTTAACTAGATTTACACTCTGTTTTTGCAATTAACTAAGATCAGACGCTGTGTTGAAATCAATTAGTGCTTCTCGAGTTGATGGACTAGGAGTGGCAATCCACCCCTAACCATATCTAGCATATGATTACTAATCGCCCTTACAGCAGTTAGGCAATCATATCCTTCAGCTTCTTCAAAGCAGAGATGCGAACGCGAGTGGTCGCAGGCTTAGCTGCAATAACGATCTCTTCGCCAGTTGCAGGATTGCGGCCCATACGTTTCTTAGTTGCAGGACGCTTAGCGGCCTTAATCTTGAGTAGACCAGGAAGTGTGAACTCACCGACCGAACGCTTACGGATGTGGCGCTCGATTACAGACTCTAACTCTTCCATAACAGAAGTTACTTGAGCGCGAGTCAGATTGGTTGATTCAGCGATATCGTTAATGATTGCTGTTTTGGTCATCTTAGCCTTAACGCCAGCTTTTGGCTTGGCGGCTGGAGCGGCTACAACTGCTTTCTTAGCAGGTGCTTTTTTAGCTGCAACTTTCTTAGCAGGTGCTTTTTTAGCAGGTGCTTTTTTAGCGGCAGGTGCCTTCTTTGCTACAGGCGCTTTCTTAACTGCTGCTTTCTTGGCAGGTGCTTTCTTAGCAGGTGCTTTTTTGGCAGGCGCCTTTTTAGCGGCGGGTGCTTTCTTGGCGGGTGCTTTTTTCTTAGTAGCCATATGCTGGTCCTTTTATGT